>Ga0164241_10005559_pt1 | contig 11746 bp, 9 predicted proteins | sample OricomyardsoilBY_FD_108780 | JGI IMG/M metagenome (GOLD analysis project Ga0164241, IMG submission 108780) | Backyard soil microbial communities from Emeryville, California, USA - Original compost - Back yard soil (BY) | ecosystem: Environmental > Terrestrial > Soil > Unclassified | place: USA... | reverse complement strand
CCCATCAAGCCGCTCGAGGACCGGATCGTCGTGAAGGCCGTCGAGGCCGAGACCACGACGGCGTCCGGTCTGGTCATCCCCGACACCGCGAAGGAGAAGCCCCAGGAGGGCGAGGTCCTCGCGGTGGGCCCGGGTCGCATCGACGACAACGGCAATCGTGTCCCGCTCGACGTCGCCGTCGGCGACAAGGTCCTGTACAGCAAGTACGGCGGCACCGAGGTGAAGTACGCGGGCGAGGAGTACCTGGTGCTCTCGGCGCGCGACGTCCTCGCGGTCGTCGTCAGCTGACACCGGCCGCAGCGCGACCCGGTCCCGGGTCGTCACGCGCGAGGCCCCGCACCCTCCAGGGTGCGGGGCCTCCTGCATGCTCCGGACGTCGCTGCCGCGGGGCTCAGCCGACGCGGCTCAGCGACTGGCGGTCGCGCTCGCCGAGGATGGCGGTGCGCTCGTCCTCCGTGAGGCCGCCCCAGACCCCGTACGGCTCGCGCACGCGCAACGCGTGCTCGCGGCACAGCTCCAAGACCGGGCAGCTCGCGCACACGGCCTTGGCGGCCTCGTCGCGCCTGCGCCTGTTCGATCCCCGTTCGCCCTCCGGGTGGAAGAACACCTCGTCGCCGGTCTGGCGGCAAGCCCCCTGGTACTGCCATTCCCACAGGTCCATCACGGGGCCGGGAAGGCGGGAGATCTCGGTCATGTCGTCGTCCTTTCGCTGGCGAACGATGCGGACGTGGCCCCCCTGGGGATCCACGATGCGGCGGTGCTTCACCGGCTCGGGGGCCCGGACTCCTCGTGTTCGGTCCGGCCTCGTCGTCGGTGTTCACAACCTAGCAATCGCTTCACAGATTGTTCAAGCCCCCTCCGCAACGTTCTTGGCGCGATTGCCCTGAGGGCAATTGGCGCGGTGCTGACGCGCTGTTGGCGCGGTTCGCCGGTGGCGGTGACGGGCCACCCTGAGCACAATCGAGGGGTGACAGGCGGCAGCACGAGCAGGCCAACGAGCGTCCCGGGGCCCGGGCACGACGACGGCGACACCGAGAGCACGGCGACGGGCGGTGCCCGGGCGTCCGGCTACACGGTGGCCAGCGTGGCCCGTCGGCTCGGCGTCGCGGCCGCGACGCTGCGCACCTGGGACCGCCGGTACGGCCTCGGGCCCTCGTCGCACGTCGCCGGCGCCCACCGCCGCTACACGGGCGAGGACGTCGACCGGCTCCTCCTCATGCGCGAGCTGACCCTCGACGGCGTCGCACCGGCCGAGGCCGCGCGCACCGCGCTCGCCGCCGGCCAGGACGAGCTCCGCAGCCGGGCGCTCGCGGCCGAGGACCTCCACGACGACCCGGAGGTCGTGTCGTCGGGGCACGCACCCGCCGCGACGCGGCCCGTGCTCCGCGCCATCGCGGGCGGCCGCGACCCGGGTGCTGGGCGCGACGCCGCCGGCCGCCCTCTCGACCCGCACGCCCTCGTCACGGAGATCGTCGACGCCGCGATCGCCTACGACGAGTCGCGGTGCGACGAGCTCCTGCGGATCGGCACGGGCGACCCGGCCGCATGGTGGGCGGACGTCGTCGAGCCCGCGCGGCAGCGGCTCCTCGCGCGCGTCGTGCTCGCCGGTCCCGGGGAGGCGCCCGAGGTCCTGCTGAACAACGCGACGCTCCATGCGCTGCGCGTGTTCCAGGCCGAGCACGCCGACGAGGTCGCGGAGCGCTCCGGCCCCCCGGTGTCCCACCCGTCGCGCCTCGGCCGCATCGTGCTCGTGTTCTCGGCCATCGGGGAGCCGGTGCCGGTGCAGGCCCACGCGCTCGCGGCGGCACTGGTCGCGCACGGCGTGACCGCGCGCGTCGTCACCGGCCCCGCCGGGGCGCACCGGTCGATCGAGCTGGTCACCATGGTCAAGCCGGTCGCGGTCGTCACCGTCTCGGGGCTCACGCAGCCGCCGTGGCACCTCGTCGAGGCCATCCACGAGGCCCACCCGTCGCTCCCGATCTTCGTCGGGCTCGGACGCGAGCAGGACGAGACCGCCGTCCCGCTGGCCCACCAGGTGCACCGCGCGCGGAGCTTCCCCGGCCTGCTCCACGAGGTCCTGGCCGTCGCCGAGGTCTGAGCCCGGCGGTGCGAGCCACGTCGCACCCGCGCCGGTCGTGCGGGACGTCCGGCCGGGCGGGAACGAGCGGCCGCACCAGAACGTAGACTCTTGTCATGACGGAAGTGCCTGCCACCTACGCCTCGACGCCCGGTCAGCCGGTCCCCGCCGACCCACCGAACCCGTTCACGCGCATCGGGCTGACGTACGACGACGTCCTCCTCCTCCCTGGGGAGACCGACGTCGTCCCGGCCGAGGTCGACACGACGTCGCGGCTGACCCGCGACATCTCGCTCGCGGTCCCGCTGATCAGCGCCGCGATGGACACCGTGACCGAGTCGCGCATGGCCATCGCCATGGCCCGCCAGGGCGGCATCGGCGTCCTCCACCGCAACCTGTCGATCGACGACCAGGCGCACCAGGTCGACGTCGTGAAGCGGTCCGAGTCGGGCATGGTGACCGACCCCGTCACCGTCGGGCCGGACGCGACGCTCGCGGAGCTCGACGCGCTGTGCGGGCAGTACCGCGTCTCCGGCCTCCCCGTCGTGGACGGGCGGGGCGTCCTCCTCGGGATCATCACGAACCGCGACCTGCGCTTCATCACGAGCGCCGACTACGACGGTCGCCTCGTGCGCGAGGTCATGACGCCCATGCCGCTCATCACGGCGCCGGTCGGCATCGCGCGTGACGAGGCGGCTGCGATCCTTGCGAAGCACAAGATCGAGAAGCTCCCGCTGGTCGACGCCGACGGTCGCCTCGGCGGCCTGATCACCGTCAAGGACTTCGTCAAGACGGAGCAGTACCCCAACGCCACGAAGGACGACGAGGGCCGCCTGCGCGTGGGTGCGGCGATCGGCTACTTCGGGGACGCCTGGGAGCGGACGACGACCCTCGTCGAGGCGGGCGTCGACGTCCTCGTCGCGGACACCGCGCACGGTCACGTGCGGCTGCTCCTGGACATGGTGCGCCGGCTCAAGACGGACCCGGCGACCCGGCACGTGCAGGTCATCGGCGGCAACGTCGCGACCCGCGAGGGCGCGCAGGCGTTCGTCGACGCGGGCGCGGACGCGATCAAGGTCGGCGTCGGTCCGGGCTCCATCTGCACGACGCGCATCGTGACCGGCGTCGGGGCGCCGCAGATCACCGCCGTGTGGGAGGCCTCGCTGGCCGCGCGCGCGGCGGGCATCCCCGTCATCGCCGACGGCGGTCTGCAGTACTCGGGCGAGATCGCGAAGGCGATCGTCGCCGGTGCCGAGACCGTCATGCTCGGTTCGCTGCTCGCGGGCTGCGACGAGGCGCCCGGCGACCTCATCTTCGTCAACGGCAAGCAGTTCAAGGCCTACCGCGGCATGGGCTCGCTCGGTGCGATGAGCTCGCGCGGCAAGAAGTCCTACTCCAAGGACCGCTACTTCCAGGCGGAGGTCACGAGCGACGACAAGCTCGTCCCCGAGGGCATCGAGGGCCGGGTCGCGTACCGGGGGCCGCTGGCCGCCGTCGCGCACCAGCTCGTCGGCGGGCTGCGCCAGTCGATGTTCTACGTCGGCGCGCGCACCGTCCCCGAGCTCCAGCAGCGCGGCCAGTTCGTCCGGATCACGCAGGCGAGCCTCAAGGAGTCGCACCCGCACGACATCCAGATGACGGTCGAAGCACCGAACTACCAGGGCAGCTGACCCCGCCTGGCACCGACGGACGGCCGGTCACCCCGCACGGGGCGACCGGCCGTCCGTCGTCGGAGCGCTCGTCGTCGGCGCTCCACGCGTCAGTCGCGGAACGTCTCGATCCGGGCCCCGAGCTCGACCAGGCGTTCCTGGAGCTGCTCGTACCCGCGGGCGATGATGTCCACGTGTCGCAGGACCGACGTGCCCTTCGCCGCGAGCATCGCGAGGAGGATCACGACGGCAGGCCGCAGCGCCGGCGGGCACGAGACCTCGGCGCCCGACCAGCGCGTCGGGCCGCTGACGAACAGGCGGTGCGCGTCGGCGAGCCGGACGTCGGCCCCGAGCCGCGTGAGGTCGGTGAGGTGGACGGCGCGCGCCTCGTAGACCCAGTCGTGGATCTGCGTCTCGCCTGACGCGCACGCCGCGATCACCGCGAAGAACGGTAGGTTGTCGATGTTGAGGCCCGGGAAGGGCATGGGGTGGATCTTGTCGAGCGGAGCGTGCAGCTCGCTCGGGTGGACCGTGACGTCGACGAGCCGCGTGCGGCCGTTGCGGGCCGGGTACTCGTCCGAGACGTCGAACCGCAGGCCCATCTCGGCGAGCGTCGCGAGCTCGATCTCCATGAACTCGATCGGGACCCGTCCCACCGTGATCTCCGAGCCGGTGACGATGCCGGCGGTCAGCAGGCTCATCGCCTCGACGGGGTCCTCCGAGACCGCGTACTCGACGTCGGCGTCGATCTCGGTCAGGCCGTGCACGCGCAGGGTCGTCGTGCCGATGCCCTCGATGCGCACGCCCAGCAGCTCGAGGTAGAAGCACAGGTCCTGGACCATGTAGTTCGGGCTCGCGTTGCGGATGGTCGTGGTGCCGTCGTGACGGGCGGCGGCCATGATCGCGTTCTCGGTGACCGTGTCGCCGCGCTCGGTCAGCACGACCGTGAGGTCGCGGCGGCGAGGCTCGTCGACGACGGCGTGGTAGCGGCCGCTCGTCGCGGTGACCGAGAGCCCGAACGTGCGGAGCGCGATCATGTGCGGCTCGACCGTGCGGGTCCCGAGCTCGCAGCCGCCCGCGTAGGGCAGCTCGAACGCATCCTCGCGACCCAGCAGCGGGCCGAGGAACATGATGATCGACCGCGTACGCCGGGCGGCGTCGTCGTCGATCGAGGCCAGGTCGAGGTCGCGGGGGACCACGAGCTCGAGGTCGCGGCCGTCGGGCGACCAGGTCGCCCGTACCCCGATCGAGCGGAGCACGTCGACGATCCGGTCGACCTCGACGATCCGGGCGACGTTGCGCAGCCGGGTCGTGCCGCGGTTGAGCAGGCTGGCGCAGAGGAGCGCGACCGCGCCGTTCTTGCTCGTGTTCACGTCGAGCCGGCCGGACAGCCGCTGCCCGCCGGTCACGCGCAGGTGCGTGTGCTGCGGAGCGCCGACCGTGACGATGGGGGAGTCGAGGGCTGCCCCGATCCGCGTGAGCATGTCGAGGCTGACGTTCTGCGCGCCCTGCTCGATGCGGTGCACGGCGCTCTGGCTCGTGCCGAGGCGCTCGGCGAGCTGGGCCTGCGTGAGGCCGCGATGGCGCCGGGCCGAGCGGACGAGGGAGCCGACGCTGGCGAGCTGCTCGTCGACCGTCGGGAGGCTGCCGGTGGCCGGAGAGGTCGCGGCAGGGGTGACACTTGTCGTCGTCATGCGAGCACGATATATCACGGACGAGATATCTGTCCGGTAGTGACGTCCTCCCTGGGAAGGACGAGGGGAGTGCGGGCGCAACCCAACCTCATCGATGAGATGAGTCACGTCTTCGGTGGTAGTGCCCCTGTCTCCTGCTGCTGGGCGCGCCACCGCTCCAGCTCCGCGGTCCAGGCGCGGTGCTGGTCGACCTGGTAGGCGTGCAGGGCCGCGAGGTCCATCGCCGCGAGCTGCGGGAACGCGGCGACCATGGCGGCGAGGAGGTCGAGAGTCGCGACGACGTCGACGTCCGCGGCGTGCAGGCCGGCCGCCTCCGGGCCGTCCGGGTCGAGCACGCCGTACGCCGCGCAGAGGGCACCCAGCGTGCGGCCGCCGCGACGCAGCGGGACCAGGGCCCGGTCGAGGACGAGCGGGTCGAGGATCGCGGGGACCGGGCCACCGAGCCGCTCCGGCAGGGTGCGCAGGCCGTGCCGGGTCAGCTCGGCGTCCAGCAGGCCGAGGTCGAAGCCCGCGTTGAACGCGACGACGGGCACGCCCTCCGCCAGCGCCTCGTGCAGGACGGACGCGATCTCCTCGAGGGCCTCGCGCGGCGGACGGCCGTACGTGCGGGCCTGCTCGGTGGAGATCCGGTGGATCGCTGCCGCGCCGTCGGGGATCTCGACCCCGGGGTCCACGAGCCAGGTGCGCACCGTCGTCTCGATCCCTGGCGTGCGGTGCACCAGCGCCGCCGACACGACCCGGTCGGCGAGCGGGTCGACGCCCGTGGTCTCGGTGTCGAAACCGAGGAGCGGTGCTGTCGTCCACGTGGCCGTGCTCATGCGGCCAGGATCGCACCTGCCGCCCACAGGGTGGCCGGCCCCGGCCGGGGAGGCGCCCTCTAGACTGGGGCGGTGAGCAACGAGATCGAGATCGGCCGTGGCAAGCGCGGGCGCCGCGCCTACTCCTTCGACGACGTCGCCGTCGTCCCCTCGCGACGGACGCGCGACCCCGAGGACGTCTCGGTCGGCTGGCAGATCGACGCGTACCACTTCGAGCTGCCGATCATGGCGGCCCCCATGGACTCGGTGATGAGCCCCGAGACGGCGGTCGCGCTGGGCAACGCGGGCGGGCTCGGCGTCCTCGACCTCGAGGGCCTGTGGACCCGGTACGAGGACCCGCGCCCCCTCCTCGAGGAGATCGCGACGCTCTCGCCGGAGCAGGCGACGGGCCGGATGCAGGCCATCTACTCCGCGCCGATCCTCCCCGACCTCGTGACGCAGCGGCTCAAGGAGATCCGCGCCGCGGGCGTCACGGTGGCCGGCGCGCTGTCGCCGCAGCGCACGCAGGAGCTCTCGCAGACCGTCGTCGACGCGGGCGTCGACCTGTTCGTGATCCGTGGCACCACCGTGTCCGCCGAGCACGTCTCGTCGAACGCGGAGCCCCTCAACCTCAAGCGCTTCATCTACGAGCTCGACGTCCCGGTCATCGTGGGCGGCGCGTCGACGTACACCGCTGCGCTGCACCTCATGCGGACCGGCGCGGCCGGCGTGCTCGTCGGCTTCGGCGGCGGCGCCGCGCACACGACGCGCGTCTCGCTCGGCATCCACGCGCCCATGGCGACCGCGGTCGCGGACGTCGCGGCGGCGCGTCGCGACTACCTGGACGAGTCCGGCGGTCGCTACGTCCACGTCATCGCGGACGGTGGGGTCGGGCACTCGGGCGACCTCGTCAAGGCCGTCGCGTGCGGTGCCGACGCCGTGATGCTCGGGGCCGCCTTCGCGCGTGCCCAGGAGGCACCCGGCGCCGGCTGGCACTGGGGCTCGGAGGCCCACCACCCACAGCTCCCGCGCGGCGAGCGCGTGCGTGTCGGGACGGCCGGGACGCTCGAGGAGATCCTGTTCGGCCCGGGCCGCCAGGCCGACGGCACGCTCAACCTCGTCGGCGCCCTGCGTCGCGCGATGGCGACGACCGGGTACTCCGACCTCAAGGAGTTCCAGCGGGTCGAGGTCGTCGTCTCGCCGTACCAGCCCCGCTGACCCACAGCAGGCACTCGACCCGGGAGCGTGTCGTGACCCCACCCCCGCCCACCTCCGCCGGCTCCGGGCCGTCCGGGACGCGCGACGGCGTCGGGCTGCGGCTGCCCGCGCCATCGCTGCGGGTCGCCGAGGCCACGGACGCCGACGTCGCGCCTCTGGTGGCCCTGTGGGCGACCTGCGGGCTGACGCGGCCCTGGAACGACCCCGAGCGCGACATCGCCGACGCCCGTTCGACGGCGACGTCGACGGTGCTGGTGGGGCACGTCGACGTGGCGGGCGCGGACGTCGTCGCGAGCAGCGCCGTCGCCGGCTACGACGGGCACCGGGGCTGGCTCTACTACGTCGCGGTGGACCCGGTGTGGCGCGGCCGCGGGTTCGGCCGGGAGACCGTCGTGGCGGCCGAGGCATGGCTGGCCGCGCAGGGCGCGCCCAAGGTCCAGCTCATGGTGCGGCACACCAACACCGAGGCGACGGGCTTCTACGAGGCCCTCGGGTACACCGACCAGGCGACCACCGTCCTGGGGCGGCGCTTCCCCGCCGCACAGGGCGGTCCGGACGTCGTCACGGACCCGTCCAGCGCCTAGGACCGGCGGTACCGGACGCGTAGCCTGGGGCCATGGCAGACAGCACGGACGACGTCAGCGTCGACGGCCTCCTCGATCCCGACAGCCCCACCGCGACGTACGCGCTCGAACCCGAGGTCGTCGCGCCCCTCCTGGACCGGCTCGCGAGCTCGCGGGGGGCGGGCGAGCACCGGACGGTCGCCCCGTTCACGGGCGCGCCGCTCGTCGCGGTGCCGCTCTCCTCGGAGCAGGACGTCGCCGACGCCGTGGCGCGCGCCCGCGAGGCCCAGCTCGCCTGGGCCGAGGCCCCGGTCGCCGAACGTGAGCGGGTCCTGCTGCGGCTGCACGACGTCGTCCTCGACCGGCAGTCCGAGGTCCTCGACCTGCTGCAGCTCGAGAACGGCAAGTCACGCACCAGCGCGTTCGACGAGGTGATGGACGTCGCGCAGGTGGCCCGCCACTACGGCGTCCGCGCGCACCGCTACCTGCGGACCCGCCGCGTGCCCGGCATGATCCCCGGGCTCACGAGCACCCGGGTCCTGCGGCACCCGGTCGGCGTCGTCGGCGTGATCGCCCCGTGGAACTATCCGCTGACGCTCACGCTGTCGGACATCCTTCCCGCGCTCGTCGCAGGGAACGCGGCCGTCGTGAAGCCCGACCTGCAGACGCCCCTGACCATGCTCTGGGCCGTGGAGGCGCTCGAGGACGCCGGGCTCCCGGCCGGCGTCGTGCAGGTCGTCTACGGCGGCCCGGAGGTCGGGCGGGCCCTCACGGCGGCGGTCGACCACATCGTGTTCACGGGCTCGACGGCCGTCGGCCGGACGGTCGCCGCGCAGGCAGGCGAGCGGCTCATCGGGGCGACGCTCGAGCTCGGTGGCAAGAACCCGCTCTACGTGGCGGCGGACGCGGACGTGGCGTCGGCGGCCCGTGGCGTCGTGCGGGCGTGCTTCGCGAACACGGGCCAGCTCTGCATGTCGATCGAGCGGCTGATCCTGCACGAGGACGTCGCGGACGAGTTCCTCGACGAGTTCGTCCCGCTGGTGCGCGACCTCACGATGGGCCCCGGCCTCGACTATCGGCACCAGGTCGGCTCGCTGACGTCGCAGGCGCAGCTGGACCGTGTCACCGCTCACGTCGACGACGCGATCGCGCGCGGTGCGACCGTGCTCGCGGGCGGCGTGCACCGGGCCGACCTCGGCCCGTACTTCTACGCCCCGACGGTCCTGGACGGCGTGCCGGACGAGGCGACCTGTGCACGCGAAGAGACCTTCGGGCCCGTCGTCTCCGTCCGGAGGGTCGCGTCGGACGACGAGGCGATCGACGTCATGAACGACACCGAGTTCGGGCTCAACGCCAGCATCTGGACGGGGGACACCGCGCACGGGCGGCGGCTCGCGGCGCGCGTCCAGGCGGGGTCGGTCAACGTGAACGACGGCTACGCCGCCGCCTGGGGCTCGGTCTCGGCGCCGCTGGGCGGGTTCAAGGCGTCGGGCCTCGGCCGTCGGCACGGCCGCGAGGGGATCGAGGCGGTCACGGAGGTGCAGACCGTCGCGGTCGAGCGCGGCGTGGCGCGGGGCCTGAGCTTCGACACGCTCCACGAGCGCCCGGGGGAGCAGTGGACCGGCCTGATGACGCGCGCCCTGCGAGCGATGCGGGCGACGCGGCTGCCGTAGCCACGACGGGGAGCGCGGCCGCGCCGGACCGGCGGGTCGCGCCCCGACGGGCTAGCATCTGGTCTAGACCACTCTGCCGCCTGAGGATCGAGGAACCATGTCGCACGTGACCAGCGCCGCCCAGGACGCAGCCGGCGCCGCGGGTGCCGCCGGCCCGGCCGGCTCGACCGTCCTGCACGGCGTCGGCGTCGGGCGGGCCGGCGTGGTCGGGCCGGTCGTCCAGGTGGCGGGCGCACCCGCGGTGCCCGGCGACGAGCCCGGCACCCCGCCCGACCAGGTCGAGGCAGTGCAGGCGCGCGTGACCGTGGCCTTCGACGCCGTCGCCGCCGGGCTGCGGGCGCAGGCCGACGCGGCCTCGGGGGCCGCCGTCGACGTCCTGGGCGCCACGGCGCAGATGGCGGACGACAAGGCGCTGCGCAAGCAGACCGCCCAGGGGATCGCGACCGGTTCGGGCCCGGTCGCGGCGCTGGATCAGGCGGTCGACGGGTTCGCGGCCATGTTCGAGCAGGCCGGTGGCTACCTCGCCGAGCGGGTCACCGACCTGCGGTCGGTGCGGGACCGGGTCGTTGCGCGGATCCTCGGCGTGCCGGAGCCCGGCGTGCCCACCCTCACCCGGCCGTCCGTCGTCGTCGGCAGGGACCTCGCGCCCGCGGACACCGCGACGCTCGACGTGAGCCACGTCCTCGCGATCGTCACCGAGCTCGGCGGCCCCACGTCGCACACCGCGATCATCGCCGGGCAGCTCGGCATCCCGTGCGTGGTGCGGGTCGGCGGGGCGACCGGGCTCGCGGACGGGGCCGTGGTCGCCGTCGACGCCGCCGCCGGGACCGTCGAGGTCGGCCCCGCGCCCGGGGTCGCGGAGGGCTTCGCGCAACGCGCCGAGGTCGCGGCGCGGCTCGCCGAGGACCACGCTCCCGGCGCGACCGCCGACGGCCACGGCGTCCTCCTGCTTGCGAACATCGGCACCGCCGAGGACGCCGAACGCGCTGCCGCCCAGGCCGTCGAGGGGTCGGGGCTGTTCCGCACCGAGGTCTTGTTCCTGGACCGCGAGACGGCGCCGACGCGCGAGGAGCAGGCCGCGACCTACGCGCGGGCGCTGCGAGCGTTCGGGGACCGCAAGGTCGTGATCCGGACGCTCGACGCGGGCGCCGACAAGCCCCTGAAGTTCGCCACGCAGCCCGACGAGGAGAACCCCGCGCTCGGGGTCCGCGGCTACCGGCTCGTCCGGACCGTGCCCGACGTCGTCGCGACCCAGCTCGAGGCGCTCGGCGACGCGCGGCGCGAGACCGGGCTCGAGCCCTGGGTCATGGCCCCGATGATCGCGACCCCGGGGGAGGCCCGGGACTTCGCGGCCTCCGCCCGCGCGCAGGGCATCACGAAGGTCGGCGTCATGGTCGAGATCCCGGCCGCCGCGCTGCGCGCCGACGCGATCCTCGCCGAGGTCGACTTCGTCTCGATCGGGTCCAACGACCTCGCCCAGTACACGATGGCCACCGACCGGCTGCGCGGCGAGCTCGCCGACCTCATCGACCTGTGGCAGCCGGCCGTCCTCGACCTCGTGGCGGCGACGGCCGCCGCCGGGCAGCGGGCCGGCAAGGACGTCGGGGTGTGCGGCGAGTCCGCAGGCGACCCGCTCATGGCCGTCGTCCTGACCGGGCTCGGGATCACGAGCCTGTCCATGGCGCCGGTCGCCGTGCCCGCCGTCCGGTTCGCGGTCAAGGCTCACACGCTCGCGCAGGCGCGCGCCGTCGCGCAGGCCGCCCTCGCCGCCGGGGACGCCCCCGGTGCCCGCGCCGCCGCCGTCGCCTCCCTCGCGGACGGCGTCGCGGAGGCGCTCGGCCTCTGAGCGGTCGGCGCGCCACCGTACGGGCGGTCTCGGCCACGCTTCTCGCGCGTCGCACTTGCCACACCGCAAGATGGTGACGTAAACATAGAGCGGTTGCGCAGCCCTTGACCCCTGCCCGGGGACGTGACGCTCGAAGAAGAGAGAAGTGCTCCATGCCATCCGCCACCGCTCGCCGTCGGCTCGTCCGCACCCGCGCAGCGTCCGCCCTCGCGGTCGCCGCGCTCGCCGT
>Ga0164241_10005558_pt1 | contig 11747 bp, 6 predicted proteins | sample OricomyardsoilBY_FD_108780 | JGI IMG/M metagenome (GOLD analysis project Ga0164241, IMG submission 108780) | Backyard soil microbial communities from Emeryville, California, USA - Original compost - Back yard soil (BY) | ecosystem: Environmental > Terrestrial > Soil > Unclassified | place: USA... | reverse complement strand
CAGGATCGCCGGCTGCGGGCCGAACCCCGTCGGGCTGAACGTGATCACCGGCGCGGTCGTCGCACCGTTGGCGATCGTCACATCGCTGCTGATGCTGTACTGGCCGCTCGGGTCGGTCAGCGTATAGTCGATCAGCTGGCTGGTGCCGCTGACGTTAGCTAGCGTGAACGGCGTGAACGTCTGCGAGGTAAAGCGCAGCACGCGCTGTCCCTTCAGCAGCGTATCGCCGCTCTTCATGCCGGCGGTGCCGCCCTGCGGGATATTGCCGGTGTAGTTGATCAGCGGCGCGCGGCCACCGAGGTTGAAGGTGCGGGTATACGACCCGCTGGTGACCGTCAGGGTTGCCGGACGCGCACCGGCGATCGTCGGCTTGAAGGTGATTGCCGGGATATCGGTGATACCGCCGTTGAGGGGCGTCGTGATCGTCTGGGTGCCGGGAGTGCCGAAGTAGTAGTCGGCGGCGGCTGGACCAGCGATCGTCAGCGTATAGCTGCCCGTGCAGGCTGTTGCGCTCATCTTGGCGCTGAGCGGCTTATAGACGGCGCTGTTGCCGGTGAGGATCGAGACGCCGCTGAGCAGGGTATCCCCTGGAAGCAGGTTGGCTGTGCCACCATTCGTCGGGCCTACCAGACCAGTAGCGATAAAGCTGCACGGCTGGAACGTATACACAGTTCCCGACGAGATCGGAACACTGTACTGGTTGAAGCTGTTGTTCGGCGAGGAGGTGCTCATCGTAGCCGAGCTGCCACCACTTGGGGTCACGCTCATAAAGCTCGATGCACTTGCCGCGATACCGATCGTTGCCGAGGTATTGTAGCACCCGCCGCGGCAGATGCCGCAGGCCGACATACGGCCGTAGTAGAACTCGATCTTGTTCGACCCTTCATACAGACGCACCTGGAACGTGCCGTAGGATGTGGTGCCGTAGGTCCAGTAGATATCGACATCGGTCCACTCGACGACCAGGATACGCGATGGGGCATTGCCCTCGACTCCGTAGGTGATGGCGGGCTTGGCGCACGTCATACTCTGTGCACCTCCCAGGGAAAGCTGATCCCAGAATGGTGCAATCACCGGATACGGACTGGCGCCCGTCAGCGAATTGCTTCCCGATGTCGTTGCCTTGGTTCCGCCGAGCGAGATCAGGCCGTTCGAGCTGATCGAGAACTGCGTGTAGTTCACACCGCCGAAGTTGAACGTAAAGCCTATATCCTTAGGCTCCATTGCGTTCCCGTTCGCATAAGGATAGACGCTGACATAGTACCGTGTGCTCGACCCCTGCGACTTGATAAAGGTCGTCGGCGACGACATCGGGATCGATGCCCCTGTGCCGGCCGAGAAAACATAGTTGGAGAGCTGGGCAAACGCCCCGCCTCCCGGTAAGAGCGATATCGCCAATGCACAGAGCAGCAAGGTGAATATCTTTCTCATATCAAACACTCCTGCAAGGATGATGGAAGCTAGATATGACAGGGTGAACCGCACAGAGAGCGCAGCACTTCTGCTATCTATGTATGTTATGCTGAAATTTTCAACCGAGGATAGACGACCGACTCGAAGGCTAACAGAGGATTCCTACGGAAGAGGAGTACAAAGAAGATGTACCTCTCCCATAAGAGGATGGGGTGAGTCAAGGAACTTACTATTTTTGATAAACAATTCATAATACCTATTCCGTGGGAGTGAAGATATTGATGGCTGCCAGCAGATGAAATCCTACCAGCCATCGGCGGGATAACCTTACAACGCGTGGGACTCCCTGCCATAATTCTCCTCCTGATACGTTCTCCCAACGCACGTACGGCGATCGACAATTGCTACGATAACCAACCGAAGGACAGCTCCATGCGCATTGCTATCAGATCCATCTGTTTCTCCACCTGCATTCTGCTTGCCTATGCCTGCACGGCAGCCGCACAGATCACCCTCAGCGGACATACGGGAGATGTCTATACGGCGTATTTCAGCCCCGATGGCACCCGTGCTCTTACCTCCGGGTCCGATGGCACTGCCCGTATCTGGGACGCCGCCACCGGCGCATTGCTCTTCACGCTCAGCGGCCATACCGGCAATGTCACCTCGGCTGTCTTTAGTCCGGATGGAACCCACGCTCTCACCTCCAGCTTCGACAGCACCGCCAAGATCTGGGATGTGGCAACCGGGGCACTCGTCCACACGCTGAGCGGCCATGGCGGCAGAATACGGCTCGCGATGTATAGTCCTAATGGAACCCATATAGTGACGGGAAGTTTCGATAAGACCGCAAAAATCTGGGATGCCGCCACCGGAGCGCTTCTCCAGACGCTGACCGGGCATACCGCGGAGCTCTTCACGGTCCTCTACAGCCCCGACAATATCCATGTGGCGACGGGTGGGTTCGATAACACCGTGCGGATCTGGGATGGGAGCACCGGCGCGCTGCTGCATACGCTCACCGGGCACAACGGACGGATCAGCGGCCTTGCATTCAACACCGACGGATCGCTGCTGGCAAGCTCGAGCTTCGACAGCACGGTGCGCATCTGGAACCCCGCGACCGGAGCGCTTGTCCATACACTTCAGGGGCATACCAGCCGTGTCAACGCCCCGGCATTCAACACCGACGGCACGCAGCTTGTTTCCCCCAGCTTCGACGCAACGGTTCGCATCTGGGATGTGGCGGCCGGCACGCTCCTGAAGACTCTCATCGGACATACCGGCCCGGTGGAGATCGCGCGATTCGACAGAGCCGGCACCAGCGTCGTATCGGGGGGCTTCGATAGTACCGCCCGTATCTGGGATCTTGCCGCGGGTACCACCAGACGTGTCCTGCAGCATCTCGAGCGCGTCGGCAGCGTTTCCTACAGCGCCGACGGCGCCCGTATCATCACCGCAAGCTTCGACCACACCGCCAAAATCTGGGATGTGAACGCCTCGTCGGTGAAGCATGGCGCGCTGCTCCCCGATCGCTCGAACCCAATACAGTGGAGGCCCAACCCCTGCTCGGCGACGAGTACCGTTGAGTATACCCTGCCGCAACGTGGCGCGGCGCGACTTACGCTCGTCAATGCGCTCGGCCAGACTGTCGCCGATCTCAGCGCGGGAGAGCATGAGGCGGGGAGCCACAGCCAGACGGTCGACGTCGCCGGACTTCCGACGGGATCCTATGTCTCGGTGCTGGAGACCCAATCGGGCACACAGACCAGGAATCTCCTGATCGTACGGTAAGGACCACATACTGCGCAACAAGACGGGGCGGCACCGAGATTCGATCCCGGTGCCGCCCCGCGCCATGCTATCACCGCCGCCATCACGGCGCGGCAGGATTATTTCACAACAGTGAGCGTCTGCACCAGTCGCTGCCCGTTGGCGAGCAACTGATAATGATAGGTCCCGCTCGGCAGCCCGCTCACATCTACCATCACCCGGTGGATGCCCGACTCGCGCACTCCCGCGTCCAGCACATGGACACGACGGCCATTCCCATCGTATAGATCCAGCTCCACCGGACCTCCAGCGGCCAGTTCATAGCCGATCTCCACCCGGTCACGACCGGGGTTCGGGGCGCTCCGATGCAGATGTACGCCCCCCGAGACCGCCTCATCGAGCACGCTGCTGATCGACAGATCGGCGGCTCGTTCTCCACCGCTCCGACCGGGACCGATCCAGGTCGAGGCGCCCGATGGATCATCCACGCCATGCGTCTTCGATGCGATCCCGTTCAACTGCACCACGGCCAGACCCTCCGGCAGCAGGGCGTTGCTCAGGACCGTCAGCGTCGCATTCGACTCGCCCGGCATTACCGGCCTGTATGTGATCTCGATGAACTCACGCTGGCCGGGCTTCAGCTCCAGCCGGGGAAGCGTCCCGATCGAGAAATCCCCCGCGCTCCCTCCGCCGATCACCGGCACGTCGATCCGCATCGGCATCGTCCCGTCGTTGGTGATCGTGATCGTGCGGCGCGACTCCTTTCCTCTGCTGAGGACCGGAAAGAGGATAGAGCCGGGAGAGACCGTCAGGATACGGGTTCCCGCCATTCCTCTCACGCCCATCGTGACACTATCGCCGTTCTTCAGGAACAGCAGAAGCTCTCCCTCCCGTGGCCCTGCGCTGCCGCCGATAGCGGGCGCGAACGCCAGACCGAGATCGAGCCGCCCGCCCGGCAGAAGAGTATAGGGGAGGGAAGGCCATCCATCCGGCAGGAACTCCGCCGCATCGGCGCCGCCGATGGCGATCCTGGTGATCTCGAAACGCTCATTCGAGGTGTTCTCGAGATGTGCTGCACCATACGCATACTCGTCGGCATCTCCGCCGATCAATGCCTCGCCAAGGTCAATATCCTCACCGTGCAGGTCGCTCTTGCCGACACCGAACAGATCGATGGAATAGACGCCGAGCGAGGCATAGCCGGGTGATCCCATCGTCGAATCGTTGCTCTGCAGCCACATCGTGGCGCGCCGCGAGCCGGGACGACTCGGCGTGAAGCGCACGGTGATTGAATCGCGCATCCCCGGCTCCATCACCAGTTCCCGCAGAAGCGGATCGGCCCCCGTCCCTCCCGGCATCGAGAGGATATGGAAGTCCTCCACATCGCCGGAGAATATCCGGATGGAGCGGAGGGGAATACGCAGCTGGCAGGAGCCGGAGTTCGAGAGATAGACCTTCACATCGCTCGAATCTCCCGGAAGGGTCCGCGGGAAGGTGATACTCTTCGGCAGACCATCGGCGATGCTCTCGGAGAGATGCCCCCCGCTGCCACTGCCGAACAGATCGAAGCGAAGCAGTCCGCTGGTGACGACTCCGGATGTATCCGCGCCGGAGAAATTCTGCGCGTTGGTGCGGATGATCGCCCGCGCGGGCCTCTTCCCCGGACGGGACGCCACGAACGTGACATAGATCGTGCGGGTACTGTTGTGCGGGACCAGGATGGGAAGGAGGGAAGGGTTCGCTCCGATCGGTGCCACGCCCGGCGTCGCTGTGAGGATATAATCGGCCGATGGAATCAAAGCTCCCGATGCCGAGCGCCGGAACCGATACTCGGTGCCGGTGATAGTGGAATCGAGCTGATAGAACTCCGCCCCCGTGATCGCCAGATCGCGCCCCGAAGGGTTGGTCACGGTGATCGGAAGGGAGAGTGTCCCCTCGCCGACGCAGCTTGTCTGCTCGCCGAAGATGCTCGGGATGCCGGCGACATCCATACCATCATGCAGGAACTCGCCACGCGCCCCCATCTGATAGTCGAGCGGCGTCGAAAGGCGATAGACGAGCATCTTCGACTGCGATCCCGTCAGCGTGATCTTCCCATCCGCGTTCTCCGAGATGACGCCGAAATCGTTGTCGTTGCCAACCACCAGCGTGCTCGGATCGATAAGACTGAGCCCCTCGGGCTTGTCGAGGCTGACCGGCCATGCCGGATTGCCGGGCCCCGGGTTGAGCAGATCGAGCAACAGCGTCTTGGTCACCGGAGTGATCCCGGCAACCGTCGTGATCTGCGCGCGCGTCAGCTCCTCGAGTGCCTTGAATGTTCCCGCAGTCGGCTGGAACACCTCGGCGGTGATCGGCGTGGCGCCGGCCAGGGAGATCTTATAGACCCGCTTCAGATTCTCCGCGCCGCGCTGGGCATGCTCCACCAGCAGCAGTTCGTTGTTGTTGAGAGCGGTCATATCGCCGATCTTGATATCCCTGCGACGGATGTTCGATCCCCCCGACGGGTAGGCGTCGATCATATAGGCGAACATCCGCGCCCCGCCGGTGGCCGGATCGTATTCCACAAGACGAAGCATCTCGGTCTGCTCGCTCGCCGTCTTGTTGGCCGAAGCGGTGTTGGCATAGGAGTTCGCCATCCCGCTCTGTACGATCGTGTAGATCCTGCCGTTCGGTGTGATGGCGATCCCTTCGCATCCACGATTCGGCACATGCTTTCGGATGATATCGGGAAGACCGCCGCCGCCCGGCTGCGGACGAACCCGCTCGATGACGGTGCCATCGGGAGCCACGTGTGCTATGCCCGGAGCATACTCCTCGCAGAACCAGAAGCTGCCGTCGGCGACACGCACAAGACCCTCGGTATCGAATCCCCAATCGTCGGTGCCGAGCAGCGCGAAGTTCGTATCGCGCGCCACCTCGCCGGTGCTGTAGAACCCGGGGTTCGGCAGACCGGAGACAGGGCTCCCGTCAGGACGCTTCAGCGGAATCGTCTCGACGATCGTGATCGTCCCGTTCGGGAGCAGTCGCAGCCTGAAGATGAGCGGCTGGAAGTCGGGCGTCGGAAAGACCTTCGCGTTGCCGGAATCGACGTTCGGTCCGCGATCGGTGATGGTCCAGAACTCGTTTCCGCCCGCATAGAAGAGGCTGGAGAAGCCTCCCAGCTTATAGATCGACGATCCGGAGATAAAGGGGGTAGCCGCAGCGGGCAGGGTATATTCTCCCGGCTGCGGGGGCGGAGCCGTATACTGCGCGCTGGCGATGGAAGCGATCGCCATAAGCGCCGCTCCGAACAGAACGGTGGAAAGAAAGCGCATGGATAGAGTGATAAGGTTGATTTTCATTGACCCGTTGCACGGGAAAAACGTCAACCTACCGTTCGATCTCTATCACGATATTAGGAGAATGTGATATCCTGATAACAACGGGGGATGTTGCCAAAAGCTAACATCCCCCCGTGCTCCTCTCGATGCGTGGAGCAACGCCTACGACGTTGCCCCGGCGGTCTGCAGAATATCCGGCTCCCCCTTGCGCGCATGATGGGGGTTGTCCTTCAGATCGGCCATCAGCTTTTCCTCCTCGACCTTGGCGCGGCGGTCATCACGCCAGCGCATGGCGAAGCGAATCATCAGCGAGGTGACCGGAATGGCTATGAACATGCCGGCGATCCCCATGAAATATCCGAATACCAGCAGCGAGATGATCACCAGGATAGGGTGGAGGTCGGTATGGCGCCCCATCACCTGCGGGCCGATGATGGTCCCCTCGATCACTCCCTGCGCCACGAACAGCACCAGCACATAGAGGATGTTCAATCCCGGATCCTGAGTGGTAAGGGCCGCGAGCGCCACCAGCGCGCACGCTATATACCCACCGATGAACGGTATCAGGCAGAGGAAGCCGGTCAGGACGCCGAGCAGCAATGCCCCCGGAATACCGATGATATGTAGTCCGACGCCGATGAAGACCCCCTGGAACACGCTGGTGATCACATCGCCACGGAGATATCCCCCAACGACCTCGTCGAGATCTTTCAGGAACCGCTGCGACCGGCGCTGGTACTCCTGCGGCATGAAGGAGTAGAGCGAACCCCGAATCTTCCAGTAATCCTTGATGAAATAGAACATCACGAACGGAACCATCAGAAAATGGATCATGCCGTTGAGATAGCTGGGAGCCGACTTGCCGGCGTTTTCGGCCATGCCCAGCAGGGCGCCATCGATCTGCCCGAGCTTCGGGGCGACATAGTTCTCGATGATGCTGTCGATCTTCTGCTGCGGCATCCCGGTGAGCTCGCGCAATCCCCCCTGATGAGCCCAGTCGAGCAGCGACTGCGTAACGCGGCCTATCGAAGCGACGGCGCCCCCCACCTGTGCCACCATCAGCGGCGCCATCACGCCGACCGCCACCACGATCAGCACCACGAACAGCAGCGTCAGCGAAAGCGCCGAGATCCACCGGCGGACATACCAGCGTTTCGAGAGATAGGAGATCAAGGGCTCGGCCATATAGGCGAACAGGAACGCCAGCACAAAGGGGAGAAGCACCCCGATCGCCGCGTTGACGAACCAGCAGAGAAACACCACCGCAGCGGCGGCCAGCAGCGGCCGGATCTTCGGCTCCATCCTGAACGGGTAGAACACGACGGCGATCACCACCCCAAGAATGAAGGGGGAGAGGATCTCATGCACCTGAAAGAAAAGCGCGGCAACCAGCAGCGCCCCCATCACCAGAGTGAGAATGCCATAGATGGTGGTGGGAACGGGAAAAACATGGGGGAAGAACCGGAGCGGCTTCGGGAGCCGTTTGCGGGAACGGGACCCTGCATGGTTCTCGCTCTGCTCGTCGATCTCTTCCGGCGTGTCGCTCGGAGATGTCACCTCAGGAAGAACGATCCTGTGCGCGGAGCGCCGGACAGGACGAGGGTGCTCCTCGACACCTCTGTCGAGGGATTGTATACGTCTAAACCTGCTCATATCGGTGCGGTCGCCTTGTGGATAATGCCGATGCTGTCTGTTTCGAATCACCAGTCGACCATACAGAACTCGTGCCGAATGTGAACCGAGGCGGCTCGATCGTAGTGGCGCATACCCGCCCGGTTGCGCTATCTTATCGGCACGAGCGATTGGGGAGCCCCCGCTCGATGCAACGATCAGCGACCTGATACGTCCGTACCCCCGGCCCCAAGCCCGAGCAACCGGATTGCGGCCGACTTCCGAAGCCTATCCGATCGATACACCGAAGTACTGTGAAGCGATATATGAGAGTGATGGTTCGCGGGCTGCTGTGCCCCCTCTGTATCTCTATGATAGCCTCGCTGGTGATGACGGCACAGGAGCCGGGAGGCGTCCCGTCCCCCAATGATGAGGCCGCCGTCGGCTCGACAAGCTCCTTCGTCATAGCACGCCTGAAATACTCAGGGGGAGGCGACTGGTACAACGACCAGTCATCGGAGGTAAATATGCTCGACTATCTCCGGGCAAACACCGGAATGAGCGTCCGCCGTACGTTCGAATATGTGGATCTGTCGAGCGATAATATCTTCAGCTATCCGCTTCTCTTCCTGACCGGCCATGGCAATGTGAGCTTCACCGATGGTGAGGCGAAGCGGCTGCGAGCCTATCTCGACAAGGGAGGATTTCTCTATATCGACGACGATTATGGGCTTGATACTGCCATTCGCCGCGAAATGAAGAAGGTATTTCCCGATCAGGAGTTTCAGGAGCTTCCGTTCTCCCACCCGATCTACCATAGTTTCTATCAGTTCCCGAACGGGCTGCCGAAAATCCACGAGCACGACAACAAGCCTCCGCGCGGCTTTGGACTCTTCGCCGAGAAACAGCGGCTCTGCGTCTTCTATACCTACGAGACCAACCCGACCGACGGCTGGGCCGATGCATCGGCACACGACGATCCCCCCGAGAAACGGGAGATCTCGTTCAAGATCGGCACCAATATCATCGTGTACGCGCTTACGAACTGATCATCCACAGGAGAGATCGGGGAGCTCGCACCGATCGTGCAGTGCCGCATTATCCATCCACAGTCGTGCGATGATGAGCGACACTGGGTGGCAACCGATAGCGCAGCGGCTGAGCCATGCGCGCCCACAGTCTTGTCCGCCACCGTAAATATGACAAAAGGGGAGGAAGCACCATCTGCCGGCTCTTCGCTCCCCTTGCTGTTGTGATACTCTCCGAATATTATTCCACCGTCACCGACTTCGCCAGGTTCCTCGGCTGATCCACATCGCAGCCCCGCTCAACGGCCATATAGTAGCTGAGAAGCTGCATCGGCACAACGTTCAGGATCGGCGAAAGGAAGGGGAGCGTCTCCGGCACATACACCACATGCTCGGCAAGGCTCTGGATATGGGTATCCCCTTCGGTGGCGATGGCGATCACCCGGCCTCCTCGGGCGCGCACCTCATGGATATTCGAAAGGATCTTATCGTAGATGTCACCGCTCGGCGCTATGAACACCACGGGCATATCCTTGTCGATCAGCGCGATGGGACCATGCTTCATCTCGGCCGCCGGGTATCCCTCGGCATGGATGTAGCTGATCTCCTTCAGCTTCAACGCTCCCTCCAGCGCCGCCGGATAATTATACCCACGGCCGAGGTAGAGGAAATGTCTGACGTCGGAGAACTCCGTGGCGATCTTTCGCATCTGCTCGGCAAGCTCAAGCGTCCTGATGATCTTCTCCGGAAGATCCTGCAGCGCGTCAATAATCTGCTTCCCCTCGGCCGCCCCCATCCTGCGCATCCGCGCCAGCTTCACGGTCATCAACGCCAGCACGGTAAGCTGCGAGGTAAACGCCTTGGTCGACGCCACACCGATCTCCGGACCCGCATGCGCGTACACTCCCGCATCGGTCTCCCGTGCGATCGTGGAGCCAACCACATTGACGATACCGATCGTCGTTGCCCCGCGGCGCTTCGCTTCGCGCAGCGCCGCGAGCGTATCGGCGGTCTCCCCCGACTGTGAGATCGCTATCACCACATCATCCTTATGGATAATGGGATCGCGATAGCGGAACTCGCTGGCGTACTCCACCTCCGTGGGGATTCCGGCGAGCTGTTCGAACATATACTCGCCCACCATGCCGGCATGCCATGATGTGCCGCATGCGACGATGATGATCCGCTGTGCGTCGCGAAGCTTGTCGTAGACGCTCGATAATCCCCCCAGACGTACCGTGCTCTGGTCGAGCTGAAGCCGGCCGCGCATGGCATTGCGGATCGTGTCGGGCTGCTCGAAGATCTCCTTCAGCATGAAATGCTCGAAGCCTCCCTTCTCAAGCTCCTCCAGATCGAAGGTGATCTCCTCGATCTCCTTGTTCACCACCACGTCATCGATGGTCTTGGTGATATATCGATCCGCCTCGATGATCGCCATCTCGCCATCGGTAAGGTAGACGACCTGCCGGGTATACTGAACGATTGCCGAGGCATCCGAGGCAACGATGAACTCACCATCGCCGATGCCGATCGCCAGCGGTGAGCCGTTGCGGGCAACGAAGATCCGTCCCGGCTCGATTGTGCTGACCATGGCGACCCCATAGGTTCCAATGACCTGTTTCAGTGCCAGCCGGAAGGCATTCTCCAGATCGCCGACCTTATCGTACAGCGCCCGGATGAGCTGCGCCAGCACTTCGGTGTCGGTCTGCGTGCGGAACGTATAGCCCTCGGCTTCGAGGGTCTTTTTGATGGTCACATAGTTCTCGATGATGCCGTTGTGAATCAGCGCCAGCTCCCCCTTTTCGTCCATATGGGGATGAGCATTGACATCGTTCGGCTCACCATGCGTCGCCCATCGGGTATGCCCGATCCCGACCCGTCCCCTGGGAGGGTGTGCCTGGATAAGCGGCTCAAGCTCGGCCACCTTCCCAGCCTTCTTCTCGATCATCAGTGTGCCGTCGATCGTAGCGACGCCGGCGGAATCATATCCACGATACTCAAGACGCTTCAGACCGTTCATCAGGATCGGCAGTGCCTCCTGAGGGCCTATATAACCTACTATTCCACACATGTTGGTAATCCTGGTAAAGAATCCCCGAAGATAAGAAAAGGGAGGGTGATTGCCCTCGGTTGCCCCTCTGTTCCCTCTGCGAGCCCAGGGAAAATCAGCCTGACAAACGAGATGGCCCATCGTCCTTTTCCGCGCTTCAGTCGAGGAGGCTTATGCGCTCTCGCCATGCCGACATATCACCCACTCTCGACGCAGGGCCGGAAGGGATGTTCCGCCATCCTCTCCCGGAGCTGGACGGGGGAGAAGGGGCAAAAAAAAGCCGCCCCGTATTGCTACGAGGCGGCTTCATACATCAGCCGATGGCTGCCATAGACCTGATTACTTGACGACGGTCAGCATCTTGGTCTCGCTCCAGGTGCCACTGACCAGCTTGTAGTAGTAGTTGCCCGATGGAAGATTGCTCACATCCAGCGTCAACTCATACGTCCCCGGCTGCTGGTACTCGTCGACCAGCTTCTGCACCATCGTCCCCTTCGCGTCGAACAGATAGATCTGCGTCGCGCCGTCCAGTCCCAGGCTGTAGGTGATCTT
>Ga0164241_10005557_pt1 | contig 11748 bp, 13 predicted proteins | sample OricomyardsoilBY_FD_108780 | JGI IMG/M metagenome (GOLD analysis project Ga0164241, IMG submission 108780) | Backyard soil microbial communities from Emeryville, California, USA - Original compost - Back yard soil (BY) | ecosystem: Environmental > Terrestrial > Soil > Unclassified | place: USA... | reverse complement strand
GGTCGGGCTCGTCGCCGGCGACCCCGAGCAGGACGTCCGCCGGGTGCTGTTCGCGGTGGACCCGGTCGAGACCGTCCTCGACGAGGCCGTCGAGCTGGGTGCCGACCTGCTCGTCACCCACCATCCGCTGCTGCTGCGCGGGGTGCACTCGGTCGCGGCGACGACGTTCAAGGGCGCGTTCCTGCACCGGGCGATCCGGGCGGGAGTCGCCGTGTACACGGCGCACACCAACGCCGACGCGGCGCGGGGTGGCGTCGCGGAGGCGCTCGCCGAGCTGATCGGCGTCACGGGCGCCGAGCCCCTCGTGCCCGCGGACACCCGCGACCACACCCTGCCCGCCGTCGGGATCGGGCGCGTCGGACGGCTCGAGCGGCCCGTCGCGCTGCGGGCGTTCGCCGAGCGGGTCGCCGCCGTGCTGCCCGCCACCGCCCAGGGGGTGCGGGTCGCGGGCGACCTGGACGCGCGCGTGGAACGGGTCGCCGTCGTCGGCGGAGCGGGGGACTCCCTGTTCGACGCCGTCCGCTCGTCCGGCGCGGACGTGTACGTGACCGCGGACCTGCGGCACCATCCGGCGTCGGAGCTGCGGGAGCGCGCCGAGCACGAGGCCCGTGCCGCGGGCCGCGACGCGGAGCAGGCGCGGCCCTTCCTCGTCGACGTCGCCCACTTCGCGTCCGAGTGGCCGTGGCTCGGGCACGCGGCCCGGGACCTCGTGCGGGTGCTGGGCGAGACCGTCGACGGCTCGCGCGCGGGTAAGTTGGACGTGCGCGTCAGCACGCGCCCGACGGACCCGTGGACCGCCCGGTTCCCGTCGCCCTGATCTGTCCCGAAAGGACCGTTGTGGCCACTGCTCCTGCGCCCGACCAGCTCCGCCTCCTCGACGTCCAGGCCCTCGACACGCGGCTGCAGCAGCTCGCGCACCGTCGGTCGGCGTCTCCCTCGATCGCGAAGGTCTCCGAGGTCGAGGGCCGCCTCGCCGACGTGCACACCTCGCTCGTCCAGTCCCGGACGGCCGCGGAGGACCTGCGGCGCGAGGTCGCGAAGGCCGAGCAGGACGTCGAGCAGGTCCGCACCCGTGCCGCCCGCGACCAGCAGCGGCTCGACTCGGGTGCCGTCGGCGCGAAGGACGCTCAGGCGCTCGTCGCCGAGCTGGCCAGCCTCGCGCGGCGTCAGGGGGCCCTCGAGGAGGTCGAGCTCGACGTGATGGAGCGGCTGGAGGCGCACGAGGCTGCGCTCGCCGAGCTGGAGTCCGCGCACGGCCAGCTGGTCGCGGAGAAGGAGTCGGCCGAGTCGGACCGCGACGCCGAGCTCGGGGAGATCGACGGCACGGTCGCGGAGGTCCGGTCGGAGCGCGAGAACGCCGCCGACGGTATCGACGCCGGGCTGCTGGCGCTCTACGACCGGGTCCGCGCGCAGGCCGGTGGCCTCGGCGCGGCCGCGCTGCGCGGGCGCCGCTGCGAGGGCTGCCGCCTCGAGCTCAACCCCGGAGACCTGCGGACCATCGCCGCGAAGGGCCCCGACGAGATCGTGCGCTGCGAGGAGTGCGGACGGATCCTGGTGCGCGTCGAGCCCGCCGGGCAGCCCGCGTGAGCACCGCCCCCGGGCCGGGCGTCGAGCGGCCCGCGCCGCTCCGGCCGTCGGGCGTGACCGTCCGCTTCGACGACGCCGAGCCGCTGACGGTCGCGCTCGTGCGGCACGGGGTCACGGAGATGACGGTCGCGGGCGCCTTCTCGGGATCGGGCGAGCCGGGACCCTCGCTCACAGCGGCCGGCCGCGTGCAGGCCGCCCAGGCGGCGGACCTCGCGCACCGGATCGGCCGCACGGCGTGGACGGACCTGCCGCGCGCGTCCGCAGTGGTCGCGTCACCCATCGTGCGGACGCAGGAGACCGCGTCCGCGGTCGGGCGCCGGCTCGGCGTCACCGTCCGCACCGACCCGCGCTTCGCCGAGATCCACTTCGGCGCGTACGAAGGTCTGCGCTTCCCCGAGGTCGAGGAGCGAGACCCCGGCTGGCTCCAGCGCTTCTACCGGGGCGGCGACGTCGCGGCGCCCGGTGGGGAGTCGCTCGCCGACGTCGGCGAGCGCGTGTGGGGCGGCTTGCGTGCGCTGCGCGACGAGGGCACCGAACGCACCGTCGTGGTGGTCACGCACGCGATGGCCGTCCGCGCAGCCGTCGGGCGCGCGTTCGGCTCGCCGCCCTCGCAGTGGACGAAGATCCGGATCACCCCGGCGTCGGTGACGATCCTGCGGCTCTGGCCCGACGACGAGGTCGAGGCGACCGTCGTGGGGTGCCCACCCGATCTGTGACGTTCGGGCCGTCACGACGCGGCGGCCGTGTCGGCGACCCCGGTCCCGGTCCCGGTCCCGGGTCCGGTTACGGCGCGTCGACGACGACGAGCTCGAGCGCCTGACCGTGCCGCCGTGCGACGAGCTCCGCGGCGACGACCCGCCGCCGGTCCACCGTGGCGCCGACCAGCTCGCGGGCGGCGTCGAGCAGCTCCGCGGGCGTCGTCGGCGGGGCTCCCGCGCGGCGCAGCAGGTGTCCCACGAGGACGCCGCGCGTGTGCTTGGCGTGGTGCGACACGACGCTCCGCCTTCCGGCGTGCTCGCGCAGGACGACGACGGGGACGTGCGCCGCGGAGGCGGGCGGCTTCCAGGCCGCGGCGTAGGTCGCGGACCGGCAGTCGACCACGACGTCACCCTCCGCCCGTGCGTCGAGGGTCTTGGCGAGCGGTTCGCGCCACGCGCGGGCCAGCGGTCCGACGCCGGGGAGGTCCACGCCCATCGACAGCCGGTAGGCGGGGATCCGGTCCGACGGCGTCACGACGCCCCACAGGGCGCTCACCACGCGCACGTCGGCGAGACGCGCGCCCAGGCGGCGGGCGTCGTCGTCGTGGGTGGAGGCCAGCCCCGCCGCCGCATAGAGGACGCCGGTGTACACGTGGGCGGCGGCGGCCGCCGGCTGCGCCCGCAGGACGGTGTTGCGGCGGACCTCCGGTGCCAGGGACGCCCCGACGTGCAGGACGTCGAGCGCGTCCGGCCTCGCGCTGGCCGCCGAGAGGGCGTCGAGGATGCGCTCGCGCTGCTCGGTCAGCTCGGGGGACGTCAGCGCGGCCAGGTCGACGGCGTCACCGGTCTCGGGCGCGGTCTTCCCCTCGGACGGCGGCAGCAGGACGAGCACGCCGCCACCCTACGGGCTGCTCCTCGGCCGGACCGGCCGTCTTGAGGTCCGGGCAGCCGTCCGCCGTGTGACGTGGCGCACGCTACGGTCGGGCGATGGCCCAGGTGAAGGTGTACGGACGGCGCTCGGCGTGGGCGCACCACCGCGACGAGCTGTCGGACGCGCTGCACGAGGCGCTGGTGCGCACGTGGCAGCTCCCGCCCGAGAAGCGGTTCCACCGTTTCCTCTGGCTCGACGACGCCGATCTCGTCGCCCCGCGCGGCGACGGTTACCTCGTCGTCGAGGTCGTGTGCTTCACCGGTCGCAGCGACGATGCGAAGCGCGCGCTCGTCCGCGCACTGTTCGACGACGTCGCCCCGCGCTTCGACCTGCCGACCGACGACCTCGAGGTCGTGATCCTGGAGGCGCCGCGCGCGAGCTGGGGGATCCGTGGGCGCACGGGGGACGAGCTCGCGCTGAGCTATCGCGTCGACGTCTGACGGCCTCGGCGGAACCCTGCGCTCGTCCCCGGCCGCGGGCGAGGTGTCCGTCCCGGGCGGGGCGCGGACGAGGCACTACCGGGGGATCCGCGCGTCGGACGCCTCGGGACGAGCCGCCTCCGGCCGGCTCGCGGTGCCGGCCGTCGTGTCGTCGAGGTTCTCCTCGACCCAGCCGCGCAGGAGGCCCAGGGGCACGGCGGCGCTCGTGCCGAGGGCGGTCAGGGCGTACTCCACGTGCAGCGGTACGGCCGGGTAGACGGTGCGGTCGACGAGCCCCGCGTCCTCGAGGCGTCGCAAGGTCTGGGTGAGCACCTTGGGGCTGACGCCCTCGAGGCGCCGCTGCAGCGCGCCGAACCGCTGGGGACCGTCCTCCATGGCTCCGATGGCGAGCGCCGACCACTTGTTGGCGAGGAGGTCGAGCACGGCGCGGCAGGGGCACTGGGCCGCGTAGACGTCGTGATGGGCGTGCTGCCCGGTAGCGCAGGTGTTGGTCACAGGACATGCTCCTCAGCAGGATGCTTCCCGTTGGGAAGTAGGTTCCCTTGATGGTAACTATCTCCCGGGGGATACGGTCAAGCCGCTTCGACCGACGGCCGGAACGCGGCCTTCGACGTCTTTGTCACCGTATGCCTAGGAGATGAACCATGCCCTCGATGCGCGCCGTCGTGCAGCACGCCTTTGGCGGTCCGGAAGTCCTGCAGGTGGAGGAGGTGGCCCGGCCCGAGCCGCTGCCCACCGAAGTCCTCGTGCGGGTGCACGCCGCCGGGATCAACCCCGTCGACTGGAAGACGCGCGAAGGTCGCGGGATGGCCGGCGTGCTCGGCGAGCCGCCGTTCATCCTGGGCTGGGACGTCTCCGGCGTCGTCGAGGAGGTCGGCTTCGGGGTGACGCACCTCGAGCCGGGCGACGAGGTCTACGGGATGCCCTGGTTCCCTCGGGCCGCCGGTGGCTACGCCGAGTACGTCACCGCCCCCTCGCGCCAGTTCGTCCGCAAGCCTGCGAACCTCAGCCACGAGCAGGCCGCCGCGGTGCCGCTGGCGGCTCTGACCGCGTGGCAGGCGCTGGTGGACGCCGCGGACGTACGGCCGGGGCAGCGTGTCCTGATCCACGCCGCCGCCGGAGGCGTCGGGCACTTTGCCGTGCAGCTCGCCAAACACCTGGGCGCGCACGTCACGGGCACCGCCAGCGCCGGCCGCCACGAGTGGCTCGCCCGGCTGGGCGCCGACGAGCTCGTCGACTACCACGCCGTCCGCTTCGAGGACGTGGTCGAGGACATCGACGTGGTCATCGACCTCGTCGGCGGCGACACGAGCCTGCGGTCGCTGGACGTGCTGCGGCCCGGGGGGATCGTCGTCGCGATCCCGTCCGGTGTCGCGCCCGAGCTCGGCGCGGCCGCCACGTCCAGGGGGCTGCGCACCAGCGCGTTCCTGGTGGAGCCCGACGGTCCGGCCCTGGCGAAGATCGCCGAGCTCGTCGATGCGGGCGAGGTGCGGGCCGAGGTCGAGAAGGTCTTCCCGCTGGACCAGGTCGCGCAGGCCCACGCCCACGGGGAGAGCAACCGGACCCGCGGGAAGCTCGTCCTCCGCGTCGCAGGCTGACGTCGGCCGTCCACCCACCTTCCGTACCGAGGAGTTCGCATGTTCTACGAGCTGCGCCGCTACCAGACCAGGCCCGGACGCCGTGACGCCTGGGTCCGCTACATGGAGGAGGTCGTCGTCCCGTTCCAGACCTCGAAGGGCATGACGGTCGTCGCGTCCTTCGTCGACGAGGAGGACCCGGACGGCTACGTCTGGATCCGCCGGTTCGACGACGAGGCACAGAGGGAGACCCTGTACGCCGCCGCCTACGAGGACGAGCGCTGGAAGAACGAGATCGGTCCAGCGGTGTACGGCCTGCTGATCCCGGAGAAGTCCGTGGTCACGCGGGTGGTGCCCACCCCGCGTTCACCGCTCCCTTGACGGTGAGGACTCACGGCCCGGCTTCGTCGCGCGGGCCGTGAGTCCTCCAGGACGCTCCTGCGGGTCGTGATCCGCCGCACCACAGGCTCGTCATGGTCGGCGCCCCGGGCCGGGCGGCGCAAGCCGGCGCCGGCGAGCCGGTAGGCTGAGCGTGCGGACGAGTCGGTCGGACGGCCGCGTCGTCGCCGGGTCTCGACCTGGCGGTGCCGAGGAACGTCCGGGCTCCGAAGGGCAAGGTGGTGGGTAACGCCCACCCGGGGTGACCCGCGGGACAGTGCCACAGAGAACAGACCGCCACAGCGGGCGAGGCTCCGGCCTCACCCGTTGCGGTAAGGGTGAAACGGTGGTGCAAGAGACCACCAGCGTGCCGGGTGACCGGCACGGCTCGGTAAACCCCACCTGGAGCAAGGTCAGACAGACTGTGTTTGAGGGCGGCCCGCCCGATTCTCTTGCGAGAAGCACAGTCGGGTAGACCGCTCGAGGCGCACGGCAACGTGCGTCCTAGATGGATGGCCGTCACCCGCGCGGGGGTGACCGCGCGCGGGGACAGAACCCGGCGTACAGACCGACTCGTCCGCTCCACCCGCGCCGACCGCCAGGCTCGCTGCTGTGAGCAGAATCAGGCCGGACGGCGGGTCCGTGGGCCATACGCTCCAGAAGCCGCGCGGCGTCCTGGACCGCGCTGCTCGCGCGGACGCATCGGACCGGTCCGAGCACTCGGCTCGTGCCGTCCCGTGTGCCGGCGGTCTACGGAAGGAACCTCGATGGATCTGATCTTCGTCCACGGCGCCCTGGTGCGTGACGGAGCGTGGTGGTGGCAGCGGACAGCGGACCTGCTCGAGGAGCGCACCGGCGTCCGGAGCCGGGCGGTGGCGCTGCCCTCGTGCGGTGAGGCCGCTCCCGACCGGGCCGTCGGCGGACTGGTCGCCGACGCGGCTGCGCTCCGTCGCGAGCTCGACGACGTGGACTCCGCGATCGTCGTCGGCCACTCCTACGGCGGCACGGTCGTCGCGGAGGCGGGCCCGCACCCGGCGGTCGAGCACCTCCTCTACGTGTCGTCCTACCTGCCCGACGTCGGGCAGTCGCAGGGCATGATCATGAGCGGCGAGAGCGACCCGGCACGGATCGGCGGCAACGACGACGGCACGGTGGGACTGTCGGGGTACGACGTGGCCTCGTTCGGGGCGCGCTTCCTCCAGGACGTCGACGAGACCACCCGGCGTCAGGGATGGGAGCGGGTGACGGCGCAGGCTGCGGAGGCGTTCACGACGCCCACCACGGCTGCGGGCTGGCAAGGCGTCGACTCGACCTACCTCGTCTGCGCGCAGGACCGCAGCACGTCGGTCGAGCTCCAGCGGGTCCACGCCCAGCGGGCGACGCGCCGCGTCGAGCTGCCGACCGGGCACCACCCGTTCCTCTCTCGACCCGACCTGGTGGTCGAACAGCTCGAGGCCGCGCTGCAGCGGCGATGAGGGCGCCACGAGCCCACCTCTCCGCCCGTCGTGACCGTGTTGCCAGCATGTTCCCAGACTCATGCCAGGTCGTTCGCATGTGACGCGAGAACGCTTGCATGTGTCGGGACGGTAAAGACTCCGCCACGGTGATTACACATCGTGGCGTGTCTGGGTTAGCCTCTTCGCACGTACCGGTCAGGTCGTAGCGCAGGGGGCGCTGCAGCCGGTGGACGCAACGAGGCGTCGTGCACAGGGAGTGAGGTCGGGTCTACGTGGTCGGGACTGGCGGTGTGGTGGCGACGGGGACGATCGCTCTGGCTGAGGAGCCGGAGCGGACGGTCGTCGTCCTGAAGGGCGAGATCGATGTCGCCCTGCGTGCTGAGGCGAGCGCCGCGCTCGCGAACGCGCTCGAGCGTGACCTTCCGGTCGTGATCGACGCGTCCGAGGTCACGTTCGCTGACTCGACGGGTATCGCGTTCCTCGTGCAGTTCGTGACCATCGGTCATGACGAGGGTCTCGACGTGACCCTGCACGACCCACCCCAGGTCATCGTCGAGGTTCTCGACATGCTCGGCGTGAGGGAGCTGCTCGTCCGCGCGTCGGCCGGCGCCCCGTCGGACGCCGTCGTCACGGGCGCGGCCTGACGGCACCCGGGAGCGCCGCCAGGCCGACCCGTCAGGCGACGGGTTCCTGGGACGCGAGCCAGGCGGCGCCCACGATGCCCGCCCGGTTGCGGAGCGCGGCAGGCACGATCGGGGCGCGCAGGTGCAGCAGCGGGAGGAACTTCTCCCAGCTCTTCGACACCCCGCCGCCCACGACGATCAGGTCGGGGGACAGCAGGTTCTCGACCACCGAGAAGTAGCGCTGCAGCCGCACCGACCACTCCTCGTAGCTGAGGTTCTCCCGCTCGCGCGCGAGCGTGGACGCCCGGGACTCGGCGTCGTGCCCGTCGATCTCGAGGTGCCCGAGCTCCGTGTTCGGCAGCAGGATGCCGTCGACGAACAGCGCGGAGCCGATGCCGGTGCCGAGAGGCGCGACCAGCACGACGCCCTCCGTGTTCCGGGCGGCGCCGAAGTGCAGCTCGCCGTACCCGGCGGCGTCGGCGTCGTTCACGGCGGCGACCGTGCGTCCGGTGGCCTCGTGCATGACGGAGACCAGGTTCGTCCCGGTCCACGACTCGTCGAGGTTCGCGATGAACGTCACGACGCCGTGCTTGATCGGGCCCGGGAACGCGACGCCCACGGGCGCGTCCGGCAGGTCGAAGGAGTCGACGATCTTCGCGACGATCTGCGCGACCGCGTCCGGGGTGGAGTTCTCGGGCGTCGGGATGCGTACCCGGTCGGCCGTGAACTCGCCGGTCGTCAGGTCGACGGGCGCGCCCTTGATACCGGTGCCGCCGACGTCGATGCCGATGGCGATCTCGGGGGTCTTCTTCGTGGAACTCATGGCAGGGTCAGGATCTCCGCTCCGGTGTCGGTGACGACGAGGGTGTGCTCGAACTGCGCGGTGCGCGACCGGTCGGCCGTGACGACGGTCCAGCCGTCGTCCCAGGCCTCCCAGGCGTAGGTGCCGAGGGTGAGCATCGGCTCGATGGTGAAGACCATCCCCGGCTCGATGAGGGTCGAGTAGTCGGGCGCGGCGTCGTAGTGGGGGATCACGAGGCCCGAGTGGAACGACTCGCCGACGCCGTGACCCGTGTAGTCGCGCACGACCCCGTACCCGAACCGCGCTGCGTACTTCTCGATCACGCGCCCGATGACGTTGACCTCTCGGCCGGGTGCGACGGCCTTGATGCCGCGTGCGAGCGCCTCGCGCGTCCGCTCCACCAGGAGCCGTGAGTCCTCGTCGACGTCGCCGACGAGGAAGGTCCCGTTCGTGTCGCCGTGGACGCCGCCGACGAACGCGGTGATGTCGACGTTGACGATGTCGCCGTCGAGGAGCTCGGTGGTGTCCGGGATGCCGTGGCAGATCACCTCGTTGACCGACGTGCACAGCGACTTGGGAAAGCCGCGGTAGCCGAGCGTCGAGGGGTAGGCACCGTGGTCGAGCAGGAACTCGTGGCCGACCCGGTCGAGCTCGTCCGTCGTGACACCGGGGGTCGCGTGGCGGCCGACCTCCGCGAGCGCCCGTGCGGCGATGCGGCTCGCGGTGCGGATCCGCTCGATGGTCTCCGCGGACTTGACCTCGCTCCCCGTGAAGGGTGCGGGCGCCGGTCGGCCGACGTACTCCGGACGGGTGATCGAGGCGGGGACGCTCCGGGGCGGGGAGGTGGTCCCCGGGGCCAGCGGGTCGGTGGTCGTGGCCCGCGACGTCGTGGGGCGCGAGGCGCGGGACGTCGCAGCGGACGGGACGGGCATGGCCCCGAGTCTACGGACGCAGGTGCCGCGCTCGCGTGCCGACGTCCGGGAGGCAGGGCAGAATCCACCCATGAGCACCGACGCCGAGTACTACTTCAACACCGAGACCGGCGAGGTGGAGGAGGGCAAGCCGTCGTCCTGGACCCACCGCATGGGCCCCTACCCCACGCGGGAGGAGGCCGCCCACGCGCTCGAGCGCGCGCAGCAGCGCAACGAGACGTGGGACGGCCAGGACGCGAAGCAGCAGCCGGGCGCGTTCGACGACGAGGACGACTGAGGCTCAGCTCTCGAACGAGTGCTCGGCCCGCGGGAACGCGCCCGAGGTCACCTCGTCCACGTACGACGCCGCGGCGGCACCGAGCGCCGCGCCGATCTCCCCGAAGCGCTTGGCGAACCGCGGCGACCAGTCGCCCATGCCCGCCATGTCGAGCCACACGAGCACCTGCCCGTCGACATCGGGCCCGGCGCCGATCCCGATCGTGGGGATGGCGAGGATCTCGGTGACGCGCGCCGCGACGGGCGCCGGCACCATCTCGAGGACGACGGCGCTCGCGCCCGCTTCCGCGAGCGCGAGCGCGTCGTCGCACAGCACGTCGGCGGCCTCGTCGCCGCGGCCCTGGACGCGGTGGCCGCCCAGGATGTTCTCGGACTGCGGCGTGAACCCGAGGTGGCCGATCACGGGGATGCCGGAGTCGGTGAGGAGCTTGACGTGGGCGGCGACACGGCGCCCGCCCTCGAGCTTCACGGCCTGGGCGCCGGTCTCCTTCAGCATGCGGACCGCGGTCGCGAACGCGTGCTGCGGCGAGTCCTCGTAGGAGCCGAACGGCAGGTCGACCACGACCATCGCGTGCTTCGCGGTGCGGGCCACCGCGCGGGCGGCCGGGATCATCTCGTCCACCGTCACCGGGATGGTGTTCTCGTGGGCGAGCATGTTGTCGCCGATCGAGTCGCCGACGAGCAGCATGTCGACGCCGGCGGCGTCGAAGATCCGGGCCACGACCGCGTCGTAGGCGGTGAGCATCGTGAGCTTGCGGCCCTGCGCCTTGGCGTCGGCGAGGTGCTGCACGCGTACGCGCCTGCGGGCGGGTGCACCGCCCGTCGCGGGGGTGGACGCTGCGGGCTGGGTCATGACGGATTTCCTTCCTCGGGCTCGCGCCAGCGGGACGTGATCGGCAGACGCCGGTCACGGCCGAACGCGAGGGCGGTGACCTTGGTGCCGAGCGGGTACTGGCGCCGTTTCCACTCGGCGCGGTCGACGAGCGTGACGACCTTGTCCACCACCTCGGGGTCGAAGCCCCGGGCCAGCAGCTCGGTCCGTCCCTCCGCGTGCTCGATGTACGCGTCGAGGACCTCGTCGAGCACGTCGTAGGGCGGCAGGGAGTCCTGGTCGAGCTGTCCGGGCCGCAGCTCCGCCGAGGGCGGCTTGGTGATCGACGACTCGGGGATGGGCGGGATCTCGCCGGCGTCGAGCGCGTGGTTGTTGCGCCACCGGGCGAGGCGCCAGACCTGGGACTTGTCCACGTCCTTGATCGGGGCGTAGCCGCCGATCGAGCCGGCGTCGTAGATCGTCGCGTAGCCGGTGGCGAGCTCGGACTTGTTGCCGGGCGCGATGACGAGGTGGCCCTCCTTGTTGGAGATCGCCATGAGCAGCACGCCGCGGACGCGCGCCTGCAGGTTCTCCTCCGCGACTCCCTCGAGGTGGAGCTCGCCCTGGAACGCCTCGACCATCGGCGCGATGGGCTGGACCCGGAAGTCGGCGCCGAGACGGGCGGCGAGGTCCGCGGCGTCGTCCTTGCTGTGCTCGGACGAGTACGACGACGGCATCGAGACCCCGACGACGTTCTGGCCGCCGATCGCGTCTGCGGCGATCGCCGCGGTGAGGGCCGAGTCGATGCCGCCGGACATGCCGAGGACGACCGACCGGAAACCGTTCTTGCGCACGTAGCCCGCGAGCCCGGCGACGCAGGCCCGGTAGACCTCCTCGTCGGCCTCGAGCGGGGGAGCGACCTCGCCGCGTCCGGGCTCCTCGCCGCGTGCGGGCAGGTCCCAGAGCAGGAGGTGCTCGACGAACTGGGGCGCCCGGGCGAGGGGCTCACCGGAGCCCGGGGCCACGACGAACGAACCGCCGTCGAACACGAGGTCGTCCTGGCCGCCGACCTGGTTGACGTAGAGCAGCGGAGCGCCGACCTCGGACGCGCGCCGCGCCGCGAGCTCGGTGCGCTCGTGGCCCTCGCCCTCCTCGAACGGGGACGCGTTGACGACGAGCCGCGCGTCCACGTCCTCGCCCGCGAGCGCGGCCACAGGGCCGCCGTCCTGCCAGATG
>Ga0164241_10005556_pt1 | contig 11748 bp, 10 predicted proteins | sample OricomyardsoilBY_FD_108780 | JGI IMG/M metagenome (GOLD analysis project Ga0164241, IMG submission 108780) | Backyard soil microbial communities from Emeryville, California, USA - Original compost - Back yard soil (BY) | ecosystem: Environmental > Terrestrial > Soil > Unclassified | place: USA... | reverse complement strand
AGAGCAGCACACCGAGGCTGTAGAGATCGGATGCGATCGATGCGGCGGCTCCGGCGAGCACTTCCGGGGCCATGTAGACCGGCGTGCCGGCGAAGTCCTGCTCGGCGGGGTGCGCGCTGTCCCGCCCGGTGCCGAAATCGGTGAGCACGATCCGTCCGCCGGACTCGCGCATGACGTTGTTGGCTTTCACGTCGCGGTGAAGCAGGCCGGCGGCATGGACGGCCGCCAGCGCCTGGCACAGGCTGATGCCGACGACGGTCGCTTCCTCGGATCCGAGCGGGCCCTGCTCCCGAATGACGTCCGCGAGCGAACGCCCGTGGATCAACTCCATCCACAGACCGACCTCGTCGCCCACCTGCTGCGCGCCGTACACCGTGACGACGTTCCGGTGCCGGACGCGGGCGAGCAGCCGGCCTTCACCCAGTGCCGCGGCAGCATCGGCCTTGTCGGGAAGCCGGACGATCTTCAGCGCGATATCACGCGCCAGCGTCGCGTCGTGGGCGTGGTAGACGTGGCCGAAGGCGCCGTGCCCGAGTTCGCGGACGAGCGTGAACTCGCCCCACTTCGACGAGGGTACGGCCGCGGCCGGCCGGTCACCCGCGCGATGCGTCCGGGTGAGTTCGATGTCTTCGTGGTCCGCCATATGCGGCAGGGGAAGGATACGGCCAAGCGGGTCCGGGCGGCTGGTTTTCGCTGGAGAGCGGGACACCATCGCCGCATCCGCGGCATCGAAGCCTTGGAGCGCGCCCCGCGGCCTCGTTTTCTTGACAGGTCACGCGGAGGGCGCTAGTTTTGGACTGACCCATGCATCGCCTGATGCTCGTTCCCGCCTGTTGTCGCTGTTGCTGCCGCTCAGGCCGCTGACAGCGATTTCCGTTTCAGCAGGGCCGTTCGTGCCGCCGACTGGATGCGACCCCGTCGCGCGCCGGCTCCTGGCATTTCGACATCCGTTCCGAACCGTGAATGAGAGGGAATCTGATGGCAATCCGAATTGGCGACGAAGCGCCGAATTTCTCGGCAGAGACCACCGAAGGCCACATTGATTTTCACCAGTGGAAGGGCAACAGCTGGGCCGTGCTGTTCTCGCATCCGCGTGACTTCACGCCCGTCTGCACAACCGAGCTCGGCGCTGTCGCAAAGCTGAAGCCGGAGTTCGACAAGCGCAACACGAAAGTGATCGGGCTCAGCGTCGATCCGGTGGACGCGCACGGACGCTGGCAGCAGGACATCCATGAGGTGACCGGCGCCAAAGTGAACTTTCCGATGATCGCCGATCCGGACAAGACGGTCGCGAATCTCTACGACATGATTCATCCGAACGCGAGCGATACGGCCACGGTGCGCTCGGTGTTCGTCATCGGTCCCGACAACAAGGTCAAGCTCACGCTGACGTACCCGGCCAGCACCGGGCGCAACTTCCTCGAGGTCCTGCGCGTCATCGACTCGCTGCAGCTCACGGCGAAGCACAAGGTGGCGACGCCTGCCGACTGGAAGCAGGGCGAGGACGTCATCATCGTTCCCGCCGTCTCCGACGAGGAAGCGCACCAGCGTTTCCCCGGATTCCAGACGAAGAAGCCGTATCTGCGCACGACCCCGCAGCCGCGGTAGAGTGTCGGCGTCCGCAGGCGGCGCGGCGTGCGTCGTGCTGCCTGCCGTGCGCCGAGCTGACCCCGGCACACCTGTAAGAAAGGGCGGCTGAAGTCGGCCCGCCGAGCCGGTTCAGCCCGCCTCGTGTCCCGATGCCTGACGTCGCGCACCTGCCGTATCTGCAGACGCTCCTGCGCCTGTTCCTGGCGCTCGGTATCGGTCTGTTCATCGGCATCGAGCGCGAGCGGCGGCGCAAGGAAGCCGGTTCGCGCACGTTTGCGTTCGCCGCGCTGCTCGGCGCGCTCGGGGGACTGCTGGGCGAGCCGTACGCGCTGTCCGCCCTCGGTCTGGTCGGTCTGCTGGTCGTTCTGCTCAACGTGGACACGATCCGCGGCGGGGAAGGCCCCGAGCTGACGACGTCCGCGGCACTCTTCATCACGGTCTTTGCCGGCGTCCTTGCCGGACTCGGTCACACGTTCACGCCCGTGGTTCTCGGCGTCGTGACGGCGGGCCTCCTCACCTGGAAGACGTCGCTCTCCGGTTTCAGCCAGGCGCTCACCGAGTCCGAGCTGCGGTCGGCGATCCTGCTGGCGCTGCTCGCGTTCGTGATCTATCCCATTCTGCCGCCGGGACACGTGGATCGCTGGCAGCTCGTCGATCTGCGCGCGGCCTGGGTGACGGTCATCCTCATCGCCGCGCTCGGATTCCTGAACTACGTGCTGCTGAAGTTGTACGGCGCGCGGGGGCTGCAGGTCACGAGCTTCCTGGGCGGGCTGGTCAACAGCACGGCCACGGTCGCCGATCTCGCCGGGCGCGCGGCAGGCGCGGGGCACGCCGATGCGCTGGTCGTCCACCGCTGCACGCTGCTCGCAACATCGGCGATGCTGCTCAGAAATGGCGTCATTCTCGCGGGTCTCGCGCCGGAGGCGTGGATGTCTTCGGCCGTGCCGTTTCTCATCATGGTCGTGGTCGCACTGCTGCTCGCGTTCAGGCGCCGGGTCGTCATCTCCGAAAACGCGATGCGCGACGAGCCGGCGCTGACGCTGCTGCGTTCGCCGTTTTCGCTGACCGCCGCACTGGAGTTCGGCGTCCTGTATCTCGCGCTGCAGGTCGCGGGCGAGCTGGCCGAGCGCGCGTCCGGAAGCCTCGGCTTCTACGTCGTCAGCGCCGCCGGCGGCATGATTTCGAGCGCGAGCGCCGTGGCCTCGGCCGCGACGCTCGTGGCGGGCGGGCAGATAGGCGCCACCACCGGCGCGACGGCCGCCGTGATCGCGTCGCTGACGAGTGCGCTCGTCAGCATTCCGATCGTGCTGAGCCGCTCGCGCAATCGCGAACTGTCGCGCGGGATCGTCGTCGCGCTGATCACGCTGGTCGTGTGCGGGCTGGCCGGCGCGACGCTGACGCACGCGTGGATCGCACTGCACGCGCGCGCATGACCGGCCGCCAGAACCGTCACTGATGAATGCCGGCCGGCTCGGTGCCGGTGAGAAAGACGCGGACCGTGCGCGGCCGCACGTAGAACCGCTCGCCGACGGCCGGCGCGAGCCGGGCGTAGGCGTCGCGCGCGATGTCGACCTGCACGAGGCCGGCCTCGTCATCCGTCAATTCGAGCTTGATGATCCCGCCGGCGGTCGTGTTCGCTTCCCGCAGCGTCGCCCAGAGTCCGCCGCCCGTGGCGTCGCTTCGTGTGACGTCGAGTTCGAACGGCCGGGCGTAGCCGGTGGCCGGCTGGGCGACGACGTCCCGGTGTTCCGGCACCTCGAGCGCGATCGGGCCGAGCGTCGCCCGGCCCGCATCGACGCGTCCGTGGAAGATGTTCACGCTCCCCAGAAAGTTCATCACGAACGGCGTCCTGGGATGCTCGAAGACGTCCTCCGGCGTGCCGTCCTGCTCGATCCGTCCTTCGTTCATGATCACGACGCGGTCGGCGAGCTCGAGCGCTTCCTCCTGATCGTGCGTCACGAACACGCTGGTGAGGTGGATCTCTTCGTGAAGGCGCCGCAGCCACCGGCGCAGATCCTGGCGGACCTTCGCGTCCAGTGCGCCAAACGGCTCGTCGAGCAGCAGCACCTTCGGCTCGACGGCCAGCGCGCGCGCCAGCGCGACGCGCTGGCGCTGACCGCCCGAGAGCTGCCGCGGATACCGGCTGCCGAGGTAGTCGAGCTGCACGAGCTCGAGCAGGCTCTTGACCTTCGCTTCGATCGCGTCCCGCGACGGCCTCGTCGCGCGCGGGCGCACGCGCAGTCCGAAGGCGATGTTCTCGAACACCGTCATATGCCGGAAGAGCGCGTAGTGCTGAAACACGAAGCCGACGCCGCGGTCGCGCGGATTGCGGTTTGTCGCGTCCTCGTCTTCGAGCAGGACCGCGCCTGTGTCGGGCCGCTCCAGACCCGCAATCACACGCAGCAGCGTCGTCTTGCCGGATCCGGATGGACCGAGCAGCGCGACCAGTTCGCCGGATGACACGGCGAAGCTGACGTCGTTGACCGACGTGAACGATCCGAATGTCTTGGTGACGTGCTGGACGGCAATTCCCATTTACGCGGCCTCGGCAAGGCGTTCATTGCCGGCCGGTCTCGCCATCCGGCGCTCGACGAGCGTCTTGATGATGAGCGTGACCAGCGCGACCAGCGTCAGCAGTGACGCCACGGCGAACGCCGCCTGAAAGTTGTATTCGTTGTAGAGAATCTCGACGTGCAGCGGCAGCGTGTTCGTGCGTCCGCGGATCTTGCCCGAGACGACCGAGACGGCGCCGAATTCGCCCATCGCCCTGGCGTTGCACAGGATGACGCCGTAGAGCACGCCCCACTTGAGGTTGGGCAGCGTCACCCGGAAGAACGTCTGCCAACCGCTGGCCCCGAGCACCCGCGCGGCTTCTTCCTCCTCGGTGCCGCTCGCCTCCATCACGGGAATGACTTCGCGGGCGATGAACGGGAACGACACGAAGATCGTGGCGAGGACGATGCCCGGCACCGCGAAGACGATCCTGTAGTCGTGATCGAAAAGCCACGGCCCGAGCCAGCCCTGGCGGCCGAACAGCAGCACGAACACCATGCCGGAGATCACCGGCGAGACGGCAAACGGCAGATCGATCAGCGTGATCAGCAGATTCTTGCCGGGGAACGAGAACTTGGCGATCGCCCATCCCGCTGCCAGGCCGAACACCAGGTTCGCCGGCACCGCGATCGCCGCCGCGATGAACGTCAGCTTCAATGCCGCCATGGCATCCGGGTGCGCGATCGCCTCGAGGTAGGGACCGAACCCCTTCGAGAACGCCTCGACGAACACCACCCCGAGTGGAAGCGCAAGGAAGAACAGCAGAAACGCGAGCGCGACGCCCGTGAGCAGCCAGCGCAATGCGCGGGGCTCCGTGAGGGGCCTCCGTCCGTGTGCGGGCGCCGACGCGATGCGATGAACAGAACCGGCCACGTGCGTCCTCCGTCAGTGCCCCAGCCGGGCGTTGGTCCATCGCTGCAGGCCATTGATGGCGAGCAGCAGCACGAACGACATGCCGAGCATCACGACCGCGATGGCCGTCGCGCCGGCGTAGTCGAACTGCTCGAGCTTGGTGATGATGAGCAGCGGCGAGATCTCCGTGCGCATGGGCATGTTGCCGGAAATGAAGACGACCGATCCGTATTCGCCGATCGCGCGCGCGAACGAGAGTGCGAATCCCGTGATCCAGGCAGGGTAGAGGTAGGGCAGGATCACGCGTCGCACGACGTCCCATCGCCTGGCGCCGAGGCTGGTTGCGGCCTCTTCCACCTGCGTGTCGAGTTCCTCGATGACCGGCTGCAGTGTCCGGACCACGAACGGCAGACCAATGAAAATCAGGGCCACGGTCACGCCGAGCGGCGTGAACGCGACCTTGATGCCGTACGGCTCGAGCCGGGAGCCGATCAAGCCATTCGGCGCGTAGATGGTCGTGAGCGTGATCCCCGCCACGGCCGTCGGCAGCGCGAACGGCAGATCGATGAAGGCGTCCACCAGCCTGCGGCCGGGGAAGTCATATCGCACGAGCACCCAGGCGACGACGGCGCCGAAGATGGCGTTGACGACGGCCGCGAAGAACGACGTCGTCAGTGTGAGCTTGTACGAGGCGACGACCCGCGGATCGAAGATGGTGTCGCGGAAGGCGGTCCAGCCCCCCGACGCCGCTCCGATCGGGAGCATCGTCAGCGGCACGAGGACGATGAGGCACAGATAGAAGATCGTGTAGCCCATCGTCAGGCCGAAACCTGGAAGGAGGCGAGGCGCGCGGCGTGTGGCCATGGGACTCTGCAGATGACGGGCGCCCGGAGCGCCCGCTATCTGCCTCCCGGGCGATAGATCTGATCGAAGATGCCGCGGTCCGCGAAGTGCGCCTTCTGCGCGGCCTGCCAGCCCCCGAACGCCTCGTCGATCGTGAAGAGCGTGACCTTCCCGAACGTCGCGGCGTACCTGGCGGCCACCTGCGCATCGCGCGGACGATAGTGATTCTTCGCGATGATGTCCTGCGCGGCGGGTGTGTAGAGAAACCGGAGGTACGCATCGGCGAGTGCTCGCGTGCCCTTCTTGTCGACGATCCTGTCCACGATCGCCACGGGAGGCTCCGCGAGGATACTGAGCGACGGCGTCACGATCTGCACTTTGTCCTTCGCTTCGGCGAGCGCCAGATGGGCCTCGTTTTCCCAGGCCAGGAGGACGTCGCCGATACCGCGCTGGATGAACGTGTTCGTGGCGCCACGCGCGCCGGAGTCGAGCACCGGCACGTTCCTGAACAGCGCGGTCACGAACTCCCTGGCCTTCGCATCGCTGCCGCCGGGCTGCCGCTTCGCGTATTCCCACGCTGCCAGGTAATTCCAGCGCGCGCCCCCTGAGGTCTTCGGGTTCGGCGTGATCACGCCGACGTTCGGCTTGACCAGATCGCCCCAGTCACGGATGCCTTTCGGATTGCCCTTGCGGACGAGAAACACGATGGTCGACGTGTACGGCGCGCTGTTCTGGGGCAGGCGCTTCTGCCACCCGGCGCCGATGAGTCCCGACGCCTGGACGGCGTCGATGTCATAGGCGAGGGCCAGGGTCACGACGTCTGCGTCGAGACCGTCGATCACGGACCGGGCCTGGCTCCCGGATCCTCCGTGCGACTGCTCGATCTTGACGGGTCTGCCGGGGTTCTTCGCGGTGTACTCCTTCAGGAATGCGTTGTTGATCTGCACGTACAGCTCGCGCGTCGGGTCGTACGAGACGTTGAGCAGGGTCTGGGCGCGCGCGCCCGGGGCGGCGGCAACGACGAACGCGGCTACGGCGAGCGCGCGCAGGAACAGCTGCAGCTTCATGACGAAACTCCGCTTCCGAAAAAAAGTTAAAGACGGGCGGCGCTCAGAAAGCGAGCTGGCCGCGGAAGAAGATCACGTTCTCGGCGGGTCGCGTAGCGAGACCGCCTTTGAACGTCGTGTGCTCGTAGTCGAGGTAGTACTTCACGAAGGGGACGGGGTACCAGTTCAGGCCGATGGTGAATTGCCTGGCGTCGCGGCTGGCGGTCGGGGCGGTGAATCCGGCGTCGAACGCGGCCTGATCAACGTGCAGTTCGGCGTAGCGCGCCACGAGCTGAAGCGCGCCCCAGGAGCCGGCCGCCGGATCGAACGGATGCGCCGGCGGGATCACGCTGTTGGTTGCCGGCTCGCCGGTCAGATTGACCGCGCCGCTGATGTCCCATCCGTCGTTCGCGATCGTCTGCGTCACACCCGCCTTCGTCACGTCCTGGCTGGTCCGTGCGTACTCGGCGAAGACGCCGACGGTGTGGACGTAGTAGAAGACGGCCGGCGTCACGCGCCATCGGTCGCCGTCGGCGGCGGCACCGGCGTACGAAAAGTACGTCTGGCCGCCGGAGGTCTTGAACGACGGCAGGGCCCCGGTCTCCTTGCCGTGGGACGCACCGAGATGGACGCCGAAGCCGTTCAGCGCGCCCGGGTTCGTGGCGCGCCGGAACGGCTGAAGCAGCACCCGGCCGGCGACGTCCTTGCCGCTGTTCGCGTCGACGTCGGCCGACGAGCTCGATCCGTCCGGGATGCCGTTGAAGACGCCGATCGCGTACGCCGCCTTCTGCGCGCCCACGTCGCCGAGCACCTGAACGCCGACGTCGCGGTTCGGCAGGAGGCTCGACGCGAGCGAACGCTCTGGAAACAGCAGGCCCGGATCGCTGTAGAGCACTTCCATGCCGATCGGGGTCTTGTCCTTGCCGAGCCGGACCCGGAACGCATTCGAGAAGCGCGTGTCGAACGACGCGTCGAGCACCGTCGCCGATCCGTTGCCGAACTCCGGCGTCAGCTTGAAGTCGAAGTACCTCGCGATGCGGCCCGCGATGGTCGGACGCGCCTTGCGAATCGTGAAGGTGTCCGTGAAGGCGGCCGGGTCATCCGTCGTGAACTTGCCGTCCACCTGGACAACGGTGCCGAGCACGATGCGGTTGTCTCCGTTCGCCGACTGGATGAAGAAGCCGTTCTGCCACCCGGAGGCCGCCTGCGATGACGCCGGCGCCTGCGCGCGGGCGAGGCCCGGCATGGCGAGCGCCAAAACGGCGGCGCTCACGCGGGCGAGATGACGCCAGGTGCGGTGGTGACGAACGTGCGATCGAAAAGACATCGGATTCTCTCTCCTGAGGCGGAGCCGCGGCCCCGCGAAAACGTCAGATGGACAACGATTGCCCGTAACGTTCGCCGGACGAGCTGGACAGGACGAGAGAAGGAGAAAGGCGTGAGACGCGCGTCGCTTCGCTCACCGGGCAGCTGCCGGCGTGTTACACGCGTAGCGACATGTGGTCGCGGCGTGGCACGAACGGCAACAGGTGAACGACGACATATGAGGCGGGAACAGAAGTATCAGGCCGTCGCCGACGCTGTCAAGCGGCAGGCGGACGTTTTGCCCGCGCGCGCATGACCTCGACGGCGACCGGGATCAGTGACACGAGGACGATGCCGACGGTCACGAGCGAGAAGTTGTTCTTGACGATGGGAACGTTGCCGAACGCGACGCCGGCGCCGAGACACAGCCCGACCCAGGCGGCGGCGCCGACGGCGTTATACAGGACGAACGTGCGCGGCGTCATCGACGCCGCCCCGGCGACGAACGGAACGAAGGTCCTGAGGATCGGCGCGAAACGCGCGAGGATCACGGCCTTGCCGCCGTACTGCTCGAAGAATTCGTGCGCGCGATTCAGGTGTTCGCGGTTGAGCATCCGGCTGAACCACCCGCTCGTGCCCGTCCCCCGGAAGATGCGGGGCCCGATCGCGCGGCCGATGGCGTAGTTGATGTTGTCGCCGAGAAAGGCGGCGACCGTCAGCAGGCCGAACAGCAGCCACGCGTTGAGTCCGCCTTCGCCGGCCGCCAGCGCGCCCGTGGCGAACAGCAGGGAGTCGCCTGGCAGAAACGGCGTGACGACGAACCCGGTTTCCGCGAGGATGATCCCGAACAGCAGGCCGTAGATCCACGGTCCGTAGGCTTGGACGAGATCGGCCAGATGACGGTCGAGATGGAGAATGAAATCGAGTAAGTGCTGCACGAAGCGGGCGGAGGGCTATTTCGACGCCGTGGCGCCGGGCGCCTGGCGCTCGACGTCGCGAATGACGAGCAGGGTTTCGCCGGGGCGCAGCAGTCCGAGTTCGCGGCGCGCCGTTTCCTCGAGCGCCGAGGGATCGGTGGTCAACCGCCGCGCCGCCAGCTTCAGTTCCTGGTTTTCGAGGCGGAGGCGGGATCGGCGAGCGAGCAGTGCCGCCTCTTCGCGCCGCGCGGCCAGCGTCGCCAGATAGCCGTTCTCGCCGAGCACCGCGTTGATGAGCAGCATGCACAGCACCGTGAACAGCGCGCCGGAAATCAGCGTGCGGCGACGATCCCGGCTGTCCTGCGCCGGAAACCGGCGCTTCGAACGGGGAGCGGCGACTTCAGCGTCGGCGTCCGGCTGGACGGAATCCATGTACCGCGTCATTTGTAACAGGTTTTTTGCGGCGGTACAAGGGGAAAATGGGCCATGAGCGACTTCGTACTGGCATTGACCACCCTCCCCTCCGACTTCGACACGGCTCAGCTCGCGCAGGAGATCGTCGGCAGCGGACTGGCTGCGTGCGTCACCATCCTGCCCGGCATCCGATCCGTCTACACCTGGCAGGGCAGGATTCAGATCGAACAGGAACAGCAGCTGAACATCAAGACCACCACGTCGCAGGTCGATCCACTCTGGGATCTGGTCAGCGATCGCCATCCGTACGACATGCCCGAGTTCGTGATCGTGCCGATCGTCGACGGCAGCGAGGAGTACCTGAAATGGGTGGACCAGAGTGTCGGTCCGAAGGGCGAGTCGTGAGGAGCACCGCCACCATGAACGCGTCTGCTAATATCCGGCCCGCTTGTTGACGTACTGGGGCCGGTCGTTTCTCGTCGGCGCGGTGGTCCTTGCCGCGCTCTTCGTCTGGCAGCAGTTCGGGACCCTTCCTCCGGCGCTCGATCTGCTGCGGCGCGTCGTCACGCTCGCGTCGCTGGCCGGACTCGGCCTGTTCGCGATCGCGGCGCTGGTGCGCCGCCGCCACGGGTTCCTCTGGTTCGTCCGGCGCAAGCTGATCCTGTCCTACGTCTTCTTCGGGTTCGTTCCGCTCGTACTGCTGCTCGCCTTCGTGCTCACCGGGGGCATGTTTCTCTACATGACGGTCGTCTCTTACGTCTTCACCGAAGGCGTCGCCGACGTCGTGGACGACGTGCGGCAGGTGGCGACGACATCGGCCATCGAACTCGGGCGGCCCGGCGTCGACGTCCAGATGGCGATCGAGCGCAAACACGACAACCTCGTCGAGCTCTACCCGGAACTGTCGCTGACGGTCGTTCGCGCGAACGGCAGATCCGACAATCAGGTTGCCGTTGCCGGTCACTGGCGCCACGCGGCCCCACCCGTGCTGGTGCCCGCCTGGGTCCGCGGCACCCCCGGTTTCTCGGGCATCGTCGCGCAGGACGACGACCAGGCACCGGGCGGCGTGCGCATGATCGCCCGGGCCGCCATCGCCACGCCGGACCGTCGCCATTTCGTGGTCGTGGACCTGCCGATCGACGCCGCCATCGTGCAGTACCTGCACGATCGAACCGGCATTCGCGCGGGGGAGAGCGTCGCCGCCGACTGCGGCGCCCGGCGTCCGGCGGCCCCGCTCGAACGCAGCGTCCTGCACGTGTTCAGCGAAGCCGTGATCACGATGGACTGCACCCGCTGGTCCGACGGCGGCGTCGGCAGTCTCACCGTTCGCGTGTCGGCTCCGGTCGGTGACGTGTCCACGCACCTCGCCTCGGTGCGTTCCTCGCGCGTGGCCGCGGCGGTCGGCGACAGCCTCTGGTCGGTGTTCCAGACGCTGCTCATCGCGCTCGCCGGGCTGTTTCTGGTCATCCAGGGCGCGGCGCTCGTGCTCGGCAGCGTGCTCGCGCGATCGATTACCTCCGCCGTGCACGAGCTGTTCGTGGGAACCGAGCGGGTGCAGCAGGGTGACTTCACCCACCGCATTCCGATCGAATCACGCGACCAGCTCGGCGAGCTCGCGAAGTCGTTCAACCGGATGAGCGAGAGCATCCAGCGGCTGCTGCAGGTGCAGCGCGAGAAGCAGCGGCTGGACGAGGAACTGCGCATCGCCCGCGAGATTCAGAAGTCGCTGCTGCCGGTGCGGCCGCCGCGCGTGGCCGGACTCGACATCGCCGATCTCTGCGAGCCGGCGCGCGAAGTCGGCGGCGACTATTACGACTTCTTCGAGCTCGGGCCGCGCCGGCTGGGACTGCTTGTGGCGGACGTGTCCGGCAAGGGCACGTCCGCGGCGCTCTATATGGCCGAGCTGAAGGGGCTGACGCTGGCGCTGAGCCGCCTCGAACCGTCTCCGCGCCAGCTGCTCATCAAGCTCAACCAGCATCTGTCGGAGCACCTGGACAATCGCAGCTTCATCACGATGACCTATGCCGTGCTCGACCTGGAGCTCGGCACGCTGACCTCGGCGCGCGCCGGCCACACGCCGCTCGTCGTCGTCTCCAACGGCGCGAGCGACGTCATCGTGCCGGACGGCATGGTTCTCGGACTCCGGCTGCCGAATGCCGCAGAGCGATTCGCCGAGGTCCTCGAAGAACACACGCGCCACGTGGGGCCGTCCGATGTCATCGTCCTGT
>Ga0164241_10005555_pt1 | contig 11748 bp, 9 predicted proteins | sample OricomyardsoilBY_FD_108780 | JGI IMG/M metagenome (GOLD analysis project Ga0164241, IMG submission 108780) | Backyard soil microbial communities from Emeryville, California, USA - Original compost - Back yard soil (BY) | ecosystem: Environmental > Terrestrial > Soil > Unclassified | place: USA... | reverse complement strand
TCGATCTCCCCAAGGACATCGTCGCAGGTGGACTTGAAGGCTTGAGGGTACCCGGCGCTACCCCGCCCGTGTCGCGTCGCGACTCCATCGGCCGCAGCACCTTCCCCAGTTCAAAAAAGGAAGCGGCTCAAGTTGCTGTCCCCGATCCGAAAGCGGACCTCTTCGACCAGATCGAAAATCTACTCGAGGACGCCGCAGAAGACGCGCCCGAAGAGCCCGGCCCCGATGCACAAGCGGCGACCGACGACAGCGCGTTTGATGCAGAAAAGGTGCTTCCTTCTGACGCGCCCGTTGGATCCATCGTGCCCGAAGGCGGCTACCAGAGTGAGCTGCCGCTGGACGACATCTTGCCCGCCGAGTTGGCGGTCGACCCCTGCGCGAGAAGCGGGGGCGTTCTACCAGGCATCATCCTGGGCAAGACGCTCGGTGAAAACCTCAAGGCTGGGGTTGGTGATTGTGTGCAGGTGACCTCCCCGACGATCGGCTTCAGCTTCTCCAATGATTCCATTCGCGCGCCGGTGGCTAAGCAGTTTCGCGTGGTGGGCCTCTTCTACGCTGGGTTTGACCAATACGATTCTAAGCTGATGTACACCGATCTGTATGAAGCCCAGGGCTTTGCAGATTCGGGGGATAGTGTGACCGGGCTTGAGATGCGGGTGGACGACATCGACAAAGCGAAGGACATTGGTGCGGATATCTCCAAGCGGCTGGGCCAGGGGCTGCATTACACCATGGACTGGGAAGAGCTGAATCACGGTCTCTTCACTGCGCTGCGCATCCAACAGATCTTGATGAGTGCCGTCCTGGCCTTGATCATCATTGTGGCGGCGTTCACGGTGATCGCGACGTTGATCATGGTGGTGCTCGACAAGAAGAAGGAAATCGCCGTGCTCAAGGCCATGGGCGCGACGGATTCAGCCATTTTGCGCGCATTTTTATACCAAGGCGTGATCATTGGCGCGGTCGGTGGAGCGCTTGGTTTGGTGCTTTCCGTGGGTGTGTGTCAGGGCCTGCTCAAACACGCTCTGCCGCTCGATCCAAAAGTGTACTTCATCTCTCATCTGCCTGTGGACGTGCGACCTTTGGATTTTGCCTTGGTCGGCGTGTTTGCGGTGGTCGTCTGCCTGTGCGCCACGGTGTGGCCAGCGCTGTACGCGGCCAAGTTGCGACCGGCCGAAGCCTTCCGTGAACAGTGAGTGCGTCAGCGAGGAGAGCGGACGACAGCGAGCAGTAGGCTGAGCGCGCTTGCGAGATAGAGCAGCGCAAAGGACACCCAACCGGCCATGGGCGGCGGCTCAGGGAATGCTCCGAGCAGGTGCGCGACATGGAAGAAGGGCGAAAGCACCAGGTGAAATGGCGCTGCTCCACCGGGCTCCACCGCGTCCAAGCCATAGCCGTAGGAGAAGGCCTTGAGCATCGCGAAGGGAAAGCCAACCGCCGCGATCCAAAGGCCCCATTTCTTCGTCCATCGCGCGATGGCGCGCAGACTCAGCAGTAGAAACACCGCCCAACTCACACAGACCGGCAGCAGTAAGGCGAGCTCCTTGCCCACCTTTTTGTCCCAGCCGTCGAAGTACACGAGGCAGCAAACACTGGTGAGACCAAAGAGCACGACCATCAAGGTCCAGGCCTGCTGAGCGAGCATACCCAAGAGGAGCTTGCGTCGATTGACGCCAAAGCGCACCCAAATTTGCGAACCTTCGATCTCGCGCTGAGCTTGCCACGTGTACAGCCAGGCCAAGCACGGAGCTGTGACGAAGAACGCGAACATGAGGCACTGTGCCAAGCCGGAGGGCAAACCCGGGGCGGATAGCTCTGAATTTTCACTCAAACTCAGGACAAAGGGCAGGGACAATAAGGCCGCAAAGAGCGCTTGGCGACTACTGCGTGTCCCGCCCAAGGCAATGGTCCGCCCGGGGCGCCGAGCTGTGCGCGCCGAGCGCGATGGTTGTTTCAAAGTGCAGCTCTCCACAACCAAGGGCGCTTTTGGGACAGCCAAGGGCGTTTTTGGGGACCGATGAAGGCGGTGTGCAGTACGTGCGCCGTCGTGCGCACCGCATGCTCTTGGCTCATGGTCACCACGAGCACAATGGCGCCCAGCCCCGTGAGCCGTCGCAACTCATCCAGCCAACGGCGCTCCGGAGAAAGGGACACCGTCCCACCCAGGACCGACCAAGGTTCATAAAGGACCGCCACACGGGGCGCGGGGTGGCAAAAAGCGATTTCGCACATGAGCAAACGACGTTCGAACGGTTCAAGCTCACTCAACTTGCGGTCGGCGAGCGAAGCGAGCGCGACTGGCAGGCGTGGTGGGTCCGCTTGCACCGAGTTGGTTTGATGCAGTTGCGTGAGTGCCCAATTGAAAAAGGCTCCCACTCGCTGCTGCGTGAAAGCTTCGAGCTCGGTGAGCTCCTCACGGTACAGGCTGGTCATCTGCGCGCGCGCCGCAGGTGAGTTATGCACGTCTTGTTGGTTGTAACGGACGCGTCCCCACAGCGGACGTTTCATTCCGGTGCATGTGAGCAACAAGGCATCCGCTTGCGCCTCATCCTGGACGACAATGGCGTGACAACCTTTCTTGAACTGAGCCTCCAAATGCATGGCCTGGTGTCGGCCACGTCCTGGCGCTGGCTGCACCGCAAAACCTACGCCGCGCAGATCTAATGTGGACTCAGTCATGACGCCCCCAGGGCGATGAGCTTTCCCATGCCCCACAGCATACAGGAGATAAAATTGGGAATTTTAGCGCCCTTTATCTCAAACACGTAGGGCAAACACAGCACCAAAAGCGCGATCCAGCGTGCGCGTCGCGCCGAAGTGGCCCGGCACAACGCTCCGACCAGCCCCAGAGTTAACGCAAAGAGCATGATGTAAATGTTACACCAAAAAAACTGCACCCACCGTGTCGGTCGTGTTCGCTCATCGGCCAGCAGTACGCACAGCGCCAGGCCGGGCAGGCTGGCAGAAGCAACCCCTGTCCACAGCACGCGGCTGATCGTCAAAAATGCGGGCAAGGTGATCGACGACGGACGACCGCGCAAACGACCCAAGCCGGAAAGGTCGAGCGCCTGCGGAGCAAGTAGGGCCCACAGTCCGAGCACGCCGTACATCCAGCACGCGTAGGACGTGATGCGCAGGGCCATCACGTCACTGACATCACCGGCGCCCAGGTAGTTCGCAGCCCACACCATGAGCAACCCGGACACCGCCAAGAAGAATCCGCTCACTCGGAGCGACCGCACGCTGCGCCGGGCGCGGGGCGCCAGCTGACACAGCGCTTGGACGGCCGCTGTGACGCGCAAATCCGACCACACCCGCTGGGGGGACAGCGCAACTGGGCCGCTCTTGAGCATGGGGCGAGCGTAGCCGATTGGGGCAAAAAAAAGCAGCTTTGTAGGTGTTGCGCAGGGAAAGCAGGAAGGGGATGCTCCGCACCCGATGAACGCACCCCACGCACCCCAGGATCCACCAGGCCAAGCTCGCCCCAAACAGGGTCGCTCAAGCAGTGGATCGACCAGTAAGAGCAAAGGGACTGCCAAGGCCGCCCCCCGGGTGGTGCTCACTGAAGCACAGATTGATGCGCCCAATCGCAACACCTTGATCATGTTGGGGGTCATTTCCATCAGCACCATGCTGCTCTGGGCTGCGGGGCGTGCCGCGTGCAACTACCACGTACCGGGTGAGAGCTTGACGCCCCGCGCGGTCAGTTTGGAAGAACGCACCCGTTTCCCCAAGGATGTGGGGATTGAGTTTGCCCAAGCTCTCTCCGGCGCAAATTTTTCAAAGGCGCGTGATCTCGCGTTTGGTGAAGGTATGAAGCTGGTGGATGAAGCCAAGCAGCGCTGTGGGGCGTGCACGGAGCAAGCCAAAGCGAGCGCTCATTTGTCTTCAACAGCTATCGTGCAGCGCGCCAACTCCGTCGACTCGATCGTCGAGATCAAGACCTACAAGGGCAAGGAGCTGGTCGCCACACTCATATTGGGAATTGAGCGCGCAGATCGCAAATGGCGCGTCACGCGCGGCTTTGCCAATCTGGAGCAGGCGACCCTCAAACCGGCACCATTTTCGACCGTAGCGCCGACTGTCCCGGGTGAAGAAGCAGCGCCGGACAGCTCCGCTCCGGATAGCTCCGCTCAGCCTGAAGGTGCAGCGGTGCCGCCAAGCGCAGCGCCCATGGGCACGGTTGCGCCCGCTGCTTCTCCCGCAACCAGTGGGTCCAGCCAGCCTGGGCAAACGGAACGCGCGCCGGTACTCAAGCTCGACTTGACCGGACCAGGTGCCCCGGCAGAAAAGCCCGATCAGGAAGATTGAGATCAGGCAGACACGACGGCAACTACTGCGCGTCGAGCCAAGCCTTGTAGTCGAGGGGCCCCGGCAGACCGGTCGTCACGCGAGTGATGTGTCCGGTCGTGTCGATGAGGAGATAGGTGGGCAAAACCTTGATCCCATATTTTTGTGAGAACATCTGGTCTCGGTCAAACAGCACCGGGCTTTTGATGGGCCATTCGGCTTGCGCCCGGCGCGCGTCCTTCAAGTCATCGTCCACACTCACGCTCAGTTGATCCAAGTTGGAACGATCATCGAGGTCGGCCAAATCGTCGAGCCAAACCGAGCGCCGACACGCACCGCACCAACTGGCAAACACCTTGATCAACAAAGGCCGCTCAAGCTTTTGCGGCGGGACGATTTGCCCGGTTGAACTATCCAATGGCTGGAGCCAAACCGCGGGGGCAGGGCTGCCCTTTTTGGGCCCACCCGTGTCGCGGAACAGCAGATAGGCCAAAAACCCAGCCAACAGGGCATAGGACGCAATATCGAAAGCGACTGCCCAGGCCCTGCGCTTGCGAGGTGGAGAACCACCCCGCACAGAGGAGGAAGGAGACGTACTCACTGCATGTTCTGCAGGTCGAGCATTTCTTCCATGTCGGGGATGAGTACCAACTCAACGCGTCGATTCTGAGTGCGCCCGTCGGGCGTATCATTGGCCGCCACCGGATCGATCTCGCCGTACCCGGCCGCATGCAGCATCTTGACGTCCAAACCTCCGCCGCCCTTCTCAGGGGCTTCGATCAAGAAGATGAGCACTGCACGACCACGCATGGCCGAAAGGCCCCAGTTGTCCTGGAACTTGCCGCCCTTGAGGGGGACGTTGTCCGTATGCCCAGCCACCTGGAAATAGCGGCGCTTGAGCGTGGAATCCTTGCGGATCACGTCTGCCACCGCGGCGACGACCTTCTTGCCTTCATCACGCAATTTGTCGCTGCCTGAATCGTACAGCACGTCGCCGGGCAGGCGGATGACCATGCGATTGTGGCGAATTTCAACTTTGAGGCCCAGTTCGGTCAGCTTTTTCAGCTTGGAGCGCAGCTCGTCATAACGAGCCTTGATCTTCTCCAGCGCTTCGGCGCGTTTTTTGTACTCGGCGAGCGCGGCTTGCAGCTCTTCCAAGTCTTTGGACAACTGTTCTTTTTCTGTGCTGGACTGCTGCACTTGGCTGGAGAGCGCGTCGATGTTGACGCCCATCTTTTCCAGCTCCGCGCCCAGTTGCACCACGCGCATCTTGGCGACTTCCAATTCGGCGCGCGTCTTTTCGTGCTCGTCGATCTCGGCCTGATTCTGACTCGCCAGCTTGTTGTACTTGTCGAGTTGGGCCTGCCACTCTTTTTCAGAATGGCCACAGCCGCTCAGGCTGCTGATCAAGAACATGGAGGTGAGCGCGGTCAGTAGCCCCGCGCGGGTCTTTTTGGATCGAAACATAATGACTGAGTGCGTCTCCTTCGGCGCGCAGTCTTAACACTCCGCTCCGATTTCTTGAAACCTTTGTCTCCCCTACGAAAATTCGCGTTTGTGGGGGGCGGAGCCACGCTTCAGGCTTCTCATTTTACGGCAATGGGCCATCATCGCCCCGGGGACAACGCCTACATCACCCTTCACACGACCATGACCAACCTGTCTGAACTTCCCGAATTTACATCCAGTAGCGCCTATCAAGCATTGGCTCGCCATCACGAAAGCATCAAGCAGACCCATCTGCGTGAGTTGTTCTTTGGTGGCGCTCCACGTGATCACTACAGCGCCGAAGGTGCGGGTATCTACCTTGACTACTCTAAGAATCGCATCACGGATGAAACTGTGGGTTTGCTCCTGCAGCTGGCTGAGGAACGTGGAGTGGGCAAGGCCATTTCTGCCATGTTCTCTGGGGAGAAAATCAACCTGACCGAAGGACGCGCGGTACTTCACACGGCGCTGCGCGCTCCCCGCGGCTCTTCCGTTTTGGCCGATGGGGTCAATGTGGTGCCCGACGTTTACAACGTCTTGGACAAGATGACGCTGTTTTCCGAGAAGGTACGCAATGGCGTGCACAAGGGCTTCACTCAAAAGCGCATCAAGAACATCGTCAACATTGGCATTGGTGGGTCGGATCTCGGGCCGCTGATGGCTTACGAAGCGCTCAAGTTTCAGTCGGATCGCAGCCTGACCGTGCGCTTTGTCTCCAACGTCGACGCCACCGATTTTGCGGAAAATACGCGCGATTTGGACATGGAGGAGACGCTTTTCGTGGTCTGTTCCAAGACGTTCACCACCTTAGAAACCCTGGCGAATGCTCAGTTGGCGCGCAACTTGTTGCTGTCCAAGCTTAAGGACCCGGCGGCCATTGCCAAGCACTTCGTCGCGGTCTCCACCAATGCGCAGGCCGTTTCTGCATTTGGCATCGACACGCAGAACATGTTTGGGTTTTGGGATTGGGTCGGCGGACGTTACTCCATGGACTCGGCCATTGGTCTCAGCCTGATGCTCGCCCTGGGCTCCGAGGCCTACTTGGAAATGCTGGCCGGCTTTCACAGCATGGATGAGCACTTTAAAACGGCGCCTTTTGACCGCAATCTGCCCGTTTTGATGGCACTGTTAGGCGTTTGGTACAATAACTTCTTTGGGGCAGAGAGCCACGCGGTTTTGCCGTATGACCAATACTTGCGGCGCTTCCCCGCCTACTTGCAGCAGCTTGACATGGAGAGCAACGGCAAGCGGGTGACCCGTGCCGGCAAGGCCGTCAACTACCAGACGGGCCCTGTCATTTGGGGTGAACCCGGCACCAATGGCCAGCATGCATTTTACCAACTGATCCACCAAGGGACCAAGTTGATCCCCTGCGACTTCATTGGCTTTTCCAATAGCCAAAATCCACTGTCGAGCGACGACGCGCAGATGCACGATTTGCTCATGGCCAACTACTTTGCCCAAACTGAGGCACTGGCGTTTGGCAAGACAGAGGATGAGGTGAAGAAGGAAGGGACCAAGCCTGATTTGGTCAATCACCGTGTCTTTGAGGGCAATCGCCCCACCAACTCTCTTTTGATCGACCGCCTCACCCCCCACGCGCTCGGTGCTTTGGTGGCGCTGTATGAGCACAAGGTCTTCGTTCAGGGCATCATCTGGGACCTCAACAGCTTTGATCAATGGGGCGTGGAGCTGGGCAAAGTCTTGGCCAAGAAGATCACCCCTGAGTTGTCTGGCAAAGCCGCAGAGCTGGCGCACGATAGCTCCACCAACGCGCTCATTCGTCGTTACCGTGAGCAACGCGGGCTGTAAGCCCCACGGGCTGTAAGCCCCAGCGCTCCCGGTTCACCGGGTCTGCAAGAGTTCTTTGACCAACTTGCCGTGTTCGCTCAAGTCCTCGTCCAGAAACGGTCCCGTGGCTGAAGGGGGATGAGCGAACAGCGACGAAGCGTCTCCATCGGACGCCAGTTTCCAGGCGGCCGAGCTCACATGGTTCTCATCCAAGAACTGGTGCCAGCTGCGTGCGGCGTCGATGCAGGGCTCAGGGTTGTCGGCGGTGCCGCCGTCTGAGTGCGTGGCAGCCCATTCGGTCGCAAACACAGCCAAGCCAGCGTCCTTGGCGCCCTGCACCCGATCCATGAGCCATTCCGTGTGGGTGCAGCTGTAGAAGTGTAGGGTGTACGCAAGGTGATCACCTTGCAAAGGGTTGCGCGTGGGCTGTTGCAAGCCTTGCGACCATTGCGGCGTGCCCAGCACAATCACGTTGTCCGGATCGTACTGTCTTATGTGCGCGACCATGTCTTCGAGATAGGGCTTGAGTTCATCATCCCAGTAAGCTTCCTCAGCGCCCTCGCCGCTTAGCGATTTGAAAGCACCGATTGGTTCGTTGAAGGGCTCGTACAGGATGTTGGGCAGCGCGCCGTACGTTTGAGCGATGTCGGCAAAAAATTCCTTGGACAACTCCAGATGGTCGGCCTCATGAGTGTGCCAGTCCACAAGTACGTACAGGCCGAGTTCAACCGCGTTGTCGATGATTTCCTTGACCATGGTCAGGCGCTCAGCCCGGCCGCTTTCCTCCGCGTAACCGCCTTCATTTTCTACACCATTGGCGATGCGTAAGATCTGCAGCCCCCAGTCGTCGCGCATAAACTGTAAGCCAGCGCGGTTGGTGGAATAGACCTGTTCCCAGTTGAGCCACTGCGTGCTTATCCCGCGCAGCTGGACCACATCTCCGTGTTCGTCCACCAGCTCATTGCCCACAATCGAGAGTTGCCCATGAACGTCGACCGGGATGTCGAAGCCGTCCAAGCACTGGCCGGCGCTTGAACAATTGATCCCGTCGGTGCAACTGCCGCACGAGCCACCGCAAAAATCATCACCGCAGCTGCGGCTGGAGCAAGTGGGCGTACAGGCCCCCACCGCCGTAAATTCCAGGTAGTCCACATCAGTGAGGCCGGTGTCAAAACTCAACTTGAGCACGTGGGGACCAGCGGTGAGGCTTAAGCCTTGCAACTCAGCGGGTCGTAGTCCAAGCGAGCGAGAGACCTCAAAACGACCGCGGTATACCTCGTCCACCCGAACATGGAGGGCGCTGGCTCCATCTGGCGCTTGCACAGCTGCGGTGACGTCATACGTACCTGCCTCGCCTACTTCGATGTCGAATTCGATCCAGGCGCGGGAGTCAGCGGGGCTGACATAACAGCCGTTGCTCGCTTTGGCATCAGCGACGACAAGCACTTCTTCGGTAGAAGGGGTCGCGCAGTTGGGGCTCAGGCGGTCCTGGGTGATGCCTACTTGGCGCACAAACGATTCAGCCTCAATGCGGCCGGGCACCAGACGGGGCAAAGGGGTGGCTTCTTCGTTCGGTTTGTCGGTCGTTGAAGGACTGTCCGTGGTGGAGTCCTCCGTGTCAGACGTCGTGGTGGGATCTTGTGTCGTGTCGCCTGATCCGGCCGGAGTCCAGGTTGGCGGCGTTTGTTCGCAGGCCAGAGGCGCAAGGACAAGGAAGGGCCAAACAATGGCACGACGCTGAGTCAGAGATCGATAAGACATATTGGCAAAAAGTGGTGGGGGGAGCCGATGGAGAGCAACGCAGCGCTGAGATCGAACTCTGAGGCTCAGTCTAGGCTAAGGGCACGCCAAATGAGCCGCAGCCCATGGAAATGAGCCTGTTTGCAAAGGAAACAGGATTTATGACAACTGCGACTACCGTGCGTCTCAAACATTGCAGGGCGGCCTTTGAAGTGCGCCCAAACGGCACAGAGCATTTTAGTACATGCTGGAGCGATGCGCAGGCGGGGGAATGGACGGCGCAGGCAGGCGATGCAGCGGAATTTCCTCTGCCACCACACGATTCCGTCCATCCTCTTTCGCGCGATACAGATTCATGTCAGCCGTCGCGAGCAGGCTGTGCAAAGTGTGCCCAGCCCAATGAGAGACACCAATGCTCACCGTGACCGCCCACTCCAACCCTTGAATGGGTGTTTGGGCAATCAGCACGCGGATGCGCTCGGCGATCACGACAGCCTCGGCTTTGGTCGTGCCCGGCAACACCACCAAAAATTCCTCTCCGCCGTAACGTCCACCCTTGTCGGAGTCGCGCAGGCTGCTCTTGAGCAGTTTGGCTACTTCGCGGAGCACTCGATCGCCCACGCCGTGTCCGACGGTGTCGTTGATGCGCTTGAAGTGATCGACATCGAATAAAAGGATGGAAAACCCTTGGGCATCTTTGCGCGCAGCTTCAATCTGGCGCGTCAATTCATCCATGATGGTGCGCCGATTGAGCAGCTTGGTCAGGCCATCGGTGGTCGCCAGACCTTCAAGCACACGGGTGCGCTCCTGCAAGAGTTCAAGTAGCCGATCAAAGTTGTACGCCAAGAGCCCGATTTCATCCTGACGACGGATCCCCATCCGTACACCAAGGTTACCAGTGCGCCGTACGTTTTCGATGGAACGAGTGAGTGAGAGCAGAGGGCGCACCACGGACAGCTGCAGGAGCATGAGCAAGGTGGCGAGCACCAGTGAGTACATGAGCAGCGAGCCGATGGCCGCGACGTTCAAAGTCTCCTCACCCTGCTCAAGGACCAGGGCCGGCCGGTCCACTGTAAAGCGCGCGACGGGCTGTCCAAACGGATCGCGGAGCCACGCCCCTGCTTTTACGCGTCCGTCGCCAATCAGAACCTTGGCGTCTTTTGCGCTGACCGCCGGACCGTCCGGGTCCGCCGCTACCAAACTGAGAGGCAGGCGCACTTGATCGGACAGGCGTTCAATCGTCTGCTGATCGAGCTCGCGGAGCAGCACGACGGTGCCAAGAGCGCGTCGCGGATCCTGTGCATCCAGGATGGGCGCGGCCGCGGCAAGCACCAATTGACCGGTCTTGAAGCGGACCAAACCATGCTGCACCGTCTGCTCGTCATTGCCGCCGATGCGCGTCGAAGCAATGACGGGGAACTGGTTAGCGAAGCCAAGCGGAGTGTACTCCTTGATGCCGCTCAGTTGATTTGCGTCGCGACTGAGCAACGAATGTTTACTGCGACCCAATTCATCGAAGATAAACAAGGCATCGAGATCGAGCGTTCTTAAGATCTCGCGTTTGAGATCACTGGGGGGCGCAGCGTCGCTCCCTGGGGTCAAGTATTGCCGCAACTCTTCCCAAGAGGCGTAGTCCTCCGCCGTCACACCAAGCTGCTGGATCTCACGTGCGACCGCCGCGTCAATCCTTTCCATGTCCTTGATGAGCAGCGTCGTCTCGATCCGGGCGAAGGTGGGGCGGAAGACCCGTGTGAGCACCAGGTGCAAGCCGCCGAGCAAGCCCACCCAAACGACGAGAGTGAACAGGAGCACGCGGCCGGCAACGGAAAGCGAAAGACGCTTTTTTGGCTCTGGGAGCATCGAGGGACGGCCGACCATTCTGGATCTCCAATACGTTGCATTTCTGCAGAGTTAAAGTGCCGCGATGGGTCGCTTTCATTCTCAGCAAGATAAGTGGAACCGCGCAGCAGGGTGCCCCCGACCCTGCGGGCTATCGGAGGCCAAGCGACCCCAAGGGCGCGCAAAGAAACGCCCATGGACGCCTGGATGAAACCTGCGGGAGCACATCAGGCGCGACAAGCAGCTCTTTGGTTTAGGGCTGGCTCGCGATAGCGTGAGGCCCGTGGTGAATCGTCTGTGGGCGCGTGCTGCAAAAGCTGTCGCTGTCCTTGTCTGGTGCAGTCAGATTGGGTGTTCAAACAATCCATATCCAGAAGCTCATGACCAAGAGAAGGTGCTGTACTTGCCCTTCGCCACGGTGCCCAAGACGCTTGATCCGGCCATCAGCTACGGCACCGCGGATACTGTGGTGACCAACAAGGTCTTCGACACGCTGCTTGCGTATCATTACCTCAAGCGTCCGTACGAACTCATTCCGTCCATGGCGCGCGCCGTTCCTTCTGCGCAGCCCCAGGCGGATGGAGCGGTGCGCTACACCTT
>Ga0164241_10005554_pt1 | contig 11748 bp, 8 predicted proteins | sample OricomyardsoilBY_FD_108780 | JGI IMG/M metagenome (GOLD analysis project Ga0164241, IMG submission 108780) | Backyard soil microbial communities from Emeryville, California, USA - Original compost - Back yard soil (BY) | ecosystem: Environmental > Terrestrial > Soil > Unclassified | place: USA... | reverse complement strand
GGCTGGGTCACGTTCCACTACGGGCGCTGGGTGTGGATCGGCGGCAGCGGCTGGGCCTGGGTCCCCGGGCTCACGTACGCACCCGCGTGGGTCGCGTGGCGCACGCCCGTCGGCTCGTACTCGTACGTCGGTTGGGCGCCGCTGCCCCCCGCGTACGTGTGGTTCGGTGGCTACGCCACCTGGTACCCCTATTACCCGGTGTATCCGTGGGTCTTTTGCCCCAGCGAATACCTATTTTACCCGCACGTTCATCACTACGTCGTGCACGACCACTATGCGGTCGCGTACGCGGCCCGCTACACACGGCCCTACTACCCAGCGCACCCCACGCCCGGCGCGCGCGCTTCCGCCGCCCCACGCAGTCCTAGCCCGCAGTCGGCCCACGTTCCGGCGCGCGCCGTCCCCATGGAGCGCGTCTCCTCGCGCGCCATCGAACCGCGCGGCGCCACCATCAGCTCCGCGCACAACATGAGCCGGCAGACGGTGCCGGGGGACGCGCGCCGGCAGATGATCCAAAAGGGCGCCGTGCGTTCGCTCTCACAGAGTCCTCTCACGCGTCCGTCGTCGCTCGAGTCGTCGCGCTTCCGTTCGGTGCAGCCGGGCAGCGCGCCGCTCACGTCGCGCACCACCACCATGCCGCGCTTTCCCAGCGCGTCGGCGCCGCGTGGCGACTTCCGCTCCGCGGCACCTTCCGTGTTCCGGTCCACGCCGAGCCATCGTGCATCGCCCAATGCGGCGCCTCTGCGTTCGGCGCCGCGCGGCTTCGGCGGCGGCCATTCGGGGACCTTTTCGCGGCCGAGCGGCGGCGTCCCGCGTGCGGGCGGCGCGTTCCACGGCGGCGGGGGGCACGGTCGGCGTTGAAAGGCCGTGTGATGCGCGCGGTCCCGTTCCGGTTCGCGCTCGCGGCAGCCAGCGTGCTCGCCGTTCCGGGTTGCTACGAAGACGATCCGTACGTCTACTGTGCCGGCTCCGGGTGTGAGAGCTACTACGGTCCCGGTCCGGACGACGGCGGCGGCGGCAACTACTGCGCGGCGGGCATCGGCGCGGGCGATATCGACACCGGCAGCACCCTCGACCTCGACCCCGGCATGGGCGCGGGCGTCACGGCCGAGTACCTCGGCGACGGCGCCTGGCGGATCGCCACCGCGTGCGACACCACCCAGAGCGGCTACCCGTGCCAGTGGGACCTACTCGTGACGGCGCTCGACGGTCGGATCGCGGGCTTCGCGCCCGAGGGTCTCGAGCGCAACGACAGCCTCGACCGAAGCACCAGCCCCGACGGGGACGCCGTTCGTCTGGTCGCCTCGAACGACTACGACCTCGACGCCTTCACCCTCGACGTCACCCCCGGCGCCACGCTCAGCCTCGACGTCCTGCTCGACAACCAGTGCGGCGGCACGCTCCTGAGCTGGCTCGAGCACGATCGCGTGGTGTCGGCAGCCACCCAGATCACGGATCTGACGCCGACGGCGCCGTAGCGGAGCGCGCGCGGCGAAGGCGGCTGGGGCGCTGTCCGCGCTAGTGCGCCGCGAGCACGCTCGTTGCCCGCTCGCTGCCGAACGCTCCGCCCGTCAGCGCCTGCAACTTCGGGCGATCGCCCAGCGTGAAGCCGTCGCCGTCCGTCGCGACGGTGCCTTCGCGCTCCCACCGCGTGAGCACGCGCACGGCCGTTTCGAAGGAGGTCGAGACCATGTCCGCCAGCTCTTGACGCGAGAGCGGAACGCCGATGCGCAGGGTGCCGTCGTCGAGCTCGTCGCCGAACTGGGCGTAGAGCTTGAGCAGCAGCGTCGCGAGGCGCGCTTCGACGGAGCCCGCGCTGAGCACGTCGATCTTGTCGTGGAGGGCGCTGAATTTCTCTTCGAAAGCGCAGAAGAGGTTGAGGGCGATTTGCGGTTCGCGGCGCGCGGCGGCGAGCACGACCTCACGCGGGATCGAGACGACGACGACGTTCGCCGTCGCGGCGATGGCCGCATTTTGGTACGGCACGCCTTTGACGAGCACGAGCTCGCCGAGCAGCGCGGGGGCGCCGAAGAGGCCGCACAGGGACGTACGGCCGCGCGCTGCGGGACGCGTGAGCTTGACGAGGCCGCTCCGGACGACGAGCAGGGTCTGTGGCCGGTCACCGACGCGCCAGATGGCGGCGCCGCGTGCGAAGGTGCGCGTCGTGGCCGCGCTCACGACTGGGTCGAGCACGTTCGGAGCGATGCCCTTGAAGAGGGCAGCCCGCTCCAGAAACTCGTGGATGGCCATGGGGAGGGTACCGTTGCAACGAAGCGACGGTAGCGTCCGTCATTTCACGCACATCGGCCACTCGGAAGCGTAGAACGGGCAGTACCACGGTGCCATGACGGACGTCATGTTGCCGTGGCTCTGCTGGGAGTAAGCCCCGTGAACCAAGGAGCCGCAATGCGCGACAAAACTGCCTCGAGCTTTCCTTTTTTCGATGCCGAGAACCCCGCCGTCGAGACGTTGACGCGACGGGCCGCGCTCGCCCGCGCGCTCGCCCTGCCGGTCTACGCCGCGCTGCCGGCCGCGCTCGTCGGCTGCTCGAAGGGTCCGAAGTGCGACGACACGAGCGGCCTCTCGCCCGACGACGCCAAGATCCGCACCGAAGTCGCAGCGTACGTCGAGGTGACGACCGATCCGACCAAGCACTGCGCCGATTGCATCCAGTTCGTGAGTGCCGGCAAGGACGCCTGCGGCAGCTGCAAGGTCGTGAAGGGGCCCATCAACCCGGGCGGCAGCTGCAAGTTGTTTCAAAAGAAAACCTGACGCTTCGGGCGCGCCAACGTCTTCGCGCCCGTGTCGAAGGCGCGCGGCGGGCGCACGTCGCCGGGAACGCGGCCGCAGGTCGCTCCCGGCGGCGCTACCGCACGCATCGCTTCAATCGCCGCGGCGTTGACGTTTGCGCTTCTTCCCGCGCCGGCGAAGCTTGTCGAGCGCGCGCACGGGCCCGGGCAGCGTGCTCTTCGAAGACAGCCCGAGGATCGCCTCCGTTTCCCGCGCGCGCTCGCGCGTGAGGTCGATGAAGCGCTGCTGGCTACGAACGAGCTCCTCGTCTTTCGGAGCGAGCCGGGCGTAGCTGCCGTCCGGGCGCAGGGACCACGCCTTGACGTTGTCCTTCCACATCGTGCCGAGGATCTCGTCGATGACGCGCCGGCGCACGGCGTCGTCGAGGATGGGATACATGACCTCGACACGGCGCCGGAAATTGCGCGGCATCCAGTCGGCGCTCGAGCCGTAGACCTCTTCGCTCCCGCCGTTGCGGAAGTAGAAGACGCGCGCGTGCTCCAGGAAGCGATCGACGAGGGCGCGCACGCGAATCTTCTCGCTCACGCCGGGCACGCCGGGGCGCAGGCAGCAGATGCCGCGCACGAGCAGATCGACCGAAACACCGGCTTGCGACGCCTGATAGAGCGCCGTGATGACGTCGGCGTCGACGAGCGAGTTCATCTTCGCGACGATGCGCGCCTCGCGGCCCGCGCGGGCGTGCTCCGTCTCGCGCGCGATCAGGCCGAGCACGGCCTCGTGCAGGCCGAGCGGCGAGACGATCAGCCGGTTCCAGCGCGCGGGTGCGCTGTAACCCGTGAGCATGTTGAAGAACGCCGTCGCGTCCTCGCCGATGTCCTCGCGCGCCGTGAAGAGCGAGAGATCGCTGTAAATGCGCGCCGTCTGCTGGTTGTAGTTGCCGGTGGCCAGGTGGACGTAACGCCTGAGGCCGGCGCGCTCCTTGCGCACGACGAGCAGCACCTTCGCGTGTGTCTTGAAGCCCATCAGGCCGTACATGACGTTCACGCCCGAGCGCTCGAGCGCGCGCGCCCACTGAATGTTGCTCTCCTCGTCGAAGCGCGCCTTCAGCTCGACGAGCGCCGTCACCTGCTTGCCGAGCTCGGAGGCGCGTTGCAGCGCCCGCACGAGCGGGGATTCGCCGCCCGTGCGGTAGAGCGTCTGCTTGATGGCGAGGACGTTCGGATCCTCCGCGGCCTGCCACAGGAAATCCATCACCGCCTCGAACGACTCGTACGGGTGGTGGAGCAGCACGTCGCGCTCGGCGATCGTGCTCCAGAATTCGTCGGCGTCGCGCAGCGGAGGCACGTATTGCGGCGTGAACGCTTCGTCGCGTAGATCGCGCCGATCGTCCGAGGACGTGAGCACCGTCATGTCGCCGAGGAACAGCGGTCCATCGACGACGTAGACGTCACGCCGCTCGTCGAGCTCGAACTCGCGGCAGAGCCATTGAATGGACTCCTCGGGGGCCTGGCCGCTCACCTCGATGCGCACGGCGTGACCGCGCTCGCGGCGCCGGAGCTCGGCCTGCAACGTGAGCAGCAGATCCTCGGCTTCCTCCTCGTCGATCTCGATGTCGAAATTGCGCGTGACACGGAACGTGAAGGAGCCGGTGATGCGCAGCTGGGGGAAGATCCGCTGCCGGTGGCGGACGATCAGATCCTCGAGCGCCACGAACGCGCGGCGCGTGCCTTCCGCCGGCACGCGCACGAGGCGCGGCAGCGTGGCAGGCACCTGCACGAGACCGAACGACGGCTCCGCCGTGCCCGGACGCTTCTCGAAGATGATGCCGACGTTGATGCTCTTGTTCCGCACGTGCGGGAACGGGTGCGCCGGATCGATCGCGATCGGCGTGAGCACGGGGAAGATGTTGCGCTCGAAGTGTTCGTCGAGCGCGGCGAGCTCCTTCTGCTCGATCTCGTCGGGCGTGAGGAGCGCGACGCCGGCGGCGCGGAGCTCCTTCCTCAGTCCGCGGTTCCAGACGCGATACTGTTCTTCGACGAGCTCGTGCGCGCGCTTGGCGACGGCCGTGAGCTGCTGATCGGCCGTCATGCCGTCGGGGGGCAGCTCGTCGATGTCGCCCGAGAGCTGGGCCTGCAGGCCGGCCGCGCGCACCATGAAGAACTCGTCGAGATTCCCAGCGAAGATCGCGACGAATTTGAGGCGGTCGTAGAGGGGAACGCGGTCGTCGCCCGCTTCGGAGAGGACGCGCGCGTTGAACTCCAGCCAGGAGAGCTCCCGGTTGACGAACAGGTTGCGATCGTCGAGCCGAGGCGGGATCGGCGCGACCGGCGTCTCGGCCGGTACGCTCAGGAAAACTCGGCTGATCTCGCTGGCAGTGCTCATGAAGGTCTCACCCCGCGGCTCACGAGAGCGCGCATCCTACAACGCACGACGTCGACCGCGCGTCCTCCGCGACAATTCCCCGAATCGTCACACACAGGAGCCGACCTGGCCGTCCGTTCAGCCTCCGGCTAAGCTTGGGGACGCGGCGGCCCACGCAGCCGCCCGCACTGTGGAATACTCACGAGGATCATGAGCGACTCGGAAAACGGGAAGCACGGGCAGGAGGCAGCGCGGAACCAGGGCGCGTCGGGCGCGTCGAGCTTGGTCGCGCAGATCGCCGCTCTCCAGGACTACGACCGCTACCGCGATCTGGCCTGGGAAGGCAGCTTCGAGCAGTACCTGCAGATCGTGCGGGAACGGCCGCAGGTCACGCGCAACGCATTTCAGCGCGTGTACGACATGGTCATTTCGTACGGGACCGAAGAGTACATCGACAACAAGAAGAAGCTGATCCGCTACAACTTCTTCCGCGACGAGCTCGACGGCGGCAAGGACGCCGTCTTCGGCCTCGATATCCCGCTGATGCGGCTCATGAACGTGCTGAAGGCCGCGGCGGAAGGCTACGGCCCCGAGCGCCGCGTCATCCTGCTGCACGGTCCCGTCGGCTCCAGCAAGTCGACGATCGCGCGGCTCTTGAAGAAGGGTCTCGAGCGCTACTCGGCGACGCCGGAGGGCGCCCTCTACACCTTCAGTTGGGTCAATCTCGGTAGCACGGGGCTCGCCGCGGGCGGCGCCGACACCTTCGATTCGCCCATGCACGAGGAGCCGCTGCGCCTCGTCCCGCTCGAGTGGCGCGACCAAGTGTACCGGCTCGGGCTTTCGAACGAGAAGTTCGGCGTGAACGTCGAGGGCGACCTCGACCCGGCGAGCCGCTTCATCTTCGCGGGCCTCATGCAGCGCTACCAGGGCGACTGGGGCAAGGTCGTCGAGAATCACATCCGTGTGCAGCGGCTCGTGCTGAGCGAGAAGAACCGCATCGGCATCGGCACGTTCCAGCCGAAGGACGAGAAGAACCAGGACTCGACCGAGCTCACGGGCGACATCAACTACCGGAAGATCGCGGAGTACGGCTCCGACTCCGATCCGCGCGCCTTCAACTTCGACGGCGAGTTCAACATCGCGAACCGCGGCATCGTGGAGTTCGTCGAGGTGCTGAAGCTCGACGTCGCGTTCCTCTACGACTTGCTCGGCGCTTCCCAGGAGCACCGCATCAAGCCGAAGAAGTTCGCGCAGACCGACATCGACGAGGTCATCATCGGCCACACGAACGAAGCCGAATACAAGCGCCTCGTGAACAACGAGTTCATGGAGGCCTTGCGCGACCGTACGATCAAGATCGACATCCCCTACATCTCGCGTCTCTCCGACGAGATCCGCATCTACGAGAAGGGCTTCAGCCAGGAGAAGGTGCGCGGCAAGCACGTCGCGCCGCACACGCTCGAGGTCGCGGCGATGTGGGCGGTCCTCACGCGCCTGGAGGAGCCGAAGAAGCACAGCCTCCAGCTCCTGCAGAAGATGAAGCTCTACGACGGCAAGGTGCTGCCCGGCTACACGCAGGACACCGTCAAGGAGCTCCGCAAGGAGAGCAAGCGCGAAGGCATGGAAGGCATCAGCCCGCGCTACGTGCAGGACAAGATCTCGAACGCGCTCGTGAGCGACCAGGGGGAGGGCACGATCAACCCCTTCATGGTGATGAACGAGCTCGAGAAAGGCCTCACGAACCACTCGCTCGTCACGGGCGAGGAGCAGCGCAAGCGCTTCAAGGAGCTCGTCGGCGTCGTCAAGCGCGAGTACGAGGAGATCGTCAAGAACGAGGTCCAGCGCGCCATCAGCGCCGACGAAGAAGCCATCAGCAAGCTCGCGGCGAACTACATCGACAACATCAAGGCCTACACCCTCAAGGAGAAGGTCAAGAACCGCTACACGGGCCAGGACGAAGAGCCCGACGAGCGTCTGATGCGGTCGATCGAGGAGAAGATCGAAATCCCGGACAACCGGAAGGACGACTTCCGCCGCGAGATCATGAACTTCATCGGCGCGAAGGCCGTCGAAGGGAAGAAGTTCGACTGGCAGACCAACGACCGGCTGCGCCGCGCGCTCGAGCTCAAGCTGTTCGAGGATCAGAAGGACAGCATCAAGCTGAAGACGCTCGTCTCCGCCGTCGTCGATCGCGAGACGCAGGAGAAGATCGACATCATCAAGGCGCGCCTCATCCGCTACTTCGGCTACAACGAGGTGAGCGCGACGGACGTTCTGAACTACGTCGCGTCCATCTTCGCGCGCGGCGACGCGAAGGGCTGAGCGCCGGCAACGCGGGCGGCGTGCGACCCCGCCGCACGCCGCGAACGCGCGCTGAGTGCGTTCAGTTCAGCCACAGCGCGCGCGGTAGGAGTTCTGCCATGGCAGCGAAGTGCGCCTCGGCAATCGGCAGCTGAAGGCGTGTCAGGGTGTTGTGCGCGTCCGTGATGATCGGGCCCGCAGGTAGATCGCGCAGGACCTCCCAATCTTGAAAAGCTCGCACGATCCTTGCGCACGCCGGGTTCTCGAAATGCGCGTTCGGCGGAATTTCGAAAGCGACGGGCCCATCTGCCGCAAAGAAGGCGATGTTTCCGACCGACTCCCCGCCCGAAGCGATGGGCTCGTCCCAAAAGGCGCGCACGGTGGAGAAAACCGCCCTCAGCGTGCGGGCGACGGCGAAGCTCGCCTCGGCTTGCGGTCCCGTTCGGTAACCTGCGAAATTCAGCACCAGAATTCCGCGCGGCATCAGGAGCTCGCGCAAGCGGCGTACGACCTCGACCGAGAGGAGATGCTCTGGAGTCGTGCCGCCGGTGAAGGTGTCGTGGACGATGACATCGTAGCGACGCGTTGCGTGACGTATGAACGTGCGCCCGTCGTCGATGCTGACGCGCCCCCGTGGGGAGAAGCCGAAGTATTGCCGCGCGAAGTGGACCACCGTGGGGTCGAGCTCCACGACATCCACCTGCAAGCCCTCCTTCTCGAGCGAGCCCGCTAGCGCTCCCGTGCCGAGCCCGATCTGGAGCACGCTGCGCGCGTCCGGTCGGGCGAATCTCACTGCCTCTAGAATGTGCAGAAAGCTGAACGCGGCCGAGCCGTCGCGCGAATGGATGGCGCCGATGATGGAGTGATCTGCGCGCAAGAGTCGAACGCCACGCGCTTCGTCATCGATGGCCTCGACGCGACCGTAAAAGCTCTGGGCCCGGCCGAGGATCCGGAGGCCCGCCGGCAATCCCGGCTCGCCCACTGACGTCGCCGCGAAGATGGACAGAAGAGGTACAGCAGCCGCCTTGATCCGAGTACCTTTACGGAGGAGTCCTGCTCCAAGTAGTCCGAGCACGATGGCGACGGCAACGATGATTCGATAGGTGTCGACATTCGGAATGATCCAGAAGCCCATCGCGATCGTGCTCGCGAGGCTTCCCAGCGTCGACACGGCGTACACTGCTCCCGTGGTTCGTCCTGCCGCCCGTAAGTCGCGGAGCGCTAGGCGCGCTGCGACAGGTCCCGCTGCCCCCAGCGCTGAAAGACTCGGTGCGAACAAGAGGGTCGCCGCGAGCAGAGGTCCCAAGCGCGGGCCCAAGTCGGCCGTCGAGGCCAGCACTGCGTAGGCGAGAGCGCGCGCAATCGCCAGCAAGACCGCGGCCATCACGACGAACCACCCGAGGACCTGGAACGTGGGACGGCGATCGACCTGCCGTCCCCCAACGTAGTAACCGAGCGCGAGCGACGCGAGCGTGACCGACAGTAGTGCCGTCCACACGAACAGATTGATGCCGAACACCGGAGCGATGATGCGTGTCCCGACGATCTCGAGCGCCATGACCGCCGCACCCGTCACGAACACCGTGGCCAGGAGCTGAACGACTCCAGCGCGAGAGTGCGCCTCCGCAGACGTTGGCGCTTTCGACCCAGTCATTGCTCGACGCACAGAAGAATTGCACTCGATCCGCAAGGCTCGCTGGCAAGCGGCCTCAAGGCAGCGCTTGCGAAACTTGCCGGTGATACGTCGGCGTTCGTCGTCCAGCCTGCGCAGGTGCCTTGCGTTTCCACCCCGTCGTCGGGAAAGGTCGTCCAGTCGTCGTCGTAGCCGCTCCAGGGGTAGTTATAGGGTCTGTCGAACGCAGGCGCGTAAATTTCGAGACGCATTCCCGCCCTCACGCCCAGGAGTGGCACTTCGTCGGTGCGCCAGATCAACTGATCGAAGGCGTGGTCAGCGTCTCTTCACACGGCAGCTTAGAGCAGGCGATCAGAAGTGAAACCAGACCCAGGCCGAACGAGCGGGTAGGCGTCAACGCCATCGCGAGGAGCTTACGCGATTCAGTTCGCTGCAAAGCGGCTCGTGGGATGGAGATAGGACGATGCTGGCGGCGAGCCATACGTTTGGGTCGGGCCGCCGCGGCAGGAGTTGCGTGAACAGGGAGCACAACGGCGGATCTCTGCACGCACTCGAGGGTCGTTCAGTAGCTGTAGGGCACCCCCGTGACGAATCTGTGCCACCGGATGCCACCCGGAATCCGCCTGAATTCCGGTAGTTCGACGCGGAAGCTTTGCGGTTTGGCACAACGGCATGGCACTATCGCGTCCGGTCACTGACGGGGTCTCAGCCCATGCAGCCAAAGAGTCTTAAGTTCGCTTCGTTCTTGCTCGCGCTGGCCGCTCTCACTTGGCCCGGGGTCGCCCTCGCCAAGAAGAAGAAGGCCGAGCCTCCCGCCGACACGGTCGAGCTCAAGGAGGAGCCCGAAGCGAAGCCGGCGGAAGAAAAACCCGTCGAGGAAGCGCCCGCCGAGGCGAGCGACACCGGCGAGCAAAAGGACGAGGACGCTCCGAAGGACGCGGCTCCCGCCGACGAAGGCGCGGGGAAGAAGTCACTCGTGGAAGAGAAGGACAAGAGTTACTACACGGTCGGCCTGCGCTTCCGTGGCCTCTTCATCCCGAAGTTCATGATCGAAGCGTTCGGCGACGGCGGGACGGGCGTCTTCGCGCCGTCCTTCGGGCCGGAGTTCGGCATCCGGCGCAACGGCTTCGAGTACGTCTTTGCGGTCAACTACACGTCGTACGTGATGACCCACCAGCCCTTCAAGGCGCCCAGCGACCCGCAGGAGGCCATGGAGCTCGTGGACGCGCACTTGAAGGTGCTCTACCTCACGGCGGATTTTCAGTGGAGCACGCAGCTCTCCCCCGCCGTCGCGTGGACCTACGGCGGCGGCGCCGGCCTCGGTATCGTGTGGGGGCCGCTCTACCGCGTGCAGGCCTACCCGAGCTCGACGGCCCAGAACGGCTGGGACTACTGCCCGGGTCCAGCGACCGGCGCGAGCCCGCCCATCCAGCAACAGTATTGCAAGCCCGATCCCGAGCACGGCAATGATCAGCATTTCGGCGACTACGCCGAGCCGAGCTGGGCGAGCGGCGGTTCGAAGCCGATGCTGTTCCCGTGGCTCGCGATCCAAACGGGCCTGCGCATCAAGGCAGATCCGAAGTTCATTGCGCGCTTCGACGTGGGCCTCGGTTTCGGTCAGCTCTGGTTCGGCGTGGGAGCCGACTACGGCATCTGACGAAGGCTGGGCGGCGGGGGCAATGGCGTGAACCACACCGAGCTGCCTTCACGCTACGAACCGCTCGAGCGTTTGGGGCAAGGCGGCGGGGGCGAAGTCTGGTCGGTGCGCGATCGCTTCACGCGTCGCGAGTACGCGCTGAAGCTCCTCGCGATCGAGGCAGGCCCGCCCGAGCTCGCCGCGCTCGTGCGTGAAGCCGTCGCGCTTTCGGGTCTCGAAGGGCTCGGCGTGCCGCGCGTGCTCCGGTTCGGGCGGCTGCCGCGTGATCAGCGGGCGTTCATGCTGCGCGAGCTCGTCGAGGGGCAGAGCCTCGAGGAGCTCGTGCAGGGCGGAGCGACGCTCGAGACGCTGCTCAGCGCGCTGGCACGCGCGGCCGATCAGCTCACGCTCGTGCACCGGGCCGGCTTCCTGCACGGCGACGTGAAGCCCGGGAACGTCATCGTCGAGCCGGGCGGCGCCGCGACGTTCGTCGACCTCGGCCTCGCGGCGCCGTGGCGGGACGGCGGCGCCCCCGCCGAGGGCCTCACGCCGCGCTACGCCGCGCCCGAGCTCTTCGAGGGACGGCCGCTCACCGTGCGCGCGGAGGTGTACGCGCTCGGCGTCACGCTCATGGAGCTGATCGAGGTGACGCGCGCGGCGGAAACGGCGCCGCTCGTCGCGCGCGAGCTCGGCAGCGTGGCAGAACGTGCGACCGCGACGCGCGCCGAGGACCGCTACCCGTCCGTCGACGAATTCGCGATCGCCGTGCGGCGCGCGGCCGGCCTCGCGCCGGTGCCGCAGGCGACCGACGCGAGCGCGCTCTGGCCCATCGTGGGCATCGACTCCACGTCCGCGCAGCTGGTCGAGGCGGCCTTGGCGCTCGAGCGCGGGGAGGTGCTGCGGGTACTCGGCCCGCCGCTCTCGGGGCGCAGCGCGCTCTTGCGGCGACTCGCCTGGTCGCTCGGCGCCGCGGGCACGCCGCTCGCCTACGTCGAAGACGCTTCCCAGCCCGCGGCGCTCACCGCCGAGCTCGAGGGCCAGGCGCGCCTCGAAGGCGTGGTCGTCT
>Ga0164241_10005553_pt1 | contig 11752 bp, 13 predicted proteins | sample OricomyardsoilBY_FD_108780 | JGI IMG/M metagenome (GOLD analysis project Ga0164241, IMG submission 108780) | Backyard soil microbial communities from Emeryville, California, USA - Original compost - Back yard soil (BY) | ecosystem: Environmental > Terrestrial > Soil > Unclassified | place: USA... | reverse complement strand
CTGTCAGCCGGTCCAGAAGATCTGTGATCTTGTTCCTGTTCGCCTCAGGCACATGAGCACGGTGGAGTTCGTCGGTGATCGCGGCGGTGACCTTTCGTATCTGGGGGTCGTCGACCGGAGCTGGTCGTTGCTCGAGCTGCTGCAGGCTCTCACTGATTTCGGTAGGCAACCCATCGGGGTTCAGCAGACTGGCCACCTCGAGAAGGTGCGCACGACTGTATCCGGCGAGTTCACGCTGGACCGATGACGTCATAGTCTCAGTGTGCCTCGCCGGACAGGGCCGACGCGAGCCATCGGTTCACCACGGCGCGGTAACCGTCGGCGGCGGCGATCAGTTCGTCGGCGTTCAGGTTGACCGCGTCGCTTCTGAGTTGGAGCAGGAATGCTGCTCGTCCTTCGATGGGCATCGCGTCCGCGGTGACGCTGACGAGCCACGTGTACTGGGTCCACCATCGTTCGAGTGCCGCCTGGCGCTTCGTCTCTGCGAGGGCGTTGCTCGCCTCGGTACGCCGATGCAGGCTGACCGCGACAGCGGAGCCGCCGATCACCAGGGCGGCGAGCAGGGCACCGGCGCCGCCGGCGCCCGGCGAAAGGATGAACTGTTCCCAGGTCACCCGATCTCACCTCGCATGACGTTGCCCCTTGTTGTGTGGGTGAGCCTTTCATGTGCCTGCCCCGAAGCCGGGCACCTGGTGGCGCTCGAGCCGGGCCCCCGCGTCGGCGATGACGTCCGTCGGGATCGGCGCGGGGCTCAACTCCCAGCGCCGGGCATAGGCGTCCAGCACCGCCCACTGCATGTCGGCAACCGTCACCCCGGGCGCGGTGTGCTGCACCGCGCCCACCGTCGCCGGATCCCAGTCCAGACCGAGCGCCCGGTAGACGTCGACCAGCACCGCGCGCACCGGCTCCGCATCGGTCACCAGGATCACCGTGCCGAACAGCCAGCCCCCACGGACCAGTCGCTGCGCCGTGCCCACCAGCTTGTGCCCGTGGCCGTCGTTGATGCTGAACTCGCCGGGGCAGTACTCCCCCGGCACCGGGCCCAGCCGGGCGTCCGCGCCGACCGCCCGCAGCGCGTCCACCAGCAACTCGCCGAAACCGACGAAGCGGGAACGGATCTCGCCCGGCCCGTGCGGATCCGCGGCCACGTGGTCCAGGCACAACGCGCCGCGGTGGTAGGCGGCCGCCCGACCGCCTGGGCCGCGGCGCACAGGAGCGAATCCGGCGGCCCGGGCGGCCGCGGCGGCGGCGCCGATGCCCGGCGTCGCGCAGTCCCGGCCGCTGAACGCCAGCGTCGGTCCCGGCCGGTAGACCCGCAGGCGGTCCGGACCGCCGTCGGCCGCGACCGAGGACAGCAGGGCGGGGCCGAGCGCGATGTCCAGCAGAGGGTCCCGTTCGAGGCCGGTGTCGTCCAGCAGAACGATCGGCTTACCGTCGGTGTTGTCGGCCACGGGTGCGATGCTGGCACACTCGCCCGGACGCCGGGCGGTGACCGGCAGAGGGGAAGGGACGGGTTCGATGGATCTGCAGGCGGAGATCGCCGACTGGCCGGTCGGCTCGGCATCGGTCGCGGTGATCGGGCCACAGGGGGTGATCGACATGCTCGACGACGGCCAGGTGCATCGCTGGGCGTCGTTGACGAAGATCCTGACAGCGCTCACCGTTCTCGATGCGAGCGTCGAGGGGGTGGTGAGCCTGGACGACGAGGCGGGCCCACCCGGAGCCACCCTGCGTCATCTGCTGTCGCATGCCTCCGGCCTGTCGCCGGACTCGGACCAGGTGATGGCAAAGCCGGGCACCAGACGGATCTACTCGAACCACGGGATCGACGTCGCCGCGCTTCACCTGGAGGCGGCCGGTGACCTCAGGTTCCACGACCACCTCGAGGAACGCGTCCTGGGCCTCTTGGACATGCATGACACCTCGCTGGTCGGCCCCCCGGCCCACGGGGCACGCGGGTCCATCGAGAATCTGGCCACGCTGGCGTGGCAGCTGCTTCGGCCGCGGCTGCTGATGCCCGAGGTGGTGCGGCTGGCGTCGACGGTCGCGTTTCCGGGCCTGTCCGGGGTCGTGCCCGGCTTCGGCAAGCAGCAGCACAACGACTGGGGCCTGGGCTGCGAGATCCGCGACCACAAGAGCCCGCACTGGACCGCCCCGGACAATTCCCCGGCCACGTTCGGGCACTTCGGCCAGTCCGGGTCGTTCCTGTGGGTCGATCGGGAGGCCGACCTGGCCTGCGTGTCCCTGTCCGACACGGATTTCGGGCCATGGGCGGCCGATGTGTGGCCGCGGCTGTCGGGCCGGGTGCTCGCCGCGTACACCTGAATCACGCCCAGTGCCGCCCGAATCACGCCCAGGGCAAGGGGCGGTCGCCCACCCCGACCAGACTGGCGTCCAGCAGCCCGTCACCGACGACCCGGACGGCGCAGGTCATCGACTGCCCGCCGGCGCTGACGTCCGGCGGCACCGTGTTCGGATCGTACGGACCGGCACGGACCACCAGCCGCCCGCCCGCGGCCGGATCGGTCATCCCCGTCCGTGCCGTGACCAGCGTGAGACAGGAATCGGCGAGGCCCGACAGGCCGTCGGCATCGACCAGCGCGACGCCGAACACCTCCGTGTCGTGCGGGTCGTCGCATGGCACTCGCGGGCCCAGCGCCTCCCTCGTGTCCTCGCACTGCCCGTACAGATCGGCGGCTCGACCGGGCCCGTCGCGCACCGAGCCCGGGTAACCGTGGCTGCCGGCGGTCACCACGCACGCGATCCACCGCTGTCCGAGCAGATGCTGCGCGACGTCCGGCCCCACCAGGGCGGTCGAGTCGCCGAGCACCGGCGCCCAGGGATCTGCGGACCAGGCCAGGTAGTCCCGAAGCGGCTGCTGGCAGGAGTCGGTGGAGTACGCCCCGAGGACGCCAGCCGGCACGGACTGCCGACTGGACGTGAAGGTGTCGACACCGTCGGTGACGGACAGGATCTCCCCGTAGTTCAACCGGCGGCCACCGCCTGTCCCGCCGGCCGCTGTCCCGTCGCCGCACGGCCCGTACCGCACGGCGGGCACCGGGATGGCGACCGATGCGGGCACGGATCCCTCGGCCAACGGTTCGGTCAGGCAGTCGCCGATTGTCGGCGGACCGGGGACCGGCTTTCGGGCTGCGGTACCGGACACCCGCGGGCCGAGTCCCAATGCGGGCGGTCCGATCACCGCCGCGACAATCACGAGGGCGAGCATCAACACACCCCAGGCCCGCCGCGACATACCGCACGATAACCGGCCCCGGTGCGGCCGGGGGCCGGCGCGCGTCGCCGCCCATGACACGCTGTACGGGCGAGAACCCCGCCGAGCCCAGGACGACACATCAGCGAGCCAACCTCCACCGAGCCGGCCGACCGGCCCGACGCCACCTCCGCGGCTGTCGTCACGCTCTGTACGTACACCTGGTTTCTGTACGGAATCGGACCCTCGATCCCGCTGTTCCGGGACGAGCTGGGGGTGTCGAGTTCGGTGGCGGGCCTGCACTCGCTGCTGCTGGCCGGCGGGGTCGTGCTGTCCGGTCTTCTCGGGGTGGCGCTGGTGCGGCGTTGGGCACGCTTCGGCCTGGCCAGGCGGGCGGTCCTGGTGCTCGCATCCGGCATCTGCCTGTTCTGCGCCGGGTCGCTGATCTCCGGGGTGGAGTTGGCGATCACCCTGCCGACGATGCTGGTGATCGGACTGGCGGGAGGCCTGGCGCTCAACGTGTCGACGACCGTGCTGCAGCAGCATCACGGCCGGTTCGGGCCGGCCGTGCTCACCCTGGCGAACGCCGCCGCGGCCGGTGTCGGCCTGGTCACCCCGCTGGTGGTCGGCGCGGCGACCGCGCTCGGGCTGACCTGGCGGGCGGCGCTGATCCTGGTCGTGCCCTTCGCGGCCGCCGCCTTCGTGCTGATCGGGCGTCAGCGAGCGGTGCCTGCCTACGCGGCCCGACCCGCCGGTGACGGCCGGTTCTCGGTGCGCGGGTTCCCGCGCGCCTACTGGCCAGCGACGCTGGCCGTGGTGTGCGCGGTGGCGATCGAGTTCAGCCTGATCACCTGGACCCCGGATCTGCTCGTCGAGCGCACCGGGATGTCGCCCGGCACGGCCGCCGGCATGGTGTCCGCGGTGGTCGGCGGGATGGCGTTGGGCCGGCTGGTGCTCGCGCCGCTGGCCCGGCGGTTCTCCTCGTTGTCGCTGTTCCTGGTCGGGGTGGCGGTGACTGTGGTCGGCTGGACCGTCGCCTGGTCGTCCGGCTCGGTCCTGCTGTCGGTGGCCGGGCTGCTGGTCCTGGGGATCGGGTTGGGCGGGCAGTATCCCCTCGGCGTGGCGATGACGATCACCGCGTCCGGCGGACATCCGGACCGGGCGGTCGCCGTGCTGGCCATCGGAGTGGGACTTGCCTCGGGTCTGGGCCCGTTCACCCTGGCCACGCTGTCGGACGCGGTCGGAGTGCACGTCGCATTCCTGGTGGTGCCGCTGCTGGCGGCCGGGGCCGCCGCCGGGGCGCTGGTGTCGCGGCGGCGCTCGCCCGTGCCGGGCTGAGCACGGCGCACTCACCGCCGTCCGCGCGCGGAACCTCCCGGGTCACATGCCTGCCGAGTCTCCGCACGCCCGGTATGCGCAGGCCCCGGTGACAGGTCGGGGGTCACTGTCGGTGCCCCGCGTCATGATGAGACCGTGCTGTTCGTCGAACTTGCCACCACGTCCGCAGCCGTCGGCGCCACCCGGTCCCGGTTGGCCAAGCGCGCCCTGCTGGCCACCACGATCCGGGCCGCCGACACCGAGGAGATCGGCCTGGTCGTCACCTACCTGGCCGGGTCGCTGCGGCAACGACGCACTGGCGTCGGCTGGGCGTCCCTGTCGTCGCTCCCCGAGCCGGCCGCCGAGCCGGCGCTGACCGTGCGCGACGTGGACGCCGCCTTCGAGGAGATCGCGGCCATCGGCGGGGCCGGGTCCGCGACGCTGCGGGCGTCCGCCGTCGAGGCGTTGTTCGGCCGGGCCACCGAACCCGAGCATCGGCTGTTGCGCGGGTTGGTGTTCGACGAGATCCGCCAGGGCGCACTGGATTCGCTGGTGCAGGACGGCCTGGCCGAGGCGTTCGGGGTGCCGGCCCCCGCGGTGCAGCGCGCGTCGATGCTGCTCGGCTCCACCGCCTCCGCGGCCCGGCTGCTGGTCAGCGAGGGTCTCGACGGGCTGCGGGCGGTCGGCCTGCAGGTGGGGGTGCCGGTGCGGCCGATGCTCGCCGCGTCGGCGCCCGACCCGATGGCCGCGGTGGAGAAGTCCGGGCTGCCGGCGCTGGTGGACACCAAGTTGGACGGCATCCGCGTGCAGGTCCACCGGGACGGGGATGAGATCCGCGTGTACACGCGGACGCTGGACGACATCACCGGCCGGCTCCCGGACGTGGTGCGGGTGGTGGCCGACCTGCCCGCGCAGCGCCTGGTGCTGGACGGCGAGGTACTCGCGCTGGACGCCGACGGTCGGCCGGTGGCGTTCCAGCTCATCGCGTCCCGGACCATGACCAAGAATCCCGGCGGCGGGGATCGGCTGCCGCTGGCGCTGTTCTGCTTCGACCTGCTGCACGTGGACGGCCGGGACCTGCTGGACGAGCCGCTGTCGGAGCGGGCCGCGGTGATGGCCGCGGTGCTGCCGCAGTCGCTGATCGTGCCGCGCACCGTCGCCGACGACGCGGCCGCGGTGGAGACCGCGTTCAAGGGGGCGGTGGCGGCGGGGTTCGAGGGTGCGGTGGTCAAGAAGCTGCACGCCACCTACGCGGCCGGTCGACGGGACTCCGGCTGGATCAAGCTCAAGCCGCGGCACACGTTCGACCTCGCCGTGATCGCCGCCGAATGGGGATACGGGCGGCGCCAGGGCTGGCTGTCCAACCTGCACCTGGCCGCCCGCGACCCGCGCACCGGCGGCCTGGTGATGCTCGGCAAGACCTTCAAGGGCCTGACCGACGCCACGCTCACCTGGCAGACCGAGCAGTTCCTGGCCCGGGAGGTCCGGCGGACGAAAAGCACCGTGTACGTCGACCCGCCGCTGGTCGCCGAGATCGCGTTCGACGGGGTGCAGGCCTCCACCCGCTACTCCGGCGGCGTGGCCCTGCGGTTCGCCCGGGTGCTGCGCTACCGGGACGACAAGTCGGTGGACGAGGTGGACACGATCGACTCGATCGTCGCGCTCGGTACGCCGGCGGGGCCGGGCTGACTGGCGGGGGCGAACGGCCGACCGGGTCCGCCCTCGCCGAACGCGAGTGTCCGGTCGAGCGATCCTCAGGGCAAGCTGGAGGCTCCGGCCGTGGCGATCTCCTTGTCCTGCTCCGCGGATCCACCCGACACGCCGACGGCGCCTACCAGCTGCCCTTCGAACTCGATCGGCACTCCACCACCGAAGATGACCAGCCGGTCGGTCTTCACGATCCCGTGCAGCAGGGCGTTCTCGGACTCCAGCATGTGCCACCACTCGTCGGTCGGCAGCCCCTTGAACGCACAGACCGAGTACGCCTTGTCCTGTGCGAGCTGGGCCGACATCAGCGGGGCTCCGTCCATTCGCTCGAAGGCAATCAGGTGGCCCGCCTGGTCGGCGACGGCGATGCAGACGCCGATGCCGATTTCCTGTGCGGCCAGCCGGGCCGCACCGAGCGCTCGCTGGGCCTGTCCGGCCGACACCGAGAGGGACGGCAGGAAGCCGTTGGGCATTGCCTGGGTCATAGCGACTCGCAATCTGTGAGCTGGTCGATCCTGAATCCCGCGGTGGGCCTACTATTGCTCACCGACGAAGAAATCCCGCACCAGGCGATTGAAATCGGCGGTGCGTTCGATCTGGGTCCAATGCCCGCACCGTGAAAAGACGACCAGATCAGCGCCCGGGATCATCTCCGATAGTCGGTAGGAATTCGAGACAGGGATGACCCGATCCTCTCGCCCATGGACGACCAACGTCCGGTGCGGTAGTCGGCGGATCTCGTCATCCGGCGTGCTGAGTGCATCGATCCAGCGCTGGCGCGGCGCGGGGAACATCGAGCCGAAGGATTCTTGGAACCCGGGCTGGGTGCTGGCCCGGTAACGGATCTCGGCCAGTTCGTCGGTCACCAATTCACGGGAGTAGGCGAAGTAGTCCATCACCGCGCGCATGTTCTCGAATGTGGGTGTGTACCCCCACACGGCGTCCAGTCCCTCGGTGATGTCGAAGGGCACGCCGGTGCTGCCCATCAGGACGAGTTTGTCGACGCGGTCGGGGTGCCTGGCCGCGAGCCGGAGCGCGATCGACCCGCCGAAACTGTTCCCCACCAGATGGGCTTTGGGCAGCCCCACGCTGTCCATCAGACCGACGACCTGGTCGACCCAGGTCTGCAAGCCGTATCGGATGCCGACGGGACGCTCGGTGAAACCGAATCCCACCATATCGGGCGCAACGATACGGAAGTTCTCGGCCAGCACGGGAATGACTCCGCGCCAATTCGCGTAGGCGGTCACCCCGGGCCCTGATCCGTGTATCAGGATCACCGGATCGCCGCGGACGCCGGCTTCCAGGACGTTGGTTTCGATGGAATTGGCGGTGACCGTCCGCCCCAACTCGGTTGTCGAGGTCACTCTGGTTCCTTTCACCCGTTCGGAACCCGACTGCCGGGTCTTCAGCGGTAGAACGGCATCGGAAATGGGCCAGCCGACGTTGTGCACGGGGAAGACAGTCACCTTCGAGTTCGCCATCCCGAAGGCCTTTATGGCCGCCCATTCTTGGCGTTGTTCAGAAATCGTGATCGTGCACCTTCGGTGGTGGCGGCCGCCCATTTGAAACATTAATCGGTCGGGGCTCAACCCTGGGACAGTCCAGCTTCATCGACGCCGGCCGACCCCGATTTGCATGAGGTCTTCGCCGATGATCAGTTGTCCGGAGAAGTTTCGGCCGGCTTTACGTAGGGACTGCACAGAGGCGTTGCCTGGGACGATGTGCGAGAGAACAAGTTTCTTGACGCGGGCTCGTTGAGCGACTTTGCCGACGTCATCAATGGTGGTGTGTGCGGTGAGCAGGTGGTTCTTGAGCGAATCCTCGACCGGTGTGGTCGGCGGCGGGAACAGGATTTCGACCCAGGCAGGGTCGATCACCTCGTGGACGAGGATGTCCGCACCCTGGGCGAGCGCGATGAGATTGTCGTTGGGGGCGGTATCGCCGGAGAACACAATGGAGCCGTCGGCGCTGTCAAAGCGGAACCCGAACGCCGGGACGATCGGGAAGTGGTTCACAAGCGTTGCGGTAACGCGCACGTTGGCGTCCTGGAACACCGGTAACGGTGCCATCCCGGGTGGGGACGGGTTGGTATTGGGGTGGTAGCCGATGCCTTTCGGGATGGCGATGTCATTAACGTCGAAGATGCCGCGCAGGTCGGGTTTGAGGTTGTCACGCATCCGGTCGTTGAGGTCGAGAGCGAATGCTTGGTACAAGTAATTGGTGGTGTCCTCGATACCGGGTACCGGGTTGTCGGGGTTGATCACAGGTACGGTCGGGGTCGGCAGGCCGGGTGGGGTGAAGATCGGTTCCATCACGACCGTGTCCTGGTCGTCAACCCGCCGTCCCGGACCGTAAACCTGGATGGGAGGGTGCGCAGCCGTGATGCCGTTGTACCAGCCGAGCATCAGGTAGTTGAAGTAGTCGCTGAGGTGATCGGAATGGAGATGGGTCAGGAACATCGCCCGGATGTTCTCCTCACCCCATAACCCGCCCGGAGTTTGTAGATTGTGAGGGACCAGGGCAGCTTGCTTGAACCGCCGGCCAGAGCCGTCGCCGAAGTCGATGATGTAGACGGCGTCGTTAACGACGACCGCCGACCCGATGCCTTCGCGGTCTGTTCCCGGCCACCACGGCGGGCCTCCTGCTGTGCCCAGCAGTACCAGTCGTGTGGAGTAGCGGCGGGCGGTGTCGTTGCCAGGATTCGCTCCGCCGCTGGTCGTCGCAGCGGCCGCGGCCGGACCACCGCCAAGCACCGCGCCGGTCAGAGCCCCAGCCGCCAGTACGGCGCTACTACCGAGGAGCCGCCGCCGCGACACCGACTTGGTCACGGCCTGGGCAACCATCTCACACATGGGTTACCACCCTCCGATGGAGAAATCGCAGGAGCATCAACGACCAAGCCCCAGGGATCTGCCAGTGACCGGTGACTAATCAAGGACGCGGCTAGCCGGGTCGTCAGCGGTAGAGCGGCATCCCGGAAACGGGCCAGCCGACGTTGTGCACGGGGAGGACAGTCACCTTCGGGTTCGCCATCCCGAACGCTTCGAGAGCTTCGAGGAAGTCCGGATTCTCGGAGAAGCTGCGGAACGCTGTCTCGGAGTCCCATACGTCATAGACGTTCAGGCCGGACGGAACCGGGACGGCCAGGTGGATGATCGGTCGGCCCGAGGAGATCTCAACCACTCGGTGCAGCAACCCGTCGAATCTCGACCGCAGGTCTTCGGTGTCGCCGCTGAACTCGAAGATGGCCAGCACGCTGCTCACGGCGTCCCCCCGATCTCGACGGTCGCCGGTCGCGGCCCGAGCAGGGCGACCGCCAAGTCTTCGAGAAACGCATGGTCGACGGGCTTGACGAGGTCGGTCAGGCGGGTCGGCCCGTCCACCTCGACCTGGCCGGTACGGGCACGCGCGTCCTCGTGCACCAGGAGACGATAGGAACGGTTGGTCCAGCGCAACACGAACGCCAGCCGACCCGTCCCGAACTCGTCGTCGAGTGCGATGCGTTCCACCCCTGGGTCGAGCATGGCGTTCGCCTCGGCGATGACGTGCTCGGCCCTGGCGCGCAGCATGAACCATTCGTCGACGGCAACCGCGATGCTGGTCGGACGGCTGGTCTCGTAGTGCAGCGTGACGTCCTCATCGGTTGTCCCACTGATGGTCTCCCGCACCCGCAGCATGAAGGGTGTGAAGACGACGTCGCGCTCGCTCATCGTGGCTGACCTCATGACGTTCTGATCAACGGGCTGCGGACGCCACCGGTGGCCTTGTCCGAGGAGTCGAAGAAGTCCTCCCGGTAGGTGTCGCGGGGGAACAAACGCTTCTTCATCAGCATCTTCAGGCAGGCTTCCACCATGGCCGGGGGGCCACAGAGGTAGGCAACGTGGCCCTTGAGGGTGGGAAAGTCGGCGATGATGACGTCGGTGACCAGGCCGGTGGCGAAGTCGCCCGCATCGTCGGTGTCTGCTTGCGACAAGCACGGGCGGTAGGTGAACTGGTCCGGGAACTTCGCCTCCAGGTCGCGGAAGAACTCGACGTCGTAGAGGTCCGCCGCAGTCCTGGCCCCTTGGTAGAGGTACATACGGTGGCCCAGGCCGGTCTCCAGCACGTGGCGCACCATCGACTTGAGCGGCGCCAAACCCGTACCGCCGCCGATCATGATCGCCGGCTGTTCACGTTGCTCCCGCAGGAAGAAGCGACCGTACGGGCCGGAGATCTGCACGGAGTCGCCCGGCGCGAGTGACTTGAACACCCAGCCGTCGGTGCCCAACCCGCCCGGCGTGCGCCGGATGTTCAGTTCGACGGTGCGCGGCTCGCCGGGCGGGCTGGCCACCGACCAGCTGCGGTTGACGTCCTGACCCGGGATGCTCACCTGGACATACTGGCCCGGGTTGAAAACCATGTCCTGATCGAGGTCCAGCACCACCCGACGAGTTTCCCGGGCGCAGTCCTCGACGACCCTGACCGTCCCCAGGTAGTCACGAACCGGATGGAAGGTGACGCCCTCCTCCACATTCACGTCCGCTTCGAGGGTGACGTCGGATTGCGGAGTGGCCGTGCAGATCAGGGCCTTGCCCTCGGTACGTTCGAAGTCCATCAACGCGAACGCGGACGCGTCGTTGTGCTGCACCTCGCCATCGAGAAGCTGCACCTTGCAGGTGGCGCACGTGCCGTGGGTGCAGGCATGCGGCAGCCATACGCCGGCCCGCAGACAGGCGTCGAGGATGTTCTGATCCTCCCGGCACTGGACCTCCCGGCCCAGTGGCTCGACGAAAATGGTGTGTGTCGACATCGGTGTCCTTCGGTCCGGGAGGCTCAGGCCAGTCGAAACTTGATCAGTCCCTTGTGGACGATGCCCAACTGTTCGATCGTCTGATCGGGTCTGGGATTCAAGGGCTCGTCGTCCCGGCGGAAGTCGACTGCCCGGTCCGCGGCGTAGTCCGGGTCGGCCGATGCCCAGGGGTCCATGACCTGGGAGCGGAAGTCCGCCCAGGTCATCGCTCGGGGGACGCGGAAACAGCCCGGGCCGCAGATGAACGTGTTCCCCTCCCAGAAGACGTTGACCAGCTGGTCGTCGCCGAACATTTCGAGCCGGTCCTTGGCGGGGAAGTCGTACGGGCCGAGCGCGTTGATCGCCATGTCAGTGCACCCCCGCCGACTGATGCCAGGTGGCCCAGTTCTTGGCGTCCGGCGAGTCCAGGTACTCGCCGCCGTCACCGGGCTCCAAGCCGTACCACTTCAGCACGTCGGGAATGGTGGGACCGCCGCAGTTGCCCTGGTAGATCTGATGAACCGGCAGCCACGCCTGACGGTACTTCTCCGGTTCCCGCTCGAAGATCCACTGGCAGCCGTCGGAGCAGGTGTTGTACCGCTCGCCCTGATGCAGGCTGAACCGCTGGGACTGCAGGGCCGGGTTGCCGACCTCGGTGAACCCCATCGGAATCTGGCAAACCTGGCACAGCATCGGCAGGCCGGCGTTGAAGAACCGCCTGCCGTCCTGTTGCATGGCCCTGG
>Ga0164241_10005552_pt1 | contig 11753 bp, 11 predicted proteins | sample OricomyardsoilBY_FD_108780 | JGI IMG/M metagenome (GOLD analysis project Ga0164241, IMG submission 108780) | Backyard soil microbial communities from Emeryville, California, USA - Original compost - Back yard soil (BY) | ecosystem: Environmental > Terrestrial > Soil > Unclassified | place: USA... | reverse complement strand
GGGACGCGGCGGCAGTCGTCTACGACGAGTAGCCTCTCGCAGCCACTCCGTGGAGTTGATCAAGGAAATCGGCGCCTTCGCAGGCCTGGCTGCGTTTCTCGGGCTGGGACTGCTCGCGATGCTCGCTTTCTCGCAGGCCCGCGACATCCGTCGGCTGCGCGAGTGGGCCGGCTCGGCACCCGAGCGCGACGCCGAGCGCAAGGACGCGACCTCGTCCAACGCCGCCAAGCGCGCCGAAGAGCTGCGCGCGCTCGAGGAGTCGCGCACGACCGAGCGCGATGCGCTCGAGCAGCGCGAAGAGCGCCGCAAACGCCGCGAGGCGGGCCTGCCGGAACTGACCCGCGGCGAGCGCCTCAGCGCAGGGCTCTCCAGGTTTGGCTCGCGGCTGGCCGAGCCGCGCTACCTGGTCGCCGTGTTCGTTGCCCTTGTCGTGGTTGTCGGCGGCGGCGCCTACTTGATCACGCAGGGCTCCGACAGTGCCGCGGACGACAAGGGCAAGCAGAGCAAGAAGGCGGTCGCGGTGAAGCCGGGCGAAATCGAGGTGACCGTCCTGAACGGGACGGCGGTACCCGGCCTTGCCGCCGAATTCGGTGACGAAGTCGAGGGCAAGGGCTTCCAGCTCGGCGCGGTCACCAACAGCAGCACCAGCTTCGCCGACAGCGTCGTCATGTTCGAGCGCGGACACGCTCCCGAGGCGCGCCGCGTCGCTGCCGCGATGGGCATCTCGGACGTGCAGCTGATGACGCCGGACATCGCCTCGGTCTCCGGCGGCGCCTCGGTCTCGGTGATCGTCGGCGAGGACAATGCCGCGGCCGGCTAGCCGCTGGGCCGGCCTGGTCTTCGCCCTACTAGTCCTCGCCACGCTCGCCGCCTTCGCCTGGTCACAGCAGCTCAAGCGCGACCCGCTGGTGCTCGACCGGGTCACCTTTGCCGCTCCTCGTGGGCCGCAGCCTCCCGGCGCCAATCAGGTCTACCGCCCTGCCTTCACGCCCAACGGCGACTGCCGCTTCGATTTCGTCCGCATTCGCTTCCGCACCACCCAGTCCGACCAGGCCACCGTCCAGGTGGTCAAGCCCGGCGGCAAGCTCATCATCACCCTCGCCCGCGACGAGTTCCTCAAGCGCTACAAGTTCCACACCTTCTACTGGGACGGCCTCATCCGCAATGACGGCATCGCCCCGCCGGGTCGCTACAAGCTGCGGGTCAAGCTGCTGGGCGACAATCGTGTGCTGGTGCCCCCGGGCGCCATCAAGCTGCACCGGGCGACGCGGCAATCGCGCGTCGCGTGCCTGCTTTTCATAGACAAGGGCAATCGGTGAGCGAGTTCTTCGCCGGCTTTGGTCTGCTGCTCGCAGCCGTAGCCGCCTGCGGCACGATCCTGCTGCCCCCGGGTCGGCTGCGCGCGCCGGCGATGCTCGTGGCGCTCATCCTTTTCCCCGCTCTGATCCTCGGCGACCAGTGGCATTCCCAGCAGATCGTCGACCTGCGCGACAGCCTCGGTCGGCTGATTGGCCTCGGGATGCTGGCCGTAGGCACTTCGGCCGCACTCGCCTACGTCTTTCGCCGCTGGCCGGTCCTGTTGCCCCTCGCGATCGTCGCAGCATTGCCCTTTCGAGTGCCCCTCGAGGCCGGGGGAGACACAGCCAACCTCCTCGTCCCGCTCTACCTCGTCATTTCAGGCGGGGTGCTGACGGCGCTTCTGCCGGGGGGTGGCGTCGTAGGGGGAACCGCCCCTGAGGAAGCTTTAGCTACCGGAAGGGGCGGTGGGTCCCCTGCGGCGACAGGACCCGCCGGCCCAACCGCATGGCTGCCGCGGCTGTTGGCCGGGTTCGTCCTGCTTTATGCGTTGCAGGCTCTCTACTCGCCTGATTTCTCCAAAGGTCTTCAGAACGTCTGCTTCTTCTTCGTGCCGTTCTCACTGGTCTACGGGTTGCTGCGCGACGTCACTTGGGATCGGAGGCTGCTCACGCTCGTGCTGTGGGTTGTCGCCATCGAGGCAGTCGCGTTTGTTTTCGTCGGCACGGTCGAGTATCTGAGCCGGGAGCTGTTCTGGAATGACCAGGTGATCAGGTCGAACGAATTCCACACGTACTTCCGAGTGAACTCGGTCTTCTGGGATCCGAACATCTACGGGAGATACCTGGCCCTTGTTGCCGTGATCGCGATGAGCGCCCTGCTCTGGGCGCAGGAGCGGCGGACGTTCGCTCTGCTGACAGCGCTTGTCGCGGCCGTTTGGTTCGGGCTGCTGTTTAGCTTCTCGCAATCGAGCTTCGCGGCGCTGCTCGGCGGCCTCGCCGTGCTCGCCGCTCTCAAGTGGAGCTGGCGCTGGACTCTGGCGGCGGTTGGGGCCTGCGCAATCGCTGGAGTGCTGGTCGTGCTGATGGCCGGCGGTGTATCCAAGCTCAGCCCCGATCGGCTCAACGTCGACACCGGCGGCCGCGCAAACCTCGTTTCGGGTGGCCTGCATCTCTTCGGGCAGCGACCGGTGTACGGCTATGGCTCGGGCGGCTTCCCCAAGGCCTATCGCGAACATATCGACACCGACAAGGCGCCGGTCTCTGTTTCGCACACGGAGCCGATCACGATCGCCGCAGAGCAGGGACTGCTTGGTTTGCTCCTCTATGCGGCGCTGATCGCCGTAGCCCTGTGGACGATGGCGGCGGGACTCCTGCGCCATCTGTCTGTCGCGCGAGCAGCGGTTCTCGCCGCCTTCGCCGCCCTCGTCGTCCACTCGATGGCCTACGCCGGCTTCTTCGAGGACCCGATCGCCTGGGTGCTGCTGGCGGTGGGCGTCTCACTTGCGGCCGCCAACCAACCTAGGGTGGTCGCATCGTGTCGGGATACCTCCGCCGCCTAGCGACGACCGGCGCCGCCTACACGGCGGCGAGCATCGTCTCGAAGTTGATCGCGGTAGCGCTGCTGCCGCTCTACACGCGTTACCTGACCAAGGCCGACTACGGCGCCGCCGAGGTGATGTTCTCCGGGGTTGTCGCGCTCAGCATCGTCGTTCGCTTCGGCCTGATCGAGGCGCTGATGCGCTTCTACTACAAGGAGGACGAGGATCCGGGCCGCGTCGTCGCCACCTCCTTCGCGTCGTTGTTCTGGTTTGCCACAGCCGCGGCGCTGGTGGCCCTGCCCTTTGCCGACCCGATCTCCGAAGCGCTGCTCGACGAATCCGCGCCCGACCTGGCGCGGATCTCGATCGGCGGGCTCTGGGTGCTGACCTTGATCGAGTACCTGCTGACCCTCTTCCGTCTCGAAGAGCGCGCCCGCGCTTTCTTCGTGACGACGATCCTCAACGTGCTGGCGGCGATCGGGCTGACCGTCGTCCTCGTCGTTGGCGCCGAAGAGGGCGCCCGCGGCCTGCTGATCGGCAGCTACGCCAGCGGCGCCGTCTTCGTCGTCGCGCTGATCTTCGTCCACCGCCGCCGTCTTTCGCTCTGGATCGACCGGGCGCTGCTGCGCCGATTGATGCGCTTCGGCCTGCCGACGATGCCCGCCGAGCTCTCGCTCTACCTGCTCAACTTCGTCGACCGGATCATCATCGTCCGCACCGTCGGCCTTGCCGAGGCGGGGCTCTACTCGCTCGCGGTCAAGTTCGCCCAGGCGGTCAACGTGCTCGTCCGCGGCTTCCAGCTCGCCTGGCCACCGCTCGCCTACTCGATCAAGGACGACGATGACGCTCGTCGCGCCTACGCCGCCGTGGTCACCTGGTTCGTCGCCGGCAGCGCCTTCGTCGTCGCCGGCATGTGGCTGTTCTCGCGCTGGATCGTCCGCGCTCTCGCCGCGCCGGAATTCTTCGACTCCTACGAAGCGATCGGCCTGATCGCCACCGGCGTCACCCTCTATGCCCTCTACATGGTCCTGCTCGTCATCCTCGGCAGGACGGGCCGCACCGAGTTCAACTTCCCGGCGACCGCCGCCGCCCTCGTCGCCAATGTCGGCCTCAACCTGCTCCTCGTCCCCTCACTGGGCATCGTCGGCGCCGGCCTCGCCCTCGTCGCCTCCTACGTTGTCGTGCTGGCGCTGATGTACGGCTTCACCCAGCGCCTCTTCCCGGTTCCCTACGAATGGGGCCGCCTGGCCCGGATCGTGCTCGTCGCGAGCGTCCTGGTCCTAGCCGGCGAGTTGCTGATGCCGACCGACGGAGTTCTCGGCCTGTTGGGCCGGATCGTCTTCTGGCTCGCCTACCCACTCTGCTTGTTCGCCAGCGGCTTCTTCACACCCGGCGAGCGCCGTGGCCTTGCGACTCTGCGCCACCCCAAGGAGCTACTCGATCGGTTCCAAGCGCTGCGTCAGCAACCCGCCGCGGTCGACGGACGCATCGCCGAGACGGCGGAGGTCGAGCTGATCGACGAGGACACCCGCCTCTAGCTCTGGCCGGCCTTGTCTCGAATGCTTTCGCCGCTGCCAGGAAACAGCGCCTGCCGGGCGTGCGCCCAGTAGACCTTCGCGGGTTGGCTGGGGAGGACCGCGGCGGCGACCGCGCGTAGGGCGTAGGACCAGGCGGTCAATAGCCGCACCGCCAGGGCGGCCCCACGACCATGATGCTTGCGCATATAGAGGTCGCGGTTGCGGTGGAATTCGACGATGCGGGGGAGGCCCGCGGCAAGGTCGGTGGAGAGCTGATCGTGGTGGACAGCCTCGGCGCCGGGGACGAAGAGGCTGTGCCAGCCGATCTCGGCGAGCCGCTTGGCGAAGTCGCACTCGTCGTAGTAGACGAAGAATGCCGGGTCCATATAGCCGACCTGCGCAGCGGCCTCGCGGCGCACCAGCAGGGCGCTCGACTGTGCCCAGTCGACGCGACGTGTCTCGTCGCCTTTGCTCTGCACGGTCAGCCAGCGGTGCAGGAAGAGAGCACCCGCGAGGGCCGTGGAGACCCCCGGGAAGCGCCAGGCGCAGGGGACCGGCGTGCCCGAGGAGTCGAGCAGTTGTGCTGTCGCGGCCGCGGCCCCGGGGTCCTCATCGAGAGCGGCGACCAGCGCCTCCGTAGCGCCCGGGCGCAGCTCGGAATCCTCGTTGAGCAGCAGGCAGTAGCGGCCGCTTGCCTCGCGCATCAGGGTCGAGTCGTTCTCGGCCTTGCCGGTCCGCTGCTCCAGCGCGATCAGGCGGATCTCCCCGCTTCGCGCCCTCACCGCCTCGTCCGAACCGTCGTCCGAAGCGTTGTCGAGGACGAGGATCTCGTGCTCGACGCCGGCCGGGTGCGTGCGCTCGATCGCGTCGAGGCAGGCGAGCAGGTACTCGCGGCCGTTCGTGTTCACGACGCAGTAGGAGAGCGTGGGCGCCACCGAGGTGACGATAATCGCCGCCAACTGTTTGGTGACTACTTGACACCCTGTTGCGCATGAAGGTCCAGCTCGTCGACCCTTCGGCCTTCACGCCGCCGTATGACCGCGCCCTTGCCGCGGCGCTGACCCGCGGCGGCGCCGAGGTCGAGTTGCTGACCAGTCACTTTCTCTACGGGCCGGTGCCAACCGCCGAGGGATACCGGGTGCGCGAGTGCTTCTACAGCCGCAGTGCCGCACGCGGCCTCGACGCCCCGGCCCGCCGCGCCTTCAAGGCGGCCGAGCACCTCGCCGACATGCGGCGCCTGCGCCGCGAGGTCGGTGCCGACGTCGTCCACTATCAGTGGCTGACCATGCCGACTCTCGACGCGCACCTGTTGCCCTCGCGGAGGCCGCGGCTGATCACCGCCCACTACGTCTTGCCGCCACGGCCCAGCCGTCGTCAGGTGGCAAGCGCCCGCAGGGTCTTCGGTCGCATGGATGCCGTGGTTGCCCACTCCGAGCACGGCGCCGCGCGTCTCCGGGACGAGGTCGAGCTTGATCCGCGGCGGGTCCGGGTCATTCCCCACGGCGCTTTCGACTACCTCACGGATCTTCCCGAGGAGAAGCCGCTGCCGGCCGAGCTCGAGGGCGCCGAGCGCCCGGTGATCCTCTTCTTCGGCCTGCTGCGTCCCTACAAGGGGCTCGACACCTTGTTGCAGGCTTTCCAGCAGGTGAGCGACGCCGAGCTCTGGATCGTCGGCAATCCGCGTATGGACGTCGAGCCGTTGCGCCGCCTCGCCGACGAAGCACCCGGCCCGGTCCGCTTCGTCACCCGCTTCGTCGAGGACGCCGAGATCCCGGCGATCTTCCGCGCTGCCGATCTCGTCGTCCTGCCCTACCGCGATGCCGAGCATTCCGGCGTCCTCTACACCGCCCTCGCCTTCGGCAAACCCTTGCTGCTCAGCTCCGTCGGCGGCTTCCCCGAGGTCGCTGCAACAGGCGCCGCCCGCCTCGTGCAACCCGAGGACCCAGCGGCGCTCGCGCAGGCGCTGAGCGACCTGACCAGCGACCCGTCTGCCCGCGACAAGCTCTCGCAGGCGGCCCTACGAGCCGCGGCCGGCCCCTACTCTTGGGACGCTGTCGCCACCCAGACCAGGTCTCTCTATGAGGAGCTTCTGGAGGCACGCCGATGACGCTGCTCGCGGTCGCCTTCTGGACCAGCGCCGCGCTGATCATCTATACGCACCTGGGTTACCCGCTGCTTCTGCGCGCCCTGGTCGCTTTGCGGCGTTCGCCGCCCACCCCGGCTGCATCCCCGGAGGGCGATCTGCCGCGGGTCTCGCTGATCGTCGCCGCTTACGACGAGGAGGAGGTAATCGAGGCCAAGGTCGCCAATGCGCTGGCGCTCGACTACCCGCGCGAGCGGCTCGAGCTGATCGTCGCGTCCGACGGCTCCGCCGACGCGACCGCCGAGCGCGCCCGCGCGGCTGGTGCCGACCTCGTCCTCGAGCTTCCCCGTCGCGGCAAGCTCGCTGCCCAGAATGCCGCTGCCGAGCGCGCCTCGGGCGAGCTCCTCGCCTTCTCCGACGCCAACAGCGTCTGGCGCCCCGACGCGCTCAAGCGCTTGGTCGAGCCCTTTGCCGACCCGGCGGTCGGCTACGCCTGCGGCCAGGTCCGTTTCCTTGACGCCGCCGGCGACAACATGGAGGGCGCCTACTGGCGCTACGAGATGAGAGTGCGGGAGATGGAGTCGACGCTCGGCGGAGTCACCGCTGGCAACGGCGCGATCTACGCCGTGCGCGCCAGCGCCTACCTCCCCCTCGGCCCCTCCGGCAGCCACGACCTCTCCTTTCCCTTCCAGCTGGCGAAGCGGAAGCTGCGCTCGCTCTACGTCTCCTCAGCGCAGGCCGAGGAGAAGATGGTGCCGACCCTGGAGGGTGAGTTCGCCCGCAAGCGGCGGATGATGGTCGGCCTCTGGGACATCGTCATCGGCGAACGCATGCTCACTTCAAGCGGCTACACGCTCCTTTACGCCTTCGAGCTGGCCTCGCACCGCCTGCTCCGCTACCTCACCCCGTTCCTCCACCTGATCGCCTTCGTCACTAACTTTGCCCTGCTCGGTGAGGGCGGGATCTACGTCGTCACCTACGCGATCCAGGTCCTGGTCATCGCCGCGGCGATCCTCGGCGGCAGCTTCCCGATCGGCCCGCTGCGCATTGCCCGCTACTACGCGCTGACCACCCTCTCGATCGCCGCCGGCCTCTGGGATCGCTTCCGGCGTGGTCAGCCGGTAGGGGTCTGGGAGAAGGCCCCGGGGACCAGATAGCGATGCCGCGCGCCGCCGACATCCTCATCGCGGCACTCGCCCTGCTGCTCTTCTCGCCGCTGCTCCTGATCGCCGCGATAGCGATCAAGCTCGGCAGTCGCGGCCCGATCGTCTATCGCCAGCGCCGCGTCGGAAAGGACGGCGAGGAGTTCGAGATGCGCAAGCTGCGCACGATGGTCGAGGGCTCCGACCCAGTCGGGGTCGGCACCGTCGTCACCCGCGACGACCCGCGGGTCACCGCGGCGGGTCGGGTCCTGCGCCGCACCTCGCTCGACGAGATTCCCAACCTGGTCAACGTCCTGCGCGGCGAGATGGCGATCGTCGGCCCGCGCCCGACGATTCCCGCGCAGGTCGTCGATTACACGCCGCGGCAGCACCGTCGTCATGAAGTCCGCCCTGGGATCACCGGTTGGGCCCAGGTCCAGGGCCGCGCCGGAATCCCCTGGGAGGAGCGCATCGACCTCGACCTCGACTACGTCGACCATCGCAGCGCGGCTCTCGATGCCCGCGTCCTCGCCAAGACCCTCTGGCTGCTCGTCACCGGCCACGGCCTCGCTCCGGATTAGGCTTCGCTCGATGAGCGATCGACCCGAGGTCTCATTGCGTCGCTTTGAGCCCAGCGATGCCGCGGCCGTGCATCGCTGGTTCAACAACCCGGCGGCGACGGCTTCGTTGATGGAGCAGCGGGACTCTTTCTCTCTCGAGGACGCCGAAGGCTGGGCGCTGCGGGCGATGAACGACTCAGGTGAGGACCGTAAGTACGCGATCGTCGTCGAGGGCTACGAGGAGCCGGTCGGCTTCACCGCCCTCTACGGCCTCTTTCGCCAGACCGCGCCGGAGTTGGGCGCGTTGATCGGCGACGACGTGCGCGGCAAGGGAGTCGGTCGCCGCGCCGAGGCGCTGACCCTCGCCAAGGCCTTCGACGAGTTCGGCGCCCACCGGGTCTACGGTCGCATCCCCGCCCGCAACGAGGTGGCGAAGAAGACCGTCGCCGGTCTCGGCTGGAAGCACGAGGGGACGATGCGCGCCCATCTGCGCCGCGAGGGCGCTCCCGCCGACGACTGCGAGGTCTGGGGCGTGCTCCCCGACGAGTTCCGTGCCGCCGCCGCGGATTTGCTGACGTGAGCGATTCCAGCGGGATCGCGGGGCCCCGTTGAGCCCCGCGGGCGCTGAGCTGCTCGAGGATCGCGGTGATGCCGCGGCGGGGAAGGAGTTCTTCCGCGGCCGCGAGTTCCTCGAGGCCGAAGGCGTCACCCACACCCTTCGGATCGCCAGCGAGAAGGGCGAGCTGGTCGCCCCCTTGATCGTGCGCGAGATCGGCGAAGGCCCCGAGCGCGACGCGATCTCCCCCTACGGCTACCCCGGCATCGTTGGCGGTGCCACCGCTGTCGACTTTGACCCCCCTATAACGGGGTCAATATCGGCTGCGCGGGTCGAGCCGGCCGAAGTCGACTTCGGCCCGACTGGCCTGGTCACGGCGTTCATCCGCCACACTCTCGACGAGCCACTCCTCGCCGGGGCCAGCGAGCGCAACGTCGTCCAGATCGCCGATCCCGAGCTGCCGCGCAAGAGCCGCTCCAGCGACCGCAACCAGGTCAACAAGAACCTCCGCAGCGGATACAAGCTTCGTCTCGTCCCCGGTCCGGAAACGACAGTGGCCGATCGATCGGGCTTCCTCGCCGCCTACGAGCAGACGATGCGCCGCACCGGCGCCGCCGAGCGCTACCTCTTTGGGGCCGCCTACTTCGACCGCATCCTCGCGGCGGACAGCACCTGGCTCGCCCTCGCCCACGCTCCCGGCGGCGAGATCGCCGCCGCCTCGATTGCCGCTCGTAGCGACGGCTACCTCCACTACTACCTCAGCGGCAGCGCCGATTCCCACCTGCGCGACTCGCCGATGAAGAACGTCGTCGCGGCCCTCGTCGACTTCTCCACCGATCTGGGCTTGCCACTAAACCTGGGCGGCGGAATCAGTCGTGGCGACCGCCTCGAGGAGTTCAAGCGCGGCTTCGCCAACCGCGAGCTGCCGTGGCATAGCTCAGAGATCGTCTGCGATGGGGCTGCCTACACGCGCCTTTCGGCGGGCCGTGAGGCGAACAACTTCTTTCCTGCCTACCGAGCGGCCTTGAGCTGCTAGTTGACTGTCGGTTCGGCTGGTGTCGGGGCGGTCGGATCGAAGGTGTTCACCGGCTCGCCGCCGAACTTGCCCCAGGTCTCTTTACCGAAGGCGCGGATCGCGTCGAGGGTGATCGACCCCTTGTATTCATTGCAGCCGAGCAAGTTGGTCCAAGTGGTCGCCGCGACCGCGTAGGGCATGTTCACGTTCGGGAAGATGACCGTGCCGCCCCACATCGTTTCGTAGAGGCCGAGCAGTTCCAACTGGTCGCTCTCGGGCAGGTCCGGGCTGTACTGGATCTCCATCCGCCCGTGCTCGAGCGTGTGAACGATCTCGATTTCTCCTGGCGGCTCGCTGTAGGCGCCGTCGGCCTGCTGATAAGGAGATTCGACGTGGTTGCCTGAGGTTGGCGGGTTGGTCCCGTATTCCGGGGTCGCCGCGGTCGGTGGGATGTGGGTGTGGCCCTCGTCTTTGAGGTTGAGGCGAAGGTCGCAATCGGCCATCTTTGCGGCCTTCTGCAGATTGGTCACCTTGACGGCGGCCGGCTCGGTTCCTTTGCGTTTGTCCGGCTGGATTCCGTTGGTTGAGCCGGTTCTCTGGTCGATGTGGGCTTCGCCGCTGTCGTTCTTGCCGGCGGCGGAGACGATCACGATGATCAGCCCGACCAGCACGGCCAGCCCAACGACGCCGGCAACGCCGTAGCCGACCATCAGGCGTCGACGCTCTGACCCGGACTGCTTCTTTTCGCGTTCCTGCCGGGCCTGGCGGAGACGCTCCCTCTCTTCCTCCCTGCGATTTGCCATCAGCTGGCGGCCATTTTACTCAGAGAGTCCTGCCAAGTTGTCCGCTCCCTCACGCCGTCGCTCCCAGGGACGGGACGCTTGCAGCGCCCCCAGCACGGCCCAGGTAGCCGGGGCCCGGTTGAGGGCGTAGAAGTGGATGCCCGGAACGCCGGCGATGAGCAGCTCCGAGCACTGCTGCGACGCGTAGGCGACACCGAGCTCGAACTCGGCCCGCTCGTCTCCACCGGCAGCCCGGAAAGCCTCTTCGAGGCGGCTCGGAATCGAGGCGTCGCAGAGGTCGCAGATCCGCTTCGTCTGCGCGAAGCTCGCCACCGGGATCACCCCGGCGAGGATCGGCACCTCGATGCCAGCCGCCCGTGCTGCGGCGACGAAGTCGAAGTAGACCTGGTTGTCGAAGAAGAGCTGGGTGATCAGGAAGGAAGCGCCCGCCTCCACCTTGGTCTTCAGGTAGGCAAGGTCGGTCTCGAGGTCGGGGGCCTCGGGGTGGACCTCCGGGAAGCAGGCGCCGCCGACGGCGAAATCCCAGCGCGAGCCGATGAAGGCGGCGAGCTCGGCAGCGCTGCCCAGCCCTCCCTCGGGCTGGACGAAGTCCTCCTGTCCGCGCGGTGGGTCACCGCGCAGCGCGAAGACGTTCTCGATTCCAGCCGCCCCGATCTGGTCCAGGGTCTCCCCCAGGCCATCGGTCGTCTCGCCGACGCAGCTCAGGTGGGCCATCGTCTCGTAGCCGAGGTCGTCCTTCAGCGCCCGCGTGATCTCGACCGTGCCATCGCGAGTCGAACCGCCGGCTCCGTAGGTGACCGAGACGAAGTCAGGCTCCAGCTCGCGCAGCGAGCGCGCGGTCGCGAACAGCGTCTCGGTCCCCTCAGCCGTCTTCGGCGGAAAGAACTCGACCGAGAAGGTCGGCCCTTTCGAGGCAATGATCTCGTCTACGCGCACCGAAGCAGGGTAGCTACGCGCGTGCTTTTCGGCGATCTACCCGGGCCTGGAAGAAGTCCTGGATGTCCTCGAGCCGTTTCCCCTTGGTCTCGGGGACGAACTTCCAGCAGAAGATCAGAGTGAAGATGCCGATCACGCCGTAGAACCAAAAGGCGCCGCTGCGGCCGAGCTCTTCGATCAGCAGCAGGAAGGTCAGCGAGACGATGAAGTTGAAGGTCCAGTTGGCCATCGTGCCGAGGCCGGCGGCCTTGCTGCGCACGCTGAGCGGGTAGATCTCGGCGTTGAGCAGCCAGAAGATCGGCCCG
>Ga0164241_10005551_pt1 | contig 11753 bp, 11 predicted proteins | sample OricomyardsoilBY_FD_108780 | JGI IMG/M metagenome (GOLD analysis project Ga0164241, IMG submission 108780) | Backyard soil microbial communities from Emeryville, California, USA - Original compost - Back yard soil (BY) | ecosystem: Environmental > Terrestrial > Soil > Unclassified | place: USA... | reverse complement strand
TTGACGGCATTGAAATTTATTCGCTCTACGCCCATTTGAGCGCGGTCGCGACGGGCGTGACCGCCGGTAAAACCGTTCACGGCGGCGAGGTCATCGCTACGATGGGCCGCACGTCCAACACCCGTTCGAGCATCGCCAAGGAACGCGCGCACGTCCACTTTGAACTGACTTTGCTGGACAACGACCACTTCGCCGCGTGGTTCAAGAAAAACATGCCCGGCGAACGCAACGACCACGGCGTCTGGAACGGCCAGAACCTCGACGGCCTTGATCCGCGTCAAATCCTGCTGGCCGAGCATGACCCGGCAAAAAAGTTTAATCTGTTAAATTTCATTCAAAGCCAGACGGAATTGTGCCGGGTGCTGGTGCGGGCCGCGAATTTTCCGTATCTCAAGCGTTATCCGGCGTTGATTTTGAAAAATCCCAAGACGGATCGGGAGGGCGTTGCCGGCTATGAAATTGCGCTCAATTACAACGGCGTGGCCTTTGCGCTGATGCCGCGCGCCGCGTCGGAAATTAAAGGCGCGGAAAAAATCCAACTGCTCTCGGTGAACGCGGCGGAATACCACGCAAATCCGTGCCGGAAACTCGTCGTCCAGCGCGGCAGCCGCTGGCAGCTTACTGACAAGGGCCGGCGGGATGTGGAGCAACTGATATATTAATTTCAGTTGCGTAACGGAGGTTTCGGGCTTAATTCACCTGAAACCCGCCATGCGCCCGACCGCCCCGGATAAATTGTCGCGGAAAAGCCAGACCACCGGTTTCACGCTGACTGAACTTTTGGTGGTGATCGCCATCATCGGCATTCTGGCGGCGGTGCTGCTGCCCGCCTTGAGCCGGGCGAAAAGCCGGGCACAAACCATTGCTTGCATAAATAATCTCAAGCAATTGGAACTGTGCGTCCACCTTTACACCTGCGACAACAACGATTGTCTGGTGCCGAATAATTCCGTGGCATCAATCAGTTCACTTGGCGGCACCGCTACGTCAACCGCCAAAGGAATCTCGTGGTGTCTGGATGGAATTGACGGACAAAGCGCCGTCACACAATCCAGTCCTTCCAACATAATCAACGGCCTGCTGTTTCGATACAATACCTCAATCAAGATTTATCATTGCCCGGCGGATCAATCCACGCTGGAAACTCCTGATTGGAAACCACTGCCGCAATTGCGGTGGCGGAGTTACAACATGAGCCAGTCCATCAATGGCTATCCTGAATTCGTTCCGCCCGACGCGCCGGGATGGTTTATGATTTATTGGACGAATCTGCCCAGCTGCAAAAAGTTCACACAGATTTACCATCCAGTTCCCAGCGAACTTTTCGTTTTCATTGACGAAAATGAGGACACCATCTTTGATGCACAATTCGGCAACGTCGGCAATCCACCGCTTCCCTATTATTCACCCGATCAGTGGTGGGACATGCCCTCCAATCGCCACAATCAAGGAGCCGACCTTTCCTTTGCGGATGGCCATGTCGAACATTGGCGATGGAAGATGCCGATGATTTTTCATGATTTTCCCCAGTTGGTTTCCCCGGAAGGAATGTCAGATTACCGGCGTGTCCAAGGTGCCATGAAACAAAAGTAATCCGGTTTGAGAGCATCTGGGAGGCGGCGCGTTGCAATCGGCGTGGACATCTCGCTTGGTTGGAAGGCCCGTTCAGCGTATCTTTTTCCGGTGCTGTCCGACATCAAATCCCTGAACCGCGAAGAATTGGAACTCCAGTTCAAAGAATGGAGCGAACCCGCCTTTCGCGTCACGCAGTTGCTCGACTGGCTTTACGCCCGGCGCGCGACCAGCTGGGAGGCGATGTCCAATCTGCCGAAAATTTTGCGCGCAAAATTGCGCGCCAATTTTTCACTGCAAACCCTGGAACTCGCGCGCAAACAAGGCGCACGCGACACGACGCAGAAATTTCTCTGGAAGCTGGCAGACGGCGCGTTCATCGAGAGTGTTTTGATTCCCGCCAATCCGGCGCTTTACGGCGAGGCCAGCGACCGTCACACGCTCTGCATTTCCACGCAGGTCGGCTGCGCCTACGGCTGCAAGTTTTGCGCGAGCGGCTTGGAGGGCTGGAAGCGCAACCTTGGCGCGCATGAAATCATTGAACAAATTTTGGCGGTGGAACGCTGGCACGCGGCGGAGAGTTGCAAGTTGAAGGTTGAAGGTTCCAAGTTGGATAAAAACCAATCTGCAACTTTCAACCAGCAGCCTTCAACCGATTCCCGCGTCGTGAACAACATCGTCGTCATGGGCATGGGCGAACCGCTGGCGAATTACGACAATCTTTTGAAGGCGTTGAAAATTCTCAACGCGCCGTGGGGCGGCGGGATTGGCGCGCGCAAAATCACCATTTCCACCAGCGGACTCGCGCCGCAAATCCGGCGGCTGGCGAACGAACCTTTGCAATTCCGCCTCGCCATTTCCCTGCATGGCGCGACGGATGAAGTCCGCAGCCGCATCATGCCGGTGAACAAGAAATATCCGCTGCTGGAACTCACCGCCGCCTGCGATGATTATCAAAAGCTCAAGGGCCGGATGATCACGCTGGAATATATTTTGATCGCCGGCATCAACGATTCACTCGCGCAAACCCGTCCGCTGGCCGAACTCGCCAAACGGCTTTATGCCAAGGTGAATTTGATTCCTTACAACACGGTCGAGGATCTGCCGTGGCAGCGGCCGAGCGAGGAAGTCTGCGAAAATTTTCTGGCCGCGCTGGAGAAACTGGGCGTGACCGCCACGCTCCGCCGCGAAAAAGGCGGCGACATTGACGCCGCGTGCGGGCAGTTGCGCTTGAAGACGGAACGCGCCTTGAACGCGGTGGTTTAGGACAAATAAAAATCTATGATTCAACGGCTGACTTTTTCATTTGTTGCCAACCGGCATTTGCTTAAATCATCAGCGAAAGCACGGCGGATTTTCCATTGGTTTATCTCGGTCTTAATTCTGCCCGTCCTGCTGAACCTCACTGGCTGCACCACTTCGTCGGGCACGGTCACTTCCAGCCCGGTGATGACGAGCCAGCCGGTTTCAATGAATGCCATTATGGTGGCCACCGCCAGTCCCCTGCCCGGCTTGGAAGCCGAAAAAACCCGGCTCAATGACCGGATCATTTCCAGCCTGCGAGGGACTGAATTGTTCACGAGCGTCAGCGGAGCTCAGGCCGGCACCGACGCCGGCGGCGGGATCAAAATTGCGGTTGAGATCCAGGCCATCCACAAAGTCGCTGACAATTCACGGCAATGGTTCGGCGCTTTGGCCGGCCAGGCGACGATTGCCGTTCAGGTGACGGTGACGGATTTAAGCTCCGGACATCTGATTGAAGTTTTTGGAGCCGAAGGAAAATCAGGGGCTTCCGCCCGGGCCGGCACCACGGACGAGGCGATCCAACGGGCCGCCGAACAGGTGACGGCGGAAATCGTCAAACTGAACGCCCAGACCGGCCAGTAATCGTGGTCAAATCAAGTTGCCGCAAAAATCTATGTTTCATCCGGGTTTCATCTGTGGCTAAAATGAATTCGTGATTGCCCTGCTTGATTACGGTTCCGGCAACTTGCGCAGCGTCCACAAATCGCTGCTCAAGGCCGGCGCGGACGTGCGCCTCGTGCAACGGCCCGATGAGATCGGCGATGCGCGCGGCCTTGTGCTGCCCGGTGTCGGCGCATTCGACGATTGCATCGCCGCGCTGCGCCAGCAGGAATTGCTCGAAGCCTCGCGTGATTTCATCCGCACCGGCAAGCCGTTTCTCGGCATCTGCGTCGGTTATCAGGCGTTGTTTGAGCGGAGCGAGGAATTCAATTCCTGCGCCGCCGGCCTCGGCGTTTTCCAAGGCAAGGTGGTGCGCTTCACCGAAAAGCCGGGCTTGAAAATTCCGCAGATCGGCTGGAACCAGATTGAAATCGTGCGGGACGGCTGCCCGCTGTATCGCGGAATCGAAAACGGCAGCTACGTTTATTTCGTCCACAGTTTTTATCCGCAGCCGGCTGATTCAAGCATCATCGCCACGCGCACGGAATACGGCGATAACTTTGCGTCATCCGTCTGGCGGGACAATGTTTTCGCGACGCAATTTCACCCGGAAAAAAGCCAGCGCGTCGGACTGCAACTGTTGAAAAATTTCGTGGATCTCACCAAGAATTTAAGTTGATTAAAAACATGCGCGACACCAGGCGCTTCCGTCCGCGCTTCCCCGCTCACGGCGGCGTCTGCACCGTTGGCTCAATGACTTTCTGGCGCTCCAGTTTTTCCAGCTTGGGCGCAATGACGACACGACAGTAGCCGGCATTGATATTGAGGTCGTAATAGCCCTGATGGTAATCCTCGGCGGGATGGAATTTTTGAAGCGGTGCAATCTCCGTAACAACGGGGCGGTCAAAATTATTTTGCGTTTCCCGCTTGGACTGCTCGGCGACGAGCTTTTGCTGCTCGTCGTGATAAAAAATTACCGAGCGATACTGCGTGCCTTCGTCGTTGCCCTGGCGGTTGAGCGTGGTCGGATCGTGCGCCTGCCAGAATATCTCCAACAGTTTCGCAAAGGAAATTTTGGCGGGATCAAACTCGATCTGCGCCACTTCGGCGTGGCCGGTGGCGCCGGTGCAAACTTCCTTGTAAGTTGGGTTGGCCGTGTGGCCGCCGGCATAACCGCTCGTCACGGAAATGACGCCGGGCAGCCGTTCATAAACGGCCTCGACGCACCAGAAACAACCGCCGCCCAAGGTGGCGGTTTCAATTTTGTCCGGGTTCATAAAATTGGCCGGGTTTCATTTTTCACGAACCGTCGGCGGCTTCGTTCACGTTAAGCTCGCTCTTCCGGCTTGTCCAGGTAATCGCCCGGCGGCAGGTCGGCGTATTTCTCAAAATGCTCCGGCTTGAGCGGCTCGGAGATGGCGTATTCGCCGCCCAGCCATTTGCCGAGGTCAACGAGCCTGCAGCGATGTGAGCAGAACGGGCCGTATTTTCCCGCGAACCAGTCGCCGGACTTTTTACAGGTCGGGCATTTGACGTTCGGCATGGAATTATTTCGTTTCGGCGGCGACGGCCTTGAGATCATTCAGCACTTTGGCGGCGGCGTCAGCGGGCACTTCGGCGGCGGTGAAAATTTTCTGCAACTCGTTCAACAAGGTTTCCTGCTGCGCGGCGGAAACGTGCGCGCCATTGAACATGGCGTGAACGGTGCCGGCGATTTTTTGCGATGATTCGGAAATTTTCTTACGTCCGGCCAGCGCGCTGATGAGGTCGGCGGCCAGTTTGCGGACGTTGGCGGTGGAAGCCTTGGTGCCTTGCGCGGCGGCGGAAAGATGATTCAACAGCGGCATTCTTTGATCGCCAGCGGCGGCGGCATCCGCAGCGGCGCTGACGGCGGTCAAATCCGCGCGGAGATTGGCGATGTTTTGCAGCGTGGCCGCCAGTTCAGGATTCATGGGCGGCGTCTGCGGCGCGGCCGGCGCGCCACCCGACGGCACGTTGCCCTGGCCGCCCGCCGCGTGTTTGGCCTGGCCCTTGGCGATGGAATAATTCACGTCACCCAGAGCGACGCCGGCCAGCAGACAAACGGACAAGGTGAACAGGGCTGTTTTCATAAATCATTCATGGGCCACCAGCACGCCGCTCTTGGTCAGCAGCGAAATGTAGTCCAGCATGATCCGTTCGGTTTCATCAAGCATCGGATCAAACGGCGGCGGTGTTTTCTTGTCCGCCACGGCGGACTTCACGGCATTCGTGGTGGTTTCGGAATCATCGGCTGTCGCCGTGTCATCCGCGTCCGGTTTGTATTCCACCAATCCCGGCTGGTCGGCGTTTTCGACGGTGATTTCGTAGATTTTCACGCCGGACGGTTTGCGGGCCAGGCGTTCGGCATCACGGGCCTTGTTCTGATCGAAGATGCGTTCCCGATCTTTTATCATCTCATGTTCGTTGATGCTGATGGTTTTGTCGTCCTGTAATTTTACGAATTGCTTGATGTCCTGGTTCACGTAAAGAAAATCCTGGTTGGTGGCGACGCGGGCCTCCGACCGGGCCTTGAGCGTGGCCAGATAAGGCTGGACGAGATTTAATTTTTTGTAATCGGCCGGCTGGATGGTGTCCCACGCCAGCGGATTATCCAGGGCGGATTCGCCCACTTGGTCGGAATAGCTCAACACGTCCGGCAAAATGATGTCCGGCACCACGCCTTTCAACTGCGTGGACGCGCCGCTGACGCGGTAAAATTTGCGGATGGTGGTCTTGATCGTGCCGGGATCGCTGGTGATGCCGGGCATGACCAGCTTAAGCGGGGTCAGGTTTTGCACCGTCCCCTTGCCGTGCGTGGAAGTGTCGCCGACGATCAGCGCGCGGCCGTAATCCTGCAGCGCGGCGGCGGCGATCTCCGAGGCGGAAGCGCTAAAACGGTTGACCATGACCACGAGCGGCCCGTCGTAAATCTGCGACGGATCGGGATCGTAATCCTTCGTCACCCGGCCGTCGGGATTGCGGGCCTGGACCACCGGGCCGTCCTTGATGAACAGGCCGGTGAACCTGATGCATTCTTCCAGCGAGCCGCCGGGGTTGGTGCGCAAGTCAATGATGATGCCGGAAACTTTTTCCTGCTTCAGCCGGTTGACCAGCTTGGCCACGTCCACGGAAGTGTATTTCGGCGTGGTGCGGCCCAGGTTGCCGGACATCGCGTCACCCATGGGCGCGTAGAATGAAGGCAGGTCAATGATGCCCACGCGGTTCGTGCCGCCGTGGCCGTCGGGGATTTCCACGAGCTTGGCCTTGGCCTCGGAAGCTTCGAGCTTGATCTCATCGCGGACGAGTTTGATCACCTTGCGCGCCGCGCGGTCGGCGGCGGGGCTGACAGTCAGGCGGACTTCCGTGCCTTTCTTGCCGCGGATTTGCTGGACCACTTTTTCAAGATCCATGTCCACGACATCCACGGGCGGCTGATTGCCTTGGGCGACGGCGAGGATGCGGTCTTTTTCATTCACCTGCCTGCTCTTGGCCGCCGGGCCGCCGGGCACCACGGAGCGGATGGTGCAATAGCCGTCATCTTCATACAATTGCGCGCCGATGCCGAACAACGAAAGATTCATGCCGATGGAAAAATCCTGCGCGCGCGGCGCGCTGAAATAGTCCGTGTGCGGGCCGTAGGCGTGGGCGAGGCCGTTCAAATAAGCCAGCAGCACGCCGTCGCTGTCCCAGTTGGTGGTCATGTGCAAATTCCACCGGTAATGCCGTTCGAGCGTGGTGGCGATGTCCTTCCCGGCGTCGTCCGGCAGCTTCTTCACGACGAAGCTGTCGTTGGTCGTGGAAATTTCCCGCGACAATTTTTCCTGCAAGTATTCGTAGCGCAGCCGCTGATACCAGAGCGCTTCCGCCGCCGCCAGATCCTTGGGAAACGGCGCGTGCCGGCGGTCGAGAACGATCTGGTCGTCGGTGGAGGTGAACTTGAACTTGTCCTGCTTCAACAACTCGGCCACGTAGGCGTCATGCTGCTGGATGCGTTCGGCATAACGGTCATAAATGACAAAGGCCGGCGTCACGTCGGCGGTGCCGTGATCAATCGTAAGATGGTCGAGATTGGTGCGGTAGATGTTGAATTCGGCCATGTCCGATTGCAGGAAATTTTCATGGCGCGGATCGAGCGAATTGATGTAGCCGTCGAAGAACCGTTCCGACAGCTCGGTGTCGAGCGGCCGTTGCAGGTAATGGTATTCCTCCAGCAGCCGCGCCGTGACATGGGCGATGCGCGCGTCATCCGGCCCCGGCTGCAAATGCGTGACCGACTGCGCGGGCAGGGTGAACACGGGCGCCTTGGAAGTTTCGCAGCCCGCCCAGAAGAGGGCCAGCGCACTGACAAATGCCAGCAACGCCAGCAGGGGTTTTCTCACGTGAAGCATATCAATTTGCACAATTTGACCCAAGCTACCCCAATTCGTTCACCGAGGAAAACAAATTGCGCCGGCCCGGCGACAATTTTAACCCGGAAAAGTTTCGAACGAAAAGCGGATTGCCTTTGTCTGTGGAATTCAGAATTATTAACACTCGCGTATGAACTACACCAAAAAAGTCGTTTTCGGAACCGTCGTCGGCCTCGGCCTCGCCGCCACGCTCATGGCGGAAGGCACCAACCAGTTAAGCGATGAAAAATCCCGCGTCAGCTACGCCATCGGCATGATGCTCGGCCATAACTGGCAGCAGCAGGGGTTGGAAGTGGATCCGGACATCGCCGCCCGCGCCATCAAGGACATCCAGTCCGGCGGCGCGACCCTGATGACCCAGGAACAGATGCAGTCCACGCTGACCACGTTCCAAAAAGAATTTGCCGCCAAGCAGCAGAAAAAACGCGCCGAGGAGGCCGTCAAAAACAAGGCCGACGGCGAAGCCTTTCTCACGGCCAACAAAAACAAGCCCGGCGTGCAGTCGCTGCCGGACGGCCTGCAATATCTCGTCATCACCAACGGCACCGGCCCGTTGCCGGCACCCGGCGACACCGTCACCGTGAATTATCGCGGCACGTTGATTGACGGCACGGAGTTCGACAGCTCTTACAAGCACGGCAAGCCGTTGGTTCATCCGGTTGATCGATTCATTCATGGCTGGACCGAGGCGCTGGAAAAAATGCCGGTCGGGTCGAAGTGGAAATTGTTCATCCCGGCCGAACTCGCTTACGGCGAACCGGGCAGCCGCGGCATCCCGCCGAACTCGACGCTGATCTTTGAAGTGGAACTGCTCGCCACCAAGACGCCCCCGCCGCCCGCCGCTGTCGCGCCCGCCGCCCCGCTCACGAGCGACATCATCAAAGTTCCTTCTAAGGCGGAGATGGACAAAGGCGCCAAGATCGAAGTCATCAAACCGGAAGACGCCGCGAAGGCCCAGCAAGGCGCGAAGTAATTTTGCGCCATTCGCGCGGCGGGCCGGCAAACGGCCGGCCTTGAATTTAAAGCCAAAACCGCATCACCCCTTCTTTTTTAGGAAGGGGTTTTTGCTTGATGAAATCGCCGGAAAAAAGCGCCGGCCAACTTCAGGATTGAACATTTTCATTTTGCGCCGGTCAATATCTTCATAAGTTGGCGGCGCCAGACCACGCGCGGCAACAGATTAAACTGACTATGAAATTAATTTCCAAACCCCTGTTCGGAGTGTTCGCGGTCGTGGCCGGCACGGCGACAATTCTTTGCGTCTCCCATTTCACCAGTTGGGCCAAGGACGCCCCGCCGGCCTTCACCGTTTCCAGCACGCCCATCAACCGCGACGCGGGTCTGGGCACCAGTTATGCGCCCATCGTCAAAAAGGTCGCGCCCAGCGTCGTCAACATTTATTCCACCCGGTTCGTCAAGGAACGCATCCGGCGCAACCCGATGTTCAACGATCCGTTCTTCCGCCAGTTTTTCGGCAACCGGATTCCGCCGGACGGCAACGACCGCGAACTGACCCGCAAGGAGCAAAGCCTCGGTTCCGGCGTCATCGTCTCGCCGGACGGCTACATCCTGACCGCGAACCACGTTGTCGCCGATGCGGATGAAATCAAGGTGGCCATTCCCGGCAACAAAACGGAATACACCGCGAAGGTCATCGGCAAAGATCAGCCGACTGATGTGGCCGTTCTGAAAATCGAGGCCGACCATCTCCCGGCCGTGACGCTGGGCGACAGCGACCAGCTTGAAGTCGGGGACGTGGTGCTGGCGCTGGGCAATCCGTTTGGCGTGGGCCAGACCGTGACCAAGGGCATTGTCAGCGCCCTCGGCCGCAGCGGGCTGGGTTTCAACGGCTATGAAAATTTCATCCAGACGGACGCCGCCATCAATCCCGGCAATTCCGGCGGCGCGCTGGTGGACGTGGAAGGCCGGCTGGTCGGCATCAACACCGCCATCATCAGCCGCAGCGGCGGCAACCAAGGCATCGGTTTTGCCGTGCCCGTCAACATGGCGCGCAATGTCCTGGTGCGCCTGGTCAACGGCGGCAAGGTCACGCGCGGCTATCTCGGCATCGTGCCGCAGGACATTGACGCCGGCCTCGCCAAACAATTTGATTTGCCCAGCCAGAACGGCGCGCTTGTTGGCGACGTGATGGCCGGCACGCCCGCCGACAAGACCGGTCTCAAATCCGGCGATGTCATCGTCTCCGTCAACGACAAGGACATCACCGACGCCCACGATCTGCAGCTCACCATTTCCCAATGTTCACCGGGCACTCCCGTCACGCTCAAAGTCATCCGCAACGGCCGCACCAAAACATTCAAGGTTGACCTTGCCGAACTGCCGGGCGCGACCACCACCAGCGATGACCAGGATAATTCCAGCGCTTCCAGTTCCATGACCGATGCGCTGGACGGCGTCACGGTGGCCGACCTTAATGCGGATATTCGCAGCCAGCTTCGCGTCCCGGCGAACATCAAAGGCGCGCTCGTCACGGATGTTTCCAATGATTCCAATTCCGCCGACGCCGGATTGCAGCCAAACGACATCATCGTGGAAATCAACCGCCAGCCGGTCGCCGATTCGGAAGCGGCCGTGGATCTTTGCAAAGACGCGAAAGGCAGCGAAATCCTGGTCAAAATCTGGCGGCGCATCGGTGATTTTGCCGGCACCCGCTACTTGAGCGTGGACAACACCAAGCGCCCGAATTAAACCAAACAATCTCCTTCCCGGCCCCGCCGTCCGGCTGGCGGAACCCGCGAATGAACAGAATTCCCGTCTGCGGCTTTGACAATTGGCCGCCGGCGGGCAAATTCTTTCCCGATGTCCGTTCAATACAAAGACTATTACCAAATTCTCGGCGTCCCGCGCACCGCGAGCGATGCCGACATCAAAAAATCTTTCCGCAAACTCGCCCGCGAATTTCATCCTGACGTCGCGAAAGACAAAAAAAAGGCCGAGGAAAAATTCAAGGAAATCAACGAAGCCTACGAAGTCCTCGGTGATGCGGCCAAGCGGAAGAAATACGACGAGCTGGGCGCGAACTGGAAGTCCGGCGCGGAATTCCGTCCCCCGCCCGGCTACGGCGGTTTTGGCGGCGGCCAGCCCTTTTCCGGCGGGCGCGGCGGCGCGGCGAATTTCGAATTTGGCGGCACCGGCTTCAGCGATTTCTTCGAGCAGATTTTCGGCTCCCGGATGCGCGGCGGATTTGGCGGGCGCGGCGGCGGGCAATATGCCGAACCCAGCCGCGACATCGAAGGCGACATCATGGTCACGCTGCAGGAAGCGGCGCGCGGTTCGCTCCGCCCCGTCACCGTCCGGCACGAAGACCGCGCCGAGACGCATCAGGTCAAAATCCCCGCCGGCATCACCGAAGGCCAGCGGCTCCGCATCGCCGGGCGCGGCCAGGCGGGCGGCGACCTGTATCTGCGCGTGCGGCTGGCGCGGCATCCCGACTTTGAAGTGGACGGCCACAACCTCGTCCACGAACTTGATCTCGCGCCGTGGGAAGCCGCGCTCGGCGCGGAAATTTCCATTCCCACGCTCGATGGAAAAGTGAACATCAAAATCCCCGCCGGCACCGGCGGCGGGCAAAAGCTCCGCGTGCGCGGACGCGGCCTGGGCAAGGAAGGCGACCTGTTCGTCGTCACCAAAATCGTCCTGCCCGCCAAGTCTTCCGACGCGCAGAAAAAATTATGGGAGCAGCTCGCGCGAGAGTCGAAGTTCAATCCGCGCGAATAGTTTTGGTGGAACGGACAAATAACGGTTTCAGCGACTTTCAAATTTCAGCACGGTGATGGAATTCGCCGGCAATGTGTAGCTGAATTCCGGTTTCACGCCCTTCACTTT
>Ga0164241_10005550_pt1 | contig 11754 bp, 6 predicted proteins | sample OricomyardsoilBY_FD_108780 | JGI IMG/M metagenome (GOLD analysis project Ga0164241, IMG submission 108780) | Backyard soil microbial communities from Emeryville, California, USA - Original compost - Back yard soil (BY) | ecosystem: Environmental > Terrestrial > Soil > Unclassified | place: USA... | reverse complement strand
TGCGGCGAAGGTTTGCTCGGAACCAGGATGGACCTTGGCGGTCGCTATTAAGACAGCATGTTTTTTCATGCTGCGTAAGCCTTCAGTCCTTCCCATGCGATCCAGCCGCCAGGGTCAGCGGCTGACGACCATAACTCGCGCCCCGTCAGCCACTCAGGCCAAAGCCGGTTTGCCTTTGCGTTGACGTCGTTCGCAATGCTCGGCCACGAATGCGAGCATCCAATGTGAACGAAAGAGAAACGCTTAACGTCCGCAATGGGGTTCAGACCCATGATCCTCCGCTTGGGAACCGAAAACTCCTAAGCACCCGTTTTGGGACCAGTCTTACACGGAAACCATCTCTGTATCCGCCACGCCATTTCGTTGCTAATAGGGATGCCTGTCCTTTTTGTTCTGCCAGGCCTCGCACGCCTTAAGCGCATAGTTGCGTTCGAAATCCGGGAAGCACTGGATGGCTTTCCGCTCCTTCCAGGGAAGCCGAAAATCGATGTATTGAAACTCGTCGTCGAAACCGATCTTGCTAGTGTCTTCGAGGCGGGTGCCGAAATACACGCGATCGATGCGTGCCCAATAGATGGCGCTCATACACATGGGACAGGGGGCACCATTCACATAGAGATCGCACCCTTTGAGCATCTGCGCTCGTTCAGGAACCGGATCCGGCGAACCCGCGGGGCGCGGGATCATCTCCAGATTTCCTTCATAGTAGTCCGAACCAAGAAGGGCCTTGGAATTGATGCGGGAGCAAGCATCGATGATTGCAGTCACTTCGGCGTGATAAACCGGAATTCCCGTCAAAAGGACGCGGTTCTGGCCGCGGCCGATGACCTTGCCATCCCTGACAATAACCGCCCCGAATGGCCCGCCCCATCCTTTCTCAACAGACTCGATGGCAAGCATGGTCGCCTCATGGAGGAACTGCTTTTTGTACTCGTCGCTCTCAATATCTACTGCGCTCATATCTTCTACCGCGCTTATGTTTTCTACCAGGCTCATATCTTATAGTGTGGTTATCGTTGATGTATTGTAACGTGAAGTGTCGAATACCCTCGGGACCTAACGGGAAACCGCAGCGCATACTTGGCAGCAGCAGGAAACTTCAGTTTCCATAGCAAACCATGGGTCGCGCAGATTGGCGGGTTGCGAGCAGCCCGACAGTGAGGGGAGGCGTTATCAAAGAGGAAAGTGCGGAGATGATGCTATCAGAACATCCATCTTGCCAAGCTAAAAACACCGCGTCATAAGGACAAGCGGACTTTGGAAGTGATTTAAGGATACAAAAGGCATGGGAAAGGTTTCCCGCGACACCCAGGGAGCCGTTGAACCTTTAAGATATCGCTTAGGGCACCAGAATTGCTCCAGACCCGTTCGTGTACAAAAAGCGCACGATTTCGATCGATTTTGGCCTGCCCGTCACAATTGGGTGTGAAGCGAGCCGTGGAGCAAGGTATGTCTTCCTATGCCTCCAGACGGATCACAAAATCAACAGTTCAGCGCCATCAACAGCAGGATGGTGAAATGGCCAGATTGCGCCTTTGTGATTGTGAAAGGGCGCACCGTATTGCTAAAAGCATTGCAGCGACGTTCGGTCACCGAACCCAGCGTCGCCCGGCTTAGGTATGGTTCCCGCCTTGCCAGAGACAACGAAGCTAAGAAAAACAGTTTCCGAAGCATTCTTTAGCCGAATGTCCTTTTATGATTCAAACGCGCGGTAAGAACTCAGCTTTCAGGCAGTTGTATATTCTTTACTCGTTACTGAGCGCTTTCGTTTTCATCTCTCCGGGCCAGGCGCAGCTTCCCGGTCTCAACCTAGGTGCCACCAGCTTTCTCGATGGGCTTCCTCCACCCGGCGGACCGGGCGTGTATCTTGAGCAATATTTCCAATATTACAACAGCAGTCGTCTGCTCGACAACGAAGGGAACGAAGTCAAATTGCCGACCTCCGGCGGCACGTTTGAAACTCCGCAGGTGCAAACCTGGGTGATGCTCACCCAATTAATCTATCAATCACACCAGGAGATCTTGCCGAAAGGCCGCTGGGGTCTAAGCCTCACGGTTCCCGTCGTGGTGACTGACGTGAGTCCCAACGATTTCATTGGGTTCCAGGAGCGATCTTACTCTCTCGGCGATATTTTCTTTGGTCCCTTTATTCAGTGGGATCCCACGGTCGGAAAACACGGACCGTTCTTTTCTCAGCGCATTGAGCTTGATGCGGTCTTTCCGACGGGAACCTACGACTCTCTCAAGCAGGTCAATGCCGCCAGCAACATCTTCAGCTTTAATCCTTACTGGGCAGCGACTCTATTCCTGCATCCCAAGTGGAACATTTCGTGGCGGCTTCACTATCTGTGGAACTCGACGAATCCCGACACCAACATCCAGCCCGGGCAGGCGATTCACCTCAACTTCGCCACATCGGTCGAGGTGTTGAAGGACAGGCTGCATATGGGCGTGAACGGCTATTATCTCCAGCAGATCACAGATTCACGCCTCAACGGCTCGCCGATCCCCGATAGCAAGGAAAGCGTGGTCGGCATAGGGCCGGGCGTGCTCTACGTCTTTTCGAACAAGGATTTGCTTTTCTTTAACACCTATTTTGAGGTTGAAGCGCGAAACCGCACGGAGGGAGTGCGGCTCAACCTTCGCTGGATCCATAAGTTCTAGATTTGATAACCGCGTACAAACCTGAGACAGCGTAACAACCCTTCATGCGAACCCCATGGCAGCCTTAAGGCGAAGGGCCGCCTTAGGCGCGTAAAGCGAATAATTGTTGTTGAATGCTACATGGACTTCCTCTGCTCGCTCGGCGAGATGGCTAACGCGCGCCGCTATTTCGGCTATTTCATCGTCGGAATAGTCATAGTTGAACCGCTCCGCTACGCTTCTGCCCGCGATATAGCCGCGTTCATTTCTGCCATGCAGGCGTAAGTACGCAAGTCTCGCGCTGGTAACGATGCTCTCCATCTGCATCACAGTGAAGTGTTCACTCTCCGGTGCATCAACAAGAACCAGCGGCAGGTTTTTATCCCGAAAGAATTCCAACGTTCGCTCGCGATTCGGTTCCGTAAGCCAATTCCGATTCCGCAATTCGATGGCAAGCCGCTCCTCGCAAAACAAAGACATGAGTTGGTCCAGTTCATCGAGGTTATGCTTTTGCGGCGAAAACGAAGGGCTGAGCTGAAGCAGAAAGGCTCCCAGTTTGCCAGCCTCCCGCAGTGGTTCGACTTCGTTGAGAATTCTCTCGGCGACGACGCGCTCCAACTCGGGCGTAAGAGTCAGATTACCGCGAGGATTGGTCTCCGCATAGCGTCGGATGTCGGGCGGCAAAGATGCGGCTTTCACGGCATGGCGTGACAACAATCCATGGAGCTTCACATCGAAGAGAAAACTCGAAGGAGTTTCAGAGTCCCATCGCCGCGTGACTTTCTGTACCGGTATCGCATAAAAGGTCGAATTGACCTCGACGTAGTCAAAATGCTCCGCATACCAGCGAAGACGAGCGGCTGCCGGGAGCTTGGGCGGATACCAGTCTCGTACGAATTCCGGATCCGCCCAACTTGATGTCCCGATGCGAATCATTGCAACGCTACCATCTGCAATTCATGACGCATGATCGGGTCGGCGGAGGCACAACATTGGCTTTCGTAACTTCCCGCACAGAAACAAGTCGGTCTGTGGTTGCGGGAAAGCTCTGCAAGCCGGAATGCACGTCCACTCCATGTGACATGGCGCCTACCGCTCCCGCATTGTCCTGACGGAAGCTTTCTTGTCAGTATCTCCAGAGGTTGCCCTGGCTGGCGTCCGCGAAGACCCTCGAGCTGAGCATGTAGGACATCGGCGGATCCGGCAGGCTGCTATCGTCGAGGACAGGGAGGCTCTTGCCGATGGTCTCGTCCCAAGGCTGGCTGGTGGCGATATTGATCGGCGTGCCGACCCGAATAAGCTGGAACGTCTTCCGGGCGGAGTCGATGGGCATGCGGACGCAGCCGTGCGTGCTCGGAGTCGGTTTGACAAAGCCCCAGTGTAAACCGTAGGCAGGCTTGAACTCCATCCAGTACGTCATCGGATAGCCGGCTCCAGGGCTGCTGTGGCGGCGGCGGTTGGCCACCTTCGAATAGATGGTGAAGTTGCCGTGTGGTGTAGGTGTCGTGCGGGTGCCAACGGTAACAGGCGTGGCGAGAAGAACTGTGTTCCCCTCGACGACATAGAGCCGCTGCGCTCCGGTGCTGAGCCTGAGCTTTACTGCCGAGGGATTTGCAGGCTTCTTGACCGGCGGATCAAAGGAAAACGAGTTCTGTGTCGGGGACACTACCGCGCAGGCACTGAGACCAAGGGTCAATCCGGCCGCCGCGGCTGCGAAAAGCAATCGGGATACTTTCATTTCAAATTGAAGACTGGCGTAAATCGTGCAGCATGCGCGCCGCCAGTGCAAGAGGATGATGACTCCCGGATTACGATTTCGTTCGCGCCGGGAGTGGCCGGATCCTGGCGTACGAGCGGTTCTGCCCGAGGGAAGATTGATGGTGAGCGGTGGCCCAGTTACCTGCATGGAAAAATGCTGTGGGGACCCGCGTTTCCGGCAATACGATTGGCCGGGCGATTCTCACGCCCGTAGAGGGTTGTTTCGGGAGATTGACAGGGCCTGATCACGCGACAGCGGTCGCGACGGGATGAATCCAATCCTTTGGAACTCAATAAACAGGCGCAGCAGGTTTCGCCCCACTCCGGCGAAAGGAGCCTGATCGCCTCCCAATCGCCGAGCGAAACGGGGTGATTGACAACGGCCCGTCTAGTAACGCCGAGATATCATCCCAGAATTCCTTGCTCGAATGCTAACTGACTCCCTTTCAGTATTAGGAATCGGAATGCCCTCCCCGAAAGCCCCGGCCGCGGAATGCGTGACCAAACATCTTGAATTCCCCTTCGGGGTTGCATCTTCTCGACAGAGTGAATCCAGATGAAAGGGATACGAGTCTAGGCGAGCGCAGTCGCGCAGCCGGCGGTTTCTTCTGCGCGTTTGTGCTCGCAGTTCTAGCCGCGCTCTTCCTCTTTAGCGGATCGAAGCTTTTCGCATGGGTCGCTGTCCTCCCTGCGCTTCTCGCGGGATTGCTTCTGTACGCGGCGATCCACGCCCTGCTGGCTGGCGGCACTCCGCGGACGACAATTGTCCTCAAGGAGGAGCCGTTGCGTCGCGGAGTCTCCACCTCCGTCCGCATCCGGCAGGCGGGACCTGTATCCTTCCAATCCTTCCGCGCGAACCTTATCTGCGAGCGTATCGAGCGGACCCGTGGCGCGAAGAGTCGCTTGGTCACTTATCCCTACCAGATCAATTTCTTCGACGCAGGCCCCTTGACGGTTTCCCGCCTGCACGTCGAGGAAGTCGATGCGGAACTGACCGTGCCGTCTGAGGGCGATCCCTCGTGCGAGACCCCGCATCTGAAGATTCGCTGGAGAATCGAGATCTGGGGAAAGGTAGACGGTGCGGCGGATTTCATGCGCCCGTTTGCTATCGAGGTCTTGTGACGAGTCGCATCAGCTTGAGACGGCATGTCAACATTCTCGAAACAGTCGCAAATTGCAGAGCTCCTGCGGGAAGCCTGGCAAAAAGAGCCGAGGAGTTAATGCCAAGAGGCGAATCTATCGCGGAAGAAGCAAAACGGGGTCGCATCTTGAAAGATGTGCCCCTGGCCCTTAGGACCTCTGACTCAGCAAACAAAGCAGTTGGCTATGCCAAGTGTAGGGCCGATGGAGTCCACTCGTCGCCCAAATTGACGGCATCATCACTACCGGGGGTCATTCCGTCACATTGCAGATGTCTCTATCATCAGCGAATCTAACATGACCGCCACGGTCGCGACGCGATCCCCACTCGATAGTTTTCTCTCTCATCAGAAGAAGATAGGGTTTCGAACTTTCGCCAACATTGGGCTGATGACCTTAGAAAAAAGACCAGTATCGATACGTTGCTTCGCCTGGTGGAGCACGGATTCCCAAATGCGACCGACAGGACAATCTCCTATGACAAGACGTGACGTGAAGCGCATGAGCTCGTTTGCCAGATCACATCGATAGCGAAAGAATACGTAGGCTCTTAGAAATGGGCCAAAGAGCTTAAGAATATCCTCCACGTCCTCGAAAGCGCGTTCAGGATCCCGGCGAGGGCCGCGGCAGCCCCTACGTCCAATCGATTCTATAGCAATGTGAACCCTCACGGATCGCCTTTGGGGTGGTTCCTCGGAGCTTCATGAAAATGCGGTCAAAGTAGGACGGGGAGCTAAATCCACAGGTCCAGGCGATGGCAGCGATCTTAAGATCGCTGGTTTCGAGCAGATCAACAGCTTGTTCCAGGCGGCACTCCTCGATGTAACGGTTGAGACGCATGCCGCTGTGTTGATGAAAGGCCCGGGAGAGGTGATCGGGCGAGCATCCAAGCTGACGCGCGAGCCAGATGACAGAAAGTTCGGGATTGGCCAGCTCGGAAAGAATCCTTTGCCGGCACCGGCGAATCAAGGCCGGCTCTTCCGAGCGGGGTTCCCGCGCGGGCTCCACCCGCTGGATCACTAGAGCGAGGTAAGTCATGAGCAGGCCGCGAATCTGCGGGTGGCGGGGATCGCGGAGTTCCTCATGTGCTGTCGCGATATCGTCCAGAAGACGGGCAAGCCGAATATGGTCCTTGGATTGAAACCGATCCAGCGGACTCGCAATCGTCTCCTGCTGCGAGGAGGCTGCGATATGAAACGAGAAACCATCGGGGAAGAACATCCCGATCATCGTCCGGAACGGTTTGGCACCGTCCCGCGCGTGCGTTCGATGGGGGACGCCTCTTGGCACAATGACTACTTCGCACGGTTCCAGGGTAAATCTCTCGAACGGTAACGCGAGATCGGTTTGTCCGCCGATCTGAAAGCATATCTCCGGTGCCGCGCAAACCGGGAGATTACAGCGCGTATTCCACAACCCAAGCAGCCTCGGAACTTTCAGGCAATAGCGCCCTTGCTCGACGCGATGAAGCTCCTGCCTTAGCGTTTTCTGATAGAGGCAGCGGCGGGAGCTTTCATCTGGGAAAGCATGCATGCCGGTTTTGTCTTATATAAGGGGCGCTTTGTGCAATCAAGCGCAATTGCAAAATAAGTCTCTTAGATGTTGAAATGAGGGCCCTGCGGCTCCCCCAACCCGCAGGCACTAAATTCCCACCCCCTTGCGGGACTTATGACAGCTCCCGGCCTTTCATCTCGCTGGTTTGTTGTACTTTCTATCTGCATCACAGGCCTTTTCTCCTCGGTCCATGCACAACAGGACTTCTCCGTGCAGCTAAGCCAGGGCGGTCTGACGAGCGCCGGAATCTTTGACTCCAATGGAAAGATGGTGCGGACACTGTGGGCGTTAGAAACGTTCAGCGCCGGGAATGTAAGCGGCAGTTGGGATGGGTTGGATGACTTCGGAACTCCGGTTCCTGCTGGAAGTTACGCGTGGAGGGTCATTCGCAACGGGATCCAATACAATAACATTGGCGTCATCGGCAATACGGGCTTGCCGCCCATTACTTCCGGGCATGTGCCCTTTTTCATCGAAGGCGTGGCGGTGGATTCGCAGGGCAACGTCTACACAGTCCACGACTGGGACGAGCCTCACTTTGACGTGATTCGATGGTCGCCGGTGGACGGCAAGTCGGCCATGAACACCGGGCATCCGGTCGGCGAGGCGCTGCTTAAAGCCATCGCGGTCGAACCGGATGGCTCCTTTGCCTATGTAACGGGCTACAGCGACAGCCTCACGGACCGCACCGCATCGAAGTTCTCCATTTGGCGGATCAACATGGCTCCCGGGGTTGGAGAGGGCCAGCGCGTCGTGAACTTTACCCAGCAAGGCCGGAGCATAAAGGTGTATGATGGGAACCTGGGCGGATATCCGGTTGCCGGGTATCCGACGCCCGAGTATCCGGCAAACGCGACAGAGGCGGACAAGGACGTGATGGTGGTGCCGCTGCTTTCGATTGCCGTGCAGGGGACGAGTCTGTACGTGACCGACGCCATTGGCGGCCGAATTCTCAAGTATAATAAATCCTCGGGCAACTATGAGAGCACGATTGGTGGCATTCCGGTGGCATGTGGTTTAGCGATTGCATCGAATGGCAACATTTGGGTGGGCCATGAGCACACTAAGGTGAGCGTGTATTCGCCTTCGGGCGTTCGGTTGGCCACGCCCATTACCGATTTGACGGAAGTGCGTGCGCTTTCCATCGAGGGAAGCACTCTGGCAGTTGCCGACCGGGCGGGTGTCGTCCGTAAATACACCATAAACAACGGCACGCAGGTGGCGTTGACGGGTAGCTACGGGCTGCCGCAGGGACCAGGCGACAGAAAGCCCGAACGACTGTCATCCATCAATGGTATGGCGATGGACGCATCCGGAAATCTCTATATTTCGGACCGATTAGGGGACGGCTCGCGGTTGCAAAAGATTAATTCACAACTTAGTCCGGTCTGGCAGCAGATGTGCCTGGAGTTTTCCGCTTCGGCTGCTTACGGGAAGGCCAATCCGGATTTGCTGATCTCGAGTTATCGGAAGGCATATCAGATCGACAAGGCAACCGGCCAATGGACCTTGCTCGGAACCGCGAAAACCGACGCTCCGAAGAAGTATTTTGGTAACTACGAATCCACGCACCTGGGGCCGCCGCGCATTGTGCGGTTCGGCAGCAGCGATTTCTATTATTATCCAACCGGCGATTCTATTGCGATCTATCGCATTGAGGCTCCAGCGGATTCCGAGCGCGGTCCGACACTCAAACTGGCTTCCGTACTGGGTAGCTCGCAGCCAAGTCCGGATGGTGTCCACCGGGACGAGACCTGGCGCCCCGAGAATCGCTATCTTTGGGAATGGAACGACACGCAAGGCGACGGCGAAATCCAGTACACGCCGAGATCGGATCCCGGGCAGGCGGGCGAGGTCGCTCTGCTTGCCCTGCCGCGAATTCCTCATGCCGACTGGCAGTGGTTCCGGCGCGCGTTTGAAGTGGATGATGTGGGTTGGCTCTGGATGGCCTCCGCCAATCGGGATCACGTTCCGAATGTTTCTTATCCATTTGAAGGTGAAGCGCTCTATGCCATCCCTCCGCAAGGCCTCAACAATCTGGGCAATCCCATTTACAGCTGGACAGGCGCAGTCAAAGTGATGGACGCCGCGACCGGAAGGAATGCCCTCAGCCTGGCAGCCGCCCAACAATTCGAATGGAAGATGGCCGGCAGGTCGGACGATGGGATGGTTTACGCGCTGGCATGGTCGAACAAGGCAGGGCTTCCGCAGGACGGCGGCGCGTGGATGGGAGGAAACGTGCTTTTTGGGTTTCGGCACCCGGACGGGGAGACTCCGAGTTCGTTGGGTTCGCCACAGTGGTGCGTTGCTCTCCCCAAGCAGTCCGTTGGAATGGTTCCGATTCCGGGCGGTCCTGGTGGCGTGCTTGTCGGGATTGATCCAGGCCGGGGAACGGTGGGCCATTATACCAAGGATGGTCTGCTGATCGGCAGCATGAAGACTTCAAAACAATTCAGCGATCCGACAAGGGAACCCTGGGTCGTAGGCGGCTTGGATGCCTATCTGGCCATCAACTGCAACCGCGACCCGCGGGACGGTCTCATTGACGTTTTTGTCGAGGACAACATGAACCAGCGGATTGTCTGGTATCGCGTGAACGATACCAACATTCAGACTGCTGGCCAGGGGCCTTTGACTACACCGGGCAGCAGCGGAACAGGGAACGTTCTGACTGTCATCAACGGAACCGGAGACGGAAAGTACCCTGCGGGAAAGACGGTAAATCTCGCCGCGACGGCGCCGCCGACCAACAAGGTGTTCGCGGCTTGGACCGGAAACACTACCGGAGTGGCCGATATCAATTCGCCAAACACGACCCTGGTCATGCCGAACAACGCCGTCACGCTAACAGCTGTGTACAAGTGGGCGTCCGGGAACGACATGATCCGGTTCTATCCGGATCCCAATCAGCAGCATCAAATGTTGACCTGCGTCTGGGAGGGAACAAACGGCGATAAGGACGCGGGACCCTACGAGATCTTTTATCAACCTGAACAGGCCAATGCCGGGTGGAATGAAGTTATGGTCAATACGAAAGGCTTCCGTTATCTGCGTTGGCGACAGACCAGCGGCAACGGCCTGATACGGGAATTAGAGTGGTATCGGAGCGGCGAGAGGCTGACCGGGCCGTTCTTCGGAAGTTCAGGTTCATGGAACAATGACCCGAATGCGACATGGGATAAGGCGGTGGATGGCAACACCTCGACCGGCTTCAACGGACCGGACGCCAGCAAGCCAGGTTGGATCAACTCTTACATAGGCGTCGACAGCAAACCCGAAGCACACACCCTCACGGTGAACAACGGGACGGGCAGCGGATCCTATAATACTGGCACGACGGTTTTGGTGAGCGCAAGGGAGCCCGTAACGGGAGAGACTTTTGCGTGGACGGGAGACAAAGGTATCCTTGCCAATTGGATGGCGCCGACCACATCGGCTTTGATCCCTTCGCGGGACGTCGCAATAACGGCAACCTATGATGCGGGTTTCACGCTGACAGTGAACAACGGCAGCGGCAGCGGGAACTACCCGAACGGGGCGACAGTCAATGTAAATGCCAACGCGCCGCTCGCCGGCCAGGTTTTTGCGGGTTGGACGGGGGACACCGTCATCCTTGCAGACGAGGATGCGTCCAGAGCCTCGACGACGGCTCTTATCCCCTCGAGTGACGTTGCGATCACGGCGACCTACGTCGCCGGCACCACCGGCACGGGCCTGCGCGGGCAGTATTACAACGACGGCGGAAGCGCGCAGTATCCATTGTCCAATCCCTTCGCGGGTTCGCCGGCACTTACGCGCACCGACGCCGCGGTCGATTTCAACTGGGGCGGAAATTCGCCGGGATCACCGGTCGACCCGGACAACTTCTCTGTGAAGTGGACTGGCCAGGTGAAGGCCCCGCAGTCAGGAACCTACACCTTCACCGTTACCGCTGACGATGGCGTGCGCTTGTTCCTCGACGGCGAGATGCTCATCGATGCGTGGAGGTATCAGGGTCCGACATCTTACTCCCAGACCGCGACTCTGACACAGGGGACACTCTATAACATCGAACTGCACTTCTACGAGCGTGGCGGCGGGGCCGAATGCCGATTGCATTGGACCCCTCCGGGACAGCAAGACCAGAAGATCCCGGACGTTCAGCTCTATCCTTCTGAGGGACAGGAGCAGGTGGCGGCGCCGATTTTCAATCCCGCGCCGGGCACTTACTCCAGCGCGCAATCAGTCGCGATCACATCTGCGACCACGGATGCAATCATTCGCTACACAACGGACGGGTCCGCACCGACGTCGTCGAACGGTACGCTTTACGGTGGCCAGGTGCCCATTCCCAGCACGATGACGTTGAAGGCCATGGCTTTCAAACCAGGCATGGACAACAGCGCAGTCACAAGCGGAACCTATACCATCAACATTGTTCCGACCTACACCCTGACGGTGAACGGCGGCACAGGCGGGGGCATATACGCGGCCGGAACCACGGTCAACGTGAGTGCGAACACGCCGTCGGGTCAGCAATTTGCTGGCTGGACCGGCGACATCGCGATCCTTGCGGTCCAGGGGGATCCGTCCAAGGCCTCGACCACCGCGACGATGCCGCCGCAGAACGCCTCCCTCACTGCCACGTATTCGGTAAGCAGCGGCATCGGCACGGGCTTG
>Ga0164241_10005549_pt1 | contig 11756 bp, 18 predicted proteins | sample OricomyardsoilBY_FD_108780 | JGI IMG/M metagenome (GOLD analysis project Ga0164241, IMG submission 108780) | Backyard soil microbial communities from Emeryville, California, USA - Original compost - Back yard soil (BY) | ecosystem: Environmental > Terrestrial > Soil > Unclassified | place: USA... | reverse complement strand
CACCTTGACCAGAGCGTCCCAGGTCGGGATGTGCGTCGGGTCGTCGCTGGTGTTGCCGTCGGCGAGCCGGTAGGCCATCGGCACCGACCCGTCCGCCGAGACGGTCAGGATCCACACCAGCTGCTTCAGATCCGGCCGGTGGTCCTTGGAATGCCCGAAGGTCACCGCCGGTGTCGGCTTGCCCCGCCCTGTGTGCCGTCCGCTTCCCGGTACTGGCCATGCACCGACACCGAGGTGGAATCGTTGTGCATCTCGGCCGTGTCCACGCCGAACTCGCCGACCACGCCGACGATCAGCTCGGTGAGCAGGCTCGCCCGGTCCGCGTCGAACAGCGTGACGAGCGCCCGCCCGATCCGGTCGTCGTTGAGCCACAACGGGTCTGCACCGGGCAGACCCAGCAGCGACGGCGCGTACGGGGCGGCCCATTCAGCTAACCCGTACAGCGGTGCCCGGCCCACCAGCAGGTTGATCACCAGCAGCCGGATCGCCGTCGCCGGGGCCAGCTTGAACCGCCGGTCCGGCTCCGGCAACCACCGCGTGAGCACCTTCTCGAGCCGGATCCGGTCCAGGAAGTGGTTGATCACCGGTAGCGGCCCCAGTCGCTGGCCGACCAGCTCGAACGGGCCGCTGTTCGGCGTGTCCATCGCATCCCTTCCCCGCCATCACCTTCCTGCGGTAGCATCTACCGCAAGACAGGGAAGGGAAAACCGACACGCAGAGAGGAGACGATGATGAGCCGGGACGAGCTCGCCGAGATCGGGCGCCGCTACCGTGAAGTCAAGAACCGCCTACAAGACCTGGGCTTCGTCATCGCCGGCAGCGTCGGCGAGCGTTACCTCACCTGCGGCAAGACCAACTGCCGCTGCAAGGCCGATCCGGCCCAACGGCACGGGCCCTACATCGAGTACACCCGCAAGCTCGCCGGCAAGACGACCGGCCGCCGGCTGACCCCCGCTCAGGCCGAGCATTACCGCGCCTGGATCGCCAACCGGCGCACCCTCGACCAGATCACCACCGAGATGGACGACCTGTCACACCAAGCAGCACGGCTCCTGACCTGACCACCCGTGAGCCCCCGGCCATGGGGGGCCAAATCAGGTTCAAGAAGTGCGGAACGTCAGACCGATGGGAGGAGAATGTGGGTTTTGAGCGCGACAGCCCAGCAACGCGCTCGTGTCAGGCGACGTCGGATCGCGGGATCACGCTGACGGTGAGTTCGGCGTCGAGAGCCTGGGCGAGCCTGTCCAGAACCGGCAGGCTGGGGATGGTGCCGCCGGCCTCGAACTTGGCCACGGCCGACTGAGTCATCCCGGCCGCGGCCGCCAGTTGCGACTGGCTCCAGCCACGCTGCTCACGCAGCCCACGAACCGACCGTCCCAACTCGAAGGCAAGCTTCGCCGCGCGATAGGCCTCCCGTGCGCCGGACTCATCCAAGCGGCGGTCCCTGAGCTCGTTCCAGCTCGTCCGCTCGGTCATGGTTCCTCCTCGATCCTGTGCTCCTCGGCCTGACAGCGCGCCAACGCCCGACCGGCGCGTTCCACCTCACGCGCCTCCCGAATCCGCGACTTGACGAACAAGCATGGACCGGCACCAGGTACGGGGCTAGGGCGAGCATGGCCTTCGCGGCGGTCTTCTTGACGGTCATCGTGCCGACCTGGCTGGCGCTGTTGGCTGTCGTCCTGCTGGCTCACACCTGTGTCATGCGCGGGGTGGGCACCACCTTTGGGGCGGCCACGCCGGCGGTCCGTAGGGAGGTTCGAGCGGTTGGGTCGCTGACGCTGCAGGTCTCAACCGGGACGCGGCGCCCCGGACCCCTTGCTCGCATTGTTATACTTTTGAGGTGACTGCATCACGGTTGGCTGTCCTGGACCTGCTCGGCGCGAGCATGACGCAGGGTGAGTTGGCCTCCGCGCTGAACTCGACCCAGGCCGCTGTCAGCCAGTGGGTCAGCGGCGCACGAAAGCCGAACGCCGCCGCCAGTGCCCGTATCGAACGAGCGTTGGCGGCTCGAACTGCCACCGGGCGCAGCATCGATGTGTGCCTACGCCGGGGACCAGTGCTCATCCCAGACGAGTTTTGGGAGCCGGCGTTTCGGCCCGCCGGCCGCTTTCGCCTGCCGTTGCACCTGGAGTGGTCCGGCTCGGACACACAGCGATGGCGGGACGCCTCCAACCTGTCGGTATTGCTCAACGCCTACACGCAGGTGATGGTGGAAGGGTCTGTCGCGGACATCGTCACCTGGGTAGACCCGACGATGCTCGCCGCGCAGTTCGATGATGTCCTATGGCCGCGCGTCTAGCGGGAGCCCTGGCAGGCGGCGTTGACCGAGTGGGGGCTGCTGTAGTGCCTCTGTCCGCCGAACAGGAGCGCGCCGCAGTCATCCTCCTGTCCGCGGGCGCGGGGCAGATCAGCCTGGCCGGCGGCTCAGCACTCATCGTGCACGGCCTGATCGACCGGCAGACCAAGGACCTCGACGCCTTCGCCTCCTCGCTGGGGGTCGACATAGCGGGCATCACCGACCGCGTCGCGGATGCGTTCAGGGCAGCTGGGTACGTGGTGGGCGATGACAGCCGATCACCGGCGCTGCGCAGACTTCTGGTGACCCGCGGCGCACAACGCAGGATCGGCCGGCCATCTCGCGCCATCCAGATTGAAATCGGAACCGACTACCGGGCGCTCCCGTCCCTGCCATCCAGGTTCGGGCCGATCCTCAACCCCTACGAACTGGGCGCCAACAAGATCCTTGCCACCTACGACCGGGTTCGCCCGCGGGATGCCGATGACATCGCCCGCCTGGTCACCAAACTCGACTACACGCGCATGCTCTCCGTCGCCGACGGGAAGATGGTCGATCGTCTCGACCGGGAACAGCTCGCTGAAGCCTTCGACATGTTCACCCGCGTCGACGACTCCGAGTTCCCTTACCCGGACAACGCAGCGGCGGTCAAGGAATTCATGCGTGCGCTGGCTGAATCAGCGCGCGGACGAACGCGACTGCCCGCACTCAGCCCATACGGCGCCGTCGCCGCACCCGACAGCCACTCCACCCCGGACGCCCCGTCCTGACCGCGCGTGGGCCGGGCAAGAACAGGCCGTCGCAGCCTTTGGCCCACCGTCGGAGGTCCAATGGCGACCGCCCGGAATACAGGCCCGGATCGGTGAGCATCCGGATCGCCTCGATGTCCTCCGGTAGCAGGCCGACCGCCGGGTCCACCCGGTACACGGCTGCTCCGCCGCTGCGCCGGGCGGCCAGGTAGTCGCTGTCGGCGCCGATGGCGTCGTCGTCGACCCACACGAAGAACCGGTTGTGGATCGCGGCGGCGATGGTCTCGGTCTTCCAAGTGAATGCCGCGGCCCTGGTCGAATTGCGGGCAGTGGCCGGGCTGCGTCAGCCCGAACACGATGCCGGCAGATCCGGCAGACCGACGCCTTTGTGCGATCCAGTCGTTGGCGGCATGCTCCCAGGCGGTCGACCAATACGGGTCGAATCAGTCGGCCAGGGCCCCGATCAGGGCGCCGTGACTCGGGTTCGGCCACACCCGCAGCGGGCGCCGGCCATGCATCTAGGAGCGGTGGGCGGCGTACCCGGTGGGGCGGCGGGTTCGGTGGCGCGTCGTAGGGGTTGAGCACTCCGTCGACGTCGAGCAGCACAGCGGGTCTGGTCATGTCCGGTTCGTGCGCGGCAACCCCGGGTTCCCCATCGCCGCGGACGGTGCCGGCCCCGGATGGCTGCGCCGTGGGCCGGGCAGTCAGGATGGGCGACCGCAACGATGCTCCCGTATGCGGACAGGCCGACTCGGTCGCCGTGAAGCACAGCACGTGGCAGGCAGTGTGGCTGACGACGGCTCGGCCGACGGCTTGGTCATGCCTGCTTGATACGCGGCCCGCACAGGGGACCGGTGGTCGGCCGGGCCGGGATCGCTCACCGGGTTCTGTCGGGCCGCCAGTTCACGTTCGGCGACACCGTGCCGGCAAGTAGCGTCGGCCGCTCCAACCGCAGCAGGATGTACAGGCGGCTCGGCACTTTGTTCCACTTTCACAGATTGTGCTGGGCACACGCACCTTGCAGATTGGACATGATCGTCCACCCGCCCCGCGACCACGGGGAACACGTGGTCGGCGTACTCGGCCGGCCGTCGGCAGCGCCACCGCAATCGGAGAGGTCAAGTACCAGCGCAGCGCCTGTCGACGGCTCATGGTCAATCGGAGGCTCGGCCCGCTGGTGTCAGCACCGGCCGGCAAGGTGCCCTGGTCACCGTCGGCGGCCGGCAGGCCGGCGAACTAATCCAGCGGTGCTCCGTTGTTGCTGTCGCCTGCCATCGCACCCGAACCCGCGGCTCGGCGCGGCGGTGGCCGTGATGGGCACGAATCGCGACTTGACCTCGATGGGCATTTGCTCTGCGTTTCCGCAGATCAAAAAGGGTATCCGAGGGGACGAAACCCACTGGTCGATCACGCCGACGGGAGCAGGGTCACCGGCCGTAGCCGGTCCGCGCATATCCCTACGACACACTCGGTGACTGCAAGACGGATCTGGAGTCGTGGGGGGTTCAAGTCGGAGAAACCTGGCACCGTATGCTCGACTTCTAGGCTCTGACCTGGTGATATTGCCAATTGTACGTGTCCGAGGGGGGACTTGAACCCGTCCATCCGGCCTTCAGAGGACCTACCACAGCGCCTTCAACAGGCAAAACGTTCGAACCGGTGTGGACCGATAGGCAGCGATAACGGCCCGACGTGCCCATCATGGGCACGTTCGTCGCGGTGGCCCTCGGGAGGCCCACGTGCCTCTTCCGCGGCTACCGGGTAGACGCCAACGGTATGGCCATGGGTATGGCAAGGACGATGAAGGTGACGCTGCCGGCCGAATCCGTAGAGTCGATTCGCCGACTGGTTGCCGACGGCAGGGCCGACAGCGTCTCCGGCTTCGTCCAGCGCGCCGTGCAGATCTCGCTGGACGACGCGACCGGATGGGGCGCGCTGCTCGGCCAGGCACTCGCGGACACCGGGGGAGCGATGACCGACCAGGAACGGCAGTGGGCCGACCAGGTGCTGGGCGGGTCCGGTTCGGCCGGAACCGCGGCGTGAACCCGGGCGTCACGCTGGACGCCGGTCCCATGTCGCTGGCTGATTGGTCGGCCGAATCGATGGTCGCGCCGGCGTCGTCGGCCGACCAATGTTTGCTGCACCGGGGGTGCAACCTCGTGGCCGGGGAGCGAAACGGATCGGTCGGGCACGCCACGATCCACAGTTCACCAGGCTCCGCACCGACCGGCGCGGGCAGGACCAAGCCGGGAGTTGATCCGGGGCCCACTCAGGGATGCGGGCCAACCGAAATCAACGTGATCATGTCGGCGCCCGGACCGTAGATCCAAAACAGGCGCCACGCCCCCGGCGTCTTGTTCTCCACGTACGACTCCCAGACTTCTTCGCCGTTCGGGCCGGTGAATGAGGAGTACTTGTGCGAGTTCAGACCTGGGTGTCGTGGGCCAACGTCGCGGAGCAGACGCACCGTCTTCTGCACCTTGCGGTACTTTCCCGGGTCACTCTTCTTGATACGAGCAGCTACTCGCCCAAACTCTCGCGTGGCGCCGATGATGAACGGCGGCGCGGTCACTCGCCTTCCTCGTCGTCATCCGCACCAGGGCTGGCATTCAGGTCGCGGAGGAAGTCGTTGTCGGTCTCGATGAGCCCGGCGGCGGCCTCAGCCACGCCTGTCATGACTGACCGCCGCAAGTCGGGATTCTCCCACAGCGCCAGTTCCCGGGTCGGGATCAGCGTCACCGGCACGAGCAGGATGGACCCGTCATCCTGTCGTTCGGCAAGGAACTCCTGGGAAGGCAGAACGTCGAGCCGGGCCAGGGGGACCCTGGAACGGTCGTCCGTGCCGATGCGGATCGTGGTTGCCATGGGATCCATGGTACCCACTCACGGGGTAGGTGGGCACTGCCCCGCATCGAGTCGCCGCAAGCCACCACGAACTGCCCGCTTCTCACCGTCTCCTGCACCTGTCCGGAACGCGCGGCCCAGCGCCGGCAACTCGCGAACCGACTGGTCGGCATCCTCCACGGGTGCCTCAAACGGGCACGGAGTACGACGAACGCACCGCCTGGCAGCAGCAGATCGCCACTGCAGCTTGACACAAACCGCCATGGGATGTCGGTCATCCACGAACGGCCGGGTCCAATTCCGATGCCACCGGCGCCCGAGGGCCGGACCGCGGTCACCGAACGTCGGTCTACCTCGCCGAATCCCGAGTCCTGGCCGCACTCGCACCATGGCTGCGCAAGCAGTCCGAGACGTGCCCATCATGGGCACACGGCCAGCCCCAAAACCTCACGTCGATCGACGCTGTCACCCTACGGATCGGCTTCGACCCCAGGACCGACAGCATCCACGTCACAACAGGTGTCGGTGGGGCAGCAGCGATGGAACTGGCAGGCAGATGACCGGACCAGGGAAGACGTAATCAGTGTCCGAGGGGCGACTTGCACAGATAGGACACGCCTCACGGAGTTCCTCATAGCGTCCTGACCTGGGCAAACGATACCAGAACGGGGGACCGGGGATGCGGATCGCAGGCCATCGCGGCCGGTGATCGGTGGTCCCGGGTGATGCACTCGGGTGCATGTGCGCATTCTCTCCACGCGAGGGACACCTCTTCGGGGTTGCGGGTTTGCCCCACCGACACCTTGGCGAAATCCGCTCTGAGTAGGATTCAGTCATACTGACAGGAGGACTGGTCATGCGGACCACACGGCAACTGAGCATCACTCTCCCCAACGGCATGGCCGACGGCCTCCGCGAACGCGTCGCCTCGGGCGCCTACGCAAGCGAGAGCGAAGTCGTCCGGGACGGACTCCGCGCCCTGTTCGCCCAGGAAAAGGCGGTCGAGTCGTGGCTGCGCACCGAGGTCACAGAAGCCTACGACGAACTCCACGCGGACCCCTCCCAAGCGATCAGCTCCGACGAGATGCGCAAGCGCATGGCGGCACACCATGCCCAGCACACCACCGACAAGCCGTCGTGACCCGCCGGGTCGTCTACTCACCCTCCGCGGAACGGCACCTCAAGGGCCTCTACGACTGGATCGCGGCAGCGAGCTCCCCGGACACCGCCGACCGCTACGTCCTGTCGATCATGGACCGGTGTGACCGGCTCGCCGACTTCCCCATGGTCGGCGTCGCGCACGACGACATCCGACCCGGCCTGAAGAACCCTGGGGTACCGCCGACGGGCCGTGATCGCCTTCACCGTCACCGATGCGAGCGTCGAGATCAACGGCGTCCACTACGGAGGCCGCGACATCGACGCAATCCTTATGGCCGAAGACGAATAGGTCTGGGACATCGCCAGTGACGGTGCGTAGGCAAGAATGGCCGGGACCGGCAGGCTGGATGGAGCCGCTGGCGTCGAACCTGACCGCCGTCGGAGCGAGATCATCGTCGATCGCAGCAGCCAACTGCGACCGGCCTTCGCACCGCGGCCGACACCAATGCCTCGAGGGGTTGGGGGGGTGGGGGGGTGGGTCTGGCGGAGGATGTAGTCACAGAACGTCACGGCCATGGGCGACCAACTGGCGCAAACAGCCTCCCAGAATCGAGTACATGCGCAATCGAGGCTCGATCGACCCTGACGACCTGAGGTCTCGGCGGGGTGGTCTCGTGGGAGACAACGTGCGCGCCGGCACCGGTACCGTGGTGCACGCCGAGCGAATCGCGTTGACGATCAACGCCTTTCCTGCCGACCCCTCCCTGCCCCGACCACCCAAGCGTTCGGCGCAGAATGTGACGTCGAATGAGCAGACTTGTCCCGATCAGCGGGCCGGCGCGGCCAGACGTCCGATCACCATCTCGACGTGCTGCGCAAGTCGCACCGCAGTTCGGTCGCGGAAGAGCGCCGCGATGATCTGGATGCCGACCGGCAGTCCCTCCGCGGTCAGACCGACCGGTGCGACCGCGGCCGGCAGATCGGCGAGGGAGGCGACCGACGGCCAGATCATCTGAGTCGGCAAGTAGGGCAGCGGGGTCCCGTCCACCACCATCGTGCGCATGCCGGGGTCCGGAATCGGGTCGTGCGACATCGCCGGGACCAGGGTGATCGGGCACAACAGCGCGTCGTAGTCCCGGAAGAAGCCGGCCCAGCGGGCCCGGACGTGTGCGCGTCGTTCGAGGGCCTGCTGCCATTCTCCGACCGACTGCAGATGTGCACGAGCCCACATGACGGCCGGTGAGGCGTCCGCCGGGTCCGTCTGGGCGACGATGGCGCGCATCTGCTCCATCATGGGTTCGGGTAGGAATGTCGACGCGGCACCGGCGAGAATCTGCTGGAACAACGGGAATCCGTCGGCGAGCGACACCGGGAGCGCGGTGTCGTCGATGTTCGCGCCGGCATCGCGGAGCCGGCCGACCGCATCGTGCAGCACCCGGGCGACTTCGTGGCCAGGGGGAGCGAACGGATCGGTCAGGCACGCCGCGATCCGCAGCTCACCGAGCTCGGCCCTGACCGGTGCAGGTAGGTCCAGATGCCAGGCGACCGACGCTGCGCGTTCCGGGCCGGCCAGGACGCCCAAGCCGAGTTCGAGGTCGGCGGCCGCGCGCCCCAACGGCCCGAGAACGGACATTGGCGGCGTCGCGAGCGTACCGGGTGGTCCGGGTATGTGGCCCCGGACTGGGACGATCCCGTAACTCGGCTTCAGGCCGAAGACGCCGCAGTTCGCGGCCGGCTGCCGGATGGAGCCCGCAAGATCGCTGCCGATCTCGAATCCCGTGAGCCCGGCCGCCAGGGCCGCCGCTGGCCCGCCGGACGATCCGCCCGGTGTGCGATCCGGATCCCACGGGTTGCGGGTGAGGCCGAAAACCGGGTTCGCCGTCTGGAAGTCCATTGCGTACGGCGCGGTGTTGGTCTTGCCGAAGATCACCGCGCCCGCGTCCCGCAGCCGGGCAACGGCGTCGGCGTCGCGGTCCGGGATGTGTCCCGCATACTCCCGAGCACCGGCCGTGGTCCGCATGCCGGCCGTTTCCAGGACGTCCTTGACGGTCATCGGGAGCCCGCAGAGTGGCCCCGTCGGCGCTGAATGCGCGAGCGCTTCGTCGGCCGCGTGAGCGGTTGCGTACGCCGCCTCCTCGTCGATGGTGACCACAGCGTTGATCTGCCCACCATCGTCGTCGATCCGGCCGAGGTAGTAGGTGAGCAACTCGCGGCTGGAGATGTCGCGGCGGCGCAGTGCCGCGGTGAGTTCGGTGGCCGACAGGAGGCCGGGATCGTTCATTGATGTCTCCTCATTCGCAGATCGGATCTGCTCCGAGTTTGACCGTGGTGATCCCGGCCCACCCCCGTGGAACTACCAGGTTCCGCCCTGGGGATCGCCGTACCCGGCACGCAATGCCCAGGTCGCGGCCTCGGTGCGGTTCACCAGGCCGAGTTTGCGCAGCACGTTGGCGACGTGATATTCGATCGTTCGCTCGGAGAGGACCAAGGTGGTGGCGATGCTGCGGTTGGACCCACCACGGGCGATCAGGGCCAGGACTTCGCGTTCTCGGCCGGTCAGCTGGATGGAATCGTCGAGGCTCCTTCGTACGGCCGCGACAATTCGCTGCGCCGCGACATGGGACGGACCCATTCCCAGCCGGGCCGCAGCACGCGCCGCCCGGCCGGCCGTCCGCTCGGCCAGCTCACGGTCACTGGGGTCGCGCGACAGCAGCGCGTCCGCCAGCGCGATCTCGGACTCGACACGGTACGGAATCGCCCCTGCCCGGTCCTCGGCGGAAACCGCCGAAGTCAGCAGGCGCACGGCCTCGTCCTGATCGCATTCGGCCAACGCCAACCGGCCGAGTACGTCGGCAACCGACCCTCGGCAGAGGATCGTTCCGCCCGCCCCGGCCTGGAAAAGTTCCTCGTACGGGGCCAGAGCGGCCCGGCACCACCCGACCGTCTCGCCGTCGCCGAGGGTGATCGCGAGGTGTGCTGCGCCGAGGACCGTGTACAACCAGCGGCCGTCCCTCGGCTGGGAACGGATCACCGGACGGAGCCGCTCCAGGCACATCCGGGCGCCGTCGACATCACCTGCTGCCTCCAGGTACACGCCTCCGCTCGCCCAGGCGATCGGCAGGGACCCGAATCCGGATGTGAACGCACGCACGCGATCCGCGAGGTGGTCGGCTCCGGTCGTGAGGCGGCTCAACTCGAACTCGAACAGTTCCAGCAGCAGCAGATGCGTAGGCTCGCCCGTCCGCTGTGCCGCGTCCCTTGCGCGGTCGGCTTCGGCGCGGGAAAGCCTGAAGTCACCGGACCACAATCCGGCTGCGGCCCGGAGCAGGTGCGCGTGCCAACTCGCCAGATGCCAGCCGGTGCGACCGGCGAGGAGAGTCAACCGGGCGATCTGTTCGGACAACGCCGCCGGATCGCCGAGTTCCCAAGCGGTGTCGACCCGCCACAGACGTCCCCACAGCTCGGCGTCCGGGTCGCCGGTGTCCACGCCCAATCGGATCATCCGGTCGGCCAGCCTCACCCGGTCGGGCGCGCGACCGGGAGCGGACAGCGCTCCATGGCGCGCCTGGAGCGCGCGGGAGAGCGCCACCGGATCGCCAGTGGCCTCCGCGTCGGCCAGGGCCACCTCGCTCGAATGCTCGCCTTCGACCCCGTGGAGCAGCTCGACGAGGGTGAGCGCGCGCTGCGCGGTCAGGCGGGCCCGGCGGACTCGGTCTCGTTCCGGGACGCCCCGAGCGCCTGATCGCACAACCCCACGATCTGGGCGTTGAACTCCCCGTCGACGCCGTGCACGAGGATGGCGGCACGGGTCAGCAAATCCGGTTCAGCGGTGAGGTCGAACACTCGCCGGCAGTGGGTCAGTGCGCCGCGGACGTCGCCGGTTCTGTACGCCCGGTCGGCGTCATCGAGAGCCGCATCGGCCGCATCCTGCCCCATGCTTGAGAATTATCGTCCTACCCGACGGCGATGATCTCCTTGGCGTTGTGCCGGCCCACGCCCGGAATCTGGTCGAGGATCTCGACCAGATCCAGTAGGGACGATGTGATCGGGATGCCCTGATGTCGCGTCAGGGCTGGTCGGCGATGGTGATGACGACGCTTCCGATCTTCTGCCCGGTTTCGACGTACCGGTCGGCCTCGGCGATCCCGGGCAGGGTGTAGGTGCGGTCGATGACCGGCCGGAACCGCCCAGACCGCATCAGGTCGCCGAAGCGATCGATCATAGCCTGACTATGGTGTGGGAATCCGAACATGGGCTGCTCGCCCCAGGGGCGCCGGTGTGGGGCCGTCCACGACCCGGACCACTGCGGGCGGGCCATACCTGGTATACACCGCGGCCTTCATGCCTTGCACGGTAGACCCGGCCGACCGACCCGGCCCAGACCCGGCCCGACCGCAGACGCAGTGATTCCGCGGGCGGCCGGGCCGAGTGAGTGGGGCCGCCGTTGAGCGGTTAATGTTGCCGCCGGCGGCACCCAGTGATCAGGAAGCGATCCTCCAAGATCGTGTTCTGGACTGGAGTGTCGCTTGCCGCGGTAGAAGCTGGCGAGGATGCTGGATCGCCACCTGCAATCTGGCTTGCCCGCGACAGCACAGTCCCGACCCTGCTGGCCAACCGTCGATGACGATCTGAGCAACCGTTGGGCGACCGGGCCTGCTCGTGGTCGTTGATCGGCATCTTCGTCAGCGGCCGACCGATCTCGCCCTCGGCGGATACCGCCACCCTCGTAATTCCGGGTCACGCCGTCTTCATCCCGACGAACGCAT
>Ga0164241_10005548_pt1 | contig 11761 bp, 7 predicted proteins | sample OricomyardsoilBY_FD_108780 | JGI IMG/M metagenome (GOLD analysis project Ga0164241, IMG submission 108780) | Backyard soil microbial communities from Emeryville, California, USA - Original compost - Back yard soil (BY) | ecosystem: Environmental > Terrestrial > Soil > Unclassified | place: USA... | reverse complement strand
TGACCCAGGGGCCGCGCACCAGCAGCTCGCCAGCCGCCGTGCCGCCATGGGGCAGCTCGGCGCCGCTGTCGTCGACGATCTTCATGTCGATGCCGAACACCGCGCGGCCCTGCTTTGCCTGGAGCGCGAGGCGCTCCCCGGCGTCGAGCGCGCGATGGCGCGGTTTGAAGGTGCACACCGTGCCCAGCGGGCTCAGCTCGGTCATGCCCCAGGCGTGCAGCACCTGCACGTCGTACAGCTCCTGGAATGCACGCATCATCGACGGCGGACAGGCCGAACCACCGATGATGGTGCGGCGCATGGTGGAGAAGCCCAGGCAGTTGCTCTCCACATGGGCCAGCAGCCCCTGCCACACGGTGGGGACGCCGGCAGACACTGTCACGCCCTCTGCCTCGAAAAGGGCATGCAGCGACTGGCCGTCCAGCCACGGGCCCGGAAACACCAGCTTGGCGCCGACCATGCAGGCAATGTAGGGCAGGCCCCAGGCGTTCACGTGGAACATCGGCACCACCGGCAGGATGACGTCGTTGGCCGAGCAGTTCAGCGCATCGGGCAGCGCCGCCGCCATGGTGTGCAGCATCGTCGAACGGTGGCTGTACAGCGCACCCTTGGGGTTGCCGGTGGTGCCCGAGGTGTAGCAAAGCGAGGAAGCCGCCTGCTCGTCGAGCACCGGCCACGTGAAGTCGGGAGCGTGGTCGTCAATCAGCTCCTCGTAGCACAGCAGGTTCGGCACCTTCGACTCGGCCGGCATGTGCGCGCGGTCCGTCATCACGACGAAGGCCTTGATGGTCGAAACGCGCGAGGCAATGGCTTCGATCAGCGGCAGGAAGGTCAGATCGAAGAACAGGACTTCATCCTGCGCATGGTCGGCAATCCACACCACCTGATCCGGGTGCAGGCGCGGGTTGAGCGTGTGCAGCACCGCGCCCGAGCCCGAAACGGCGTAGTAGAGCTCCATGTGGCGGTAGCCGTTCCAGGCCAGCGTGGCAACGCGGTCGCACGCCTCGATGCCGCGCGCGGCAAGCGCGTTGGCCAGCCGGCGGGTACGCTGGCCCATGTCGCGGTAGGTGTAGCGGTGCACGTCGCCTTCAACGCGACGCGAGACGATCTGCTGCTCGCCGTGATGGCGTTCGGCGTGCGTCAGCAGGCTGGAGATCAGCAGCGGCCGATCCATCATCAATCCATTCATGGGAACTCTCGGGAAATTGGTTGTCGATTCAGGCTGCAACGCTGCGCGGCACGGCAACCGGGTCGGACGGAAGGTCCTCGTCGGCGCCTTCGCCGGCGCGTTGCAGGTCGGCTCCGTAGCTGCGCGAAGCCACCACGAAGGCCGCCGCCGCCAGCAAGCCGAAGACGGGCATGGCGATGAGGGCGATCTCGAGCGACCACAGGTCGGACAGCGCCCCCGCGATGAGCGGACCCACAGCCAGCCCCAGCAGGTTCTGGAACAGCGACAGCACCGACGCGCCCGTGGCACGGATGCCGGGGTGAATCACGTCGATCACCACCGCGGCGACCACGCCGACCGAGCAGGTCATCAGGAAGCCGCCCAGGGCGAACAGCGCGAACTGCGTCTGCCGACCCAGCGCCAGTCCGAGATGCCCTGCGCCGAAGGCGAAGGCCACCACCAGCGCCGAGGCAACACACGCCGCGGCCGTCACCTGCAGCTTGGCTGCCGGGCGCTTGCGACCGGCACGGTCGGCGAGCGCACCCCACACCACGCTGCCCGCCGCACCGCACAGCACCACCAGCGCGGCCTTGATGCCGGCCTGCTCCGGCGCCAGGCCATGCATGCGGTTGAGGTAGCTCGGCAGCCATGACCAGACGGCCGACACGAGAATGAGTTGCGCCGGTGCGGCAATGCAGATCCACAGCAGGGTGCGCGAGCGCATCAAGCGCTTGACGATGGCACCGGCCGCGCCGCGTGTCGAGCGGGTCGCCCGGTCGATGCGCGGGGTGAGCGCAACGGTGCGGTAGTCGCGCACCTTCATGTAGAGCAGCGCCAGGATCAGCCCTGGCACGCCGACGACGCCGAAGGCCGCCTTCCAGCCCCAGTGCGCGGCGATGATGCCGCCGATCATCACGCCCAGTACCGAACCGACCGATGCGGAGGCAAAGAAGCCAGCCATCAAGGCGCCGCGCATGCGTGCCGGAAAGTGGCTGGCGATGAGCGCAGCGCCCACCGATCCATAGCCCGCTTCACCCAGCCCTACCGCCGCGCGCGCCACCAGCAACTGGCCGTAGTTGCGCGTGAACATGCAGCTGATGGACGCCAGGCTCCAGAGCGTAGCCATCGCCACGATGCTCTTCACCCGGCTGAAGCGGTCGGCAAACAGGGCAATCGGAATGCCGCCCAGTGCAACCGTTACCGAGACCGAGGACACCAGTGCGCCAAGCTGCTTGTCGGACAGGTTCCACTCCGCTTTCAGGTGCGGAAACAGCGAGACGATGACCTGGCGGTCGATGAAGTCGAACATCATCAGCGCGACGGTCATGGCAAACGCGAACCAGGCCTGGCGCGGGCCGATCAGGTAGCCGTCGGCCGGGCCCTGATTCGAGTCGAGTGCATGCAGATCCATTGCTTCTTCTCCGGGTTCAGGGCACGAGCACCGTCGCACCGGTGGTCGCACGCGACTCCAGGGCACGGTGCGCATCGGCCGCGTCGGCCAGCGCGAAGCGCTGTTTCGGTTCGCTCGCGATGCGACCCGCCAGCACGTGGCCGAACAGTTCATCGGCCATGGAAAGCATGTGGGCGCGCGGCGTGATGTAGTGCATCATCGCCGGCCGCGTGAGCCAGATCGACCCCTTCATGGCCAGCGTCTGCGAATCGATCACCACCGGCCCCGACGTGGTGCCGTTGCTCACCAGGGCACCACGCGGCTGCAGGCTGTCGAGCGATGCTTCCAGCGTGTCCTTGCCCACCGAGTCGTACACCACCGGCACGCCCTTGCCGTCGGTGATCTCACGCACGCGCTGCGCAATGTTCTCGCGCGACGTCACGATGGTGTGCGCACAGCCGTTGTCCCTGGCGATGGCGGCCTTTTCGTCCGTGCTCACCGTGCCGATCATGGTCACGCCCATGGCACGCGCCCACTGGCAGGCAATCAGGCCGACGCCGCCGGCCGCCGCGTGATAGAGGATCGTTTCGCCGCCCTTGAGCGGGAAGACCTGGCGGAACAGGTACTGCGCCGTCATGCCCTTCATCATCAGCGTCGATGCGGTGCTGTCGGAAACGCCTTCAGGCAACGGAATCAGCACTTCCGCCGGCATCACGCGGGCTTGCGAGTACGCGCCCTGCGGGCCGATGAGGTAGCCCACGCGGTCACCCGCGCGAATGTCCGTCACGCCCGGGCCCACGGCCTCGACCACGCCGACGGCGTCGGAGCCCAGTCCGTTGGGAAGCGGGAGCGGGTAGCGGCCGGTGCGAAAGTAGATGTCGATGAAGTTGACGGCGACATAGGTGTGGCGCACGCGAGCCTGCCCCGGGCCTGGCTCGCCGACCTCGATGTCTTCCAGCTTGAGGACGTCCGGCCCGCCGGTGGTGTGAAAGCGGATGGCTTTCGTTGTCATGTTGATCTCCTTGTGTTCGCAAGAGCAGCCAGCAAGCGCGGGCCACGGTGTCTGGCTCAGCAGTACGAGAGTTCGTCCACCAGCAGTGCGGCTTCCGGCCAGCGGCCGAAGCCCGCCGAAGGGTTGAGGTGGCCCACAGCGCCCAGGTCGACCAGCTGGCTGCCCCAGTCGTTGGCCAGTTCGACGACCCGGCCGTAGGCGGCGAGCGGATCGTTGCGGCTGGCCGCCACGATGCTGTGGAACGGCAGCCGCTGACGTGGCACGGGAAGCCAGAGGTTGCTGCGCAGCTCGTCCAGCGTGGGATAGCCCTGCGGCATGGGCCGCTCGAAGTCCGGTGGCGCCGCCAGCAGTGCGCCGCGCACGCTGCGCTTCGTCAGGCGCGCCCAGTGCGCCACCATCACGCAGCCGGCGCTGTGTGCCACCAGCACCAGCGGGCCGTTCACCGCCATCGCGGCGTTTTCGATGGCCACGATGCGGCGTGCGCAGTCAAGATCGGGCCGGCCCATGGGCGGCACCGTGCGCACATCGCGGCACTGTGCGACCAGTTCCCGTTCCAGCAGCGTCTGCCAGTGCGCATCCGCATGGTCGCGCAGGCCGGGGACGATGAGAACGGTGGGCAGGACATCGTTCATGGTCAGGCCACGCGGCGCAAATATCCCTGCTGGCGCCCCTTGGGGTTGGGCGCAAGGCCGTTGGCGGCCAGGGTCTCTTCGATGGTGTCGTAGAACACGCCGATCTTCAGGATCTCGCGCGCCTCCTTGCCATTGGCCACGTCGCGGCCGAACTCGCGGGCCATGCGCACCAGCTGCTCGATCTGCTGCACGCTCGTCATCTTTTCCGTGCGCGACTGGTTCCAGAGGTTGTCCTCGATGCCGCAACGCACGTGCAGGCCCATGGCCATGCCCATCATGTTGACCGGCAGCACGTTGCGCATGCTGCTCTCCACCGTCAGCATCGAGCCGTCGGGAATCGCACGCAGGAAGTTCGCCAGGTTGTAGACGTTGGGCGCGTCCATGCCGCCGCTGATGGCCACCCAGTTCATGACCAGCGGCCCCTTGTAGATGCCGCGGCGGATCAGCCGCTCCACGGTCTCGTAGCTGTTGATGTTGTAGAACTGGAACGCGCTCTGGATACCGGCGGCCGACAGGCGGCGCACATGCTCTTCAATGAAGCCGGGGCCCGAAGGCACGACCATTTCGCGATAGGCCGCGTTGGTTTCGGGTTGCGCCAGCGAGGTGCCGGCGATGTCTTCGGCTTCCATGTGCTCGAAGATGTTCATCTGCGACGTGTTGACCGTCACCGTCACCTGGTCGGGCTTGGGGTCGAGCTCGGCGAGCATGTGACGCGTGTCGTCCTTGAGCCACTTGGCATTGGCGCCATCGGTCTCCGGCGCGAAGGAAATCGAGCCCCCCACCTGAATCACCATGTCCGGTACGGCCTTGCGCACGCCGGCGATCAGCTCGTTGAACATCGACAGCCGCTTGGACCCCCTGCCGTCCAGCTCACGCACATGCAGGTGCAGCACGCTGGCGCCGGCGGCATAGCAATCGACCGCCTTTTGCACCTGCTCCTCCATGGTCACCGGAATGTCCTGCGGGAAGTCGGAAGGAATCCACTCGGGGCCGTAGGGCGCGACGGTGATCACCAGCTTGTCCTGGTTTTCCGGGATCAGGGCGCCATCGAGAAAGTTCATGGTTCGTCTTTCGGTTGTGTGTTTGAAGGAGTGCGGGTGCGTGTCAGAACGTGGCTTCGCCGACGATGCCGGCGCGTTCCATCTTTCGGTGGCACGGCGGGTAGTCCATGACCGCGTAGTGCTGCGTGCTGCGGTTGTCCCAGAACGCGACGCTGTTCTTCTTCCAGCGCCAGCGGACCTGGTATTCGGGAATCGCCGCCTGGCTGACGAGGTAGTTCAGCAGCAGGCTGGCGCCCGGGGCGTGGTCTTGCCCCACGCGCACGTTCGCCGCCGTGTGGAAGTTGGTGAAGTGCGTGGTGAAGGCGTTGACGAAAAGGATCTTCTCGCCTGTCTCCGGATGGGTGCGCACCACCGGGTGTTCGGCATCCGGAAACTGCGCGTGCAGCGCGAGGCGCTTTTCGATTGGCATGGCTGCGCCAAAACTCGCTTCGATGCTGTGGCGCGCGCGCAGCCCCTCGATCTTTTGCTGGATGTCTTGCGGCAGGCGGGCATAGGCCTCGGCCATGTTGATCCAGATGGTGTCGCCACCGACGGGCGGCGTCTCGACACAGCGCAGCACGCAACCGAACGGCGGCTTTTCGCGCCAGGTGGCGTCGGTGTGGAAGGCGTTCTCGTAGCGGTCGTTCGGGACGTCCGGCGACTTGTAGATGCGCACCAGACCGGGGTGGTCCGGGTCGCTGCCCGCCACGGGGTGGCTTTCCAGCTCGCCGAAATGGCGTGCGAAAGTCACGTGCTCGGCCCGCGTCATGTCCTGGTCGCGGAAGAACAGCACCTTGTGCCTGAGCAGCAGCGCGCGGATCTCGGCCATCGTTTCGGCGTCGCGCGACGCGGGACCGATGTCGACGTTGCGCAGTTCGGCGCCAATCGTGCAGGTCAGCGGCTCGACCTGGATGGATCGCTTGAGCGCGGCAGCGGACACCACCGCGGGTGCGCCTTGCAGCGGCGTTGCTTCGGTTGTCTGGTTCATGGCATGTCTCCGTGAATGGATGCCGCTCAGGGCGGCTTCTCTGGTCCGAAGAATAGGCAGCCCCGCCCTTTTCCACCCCCTCCTTGCGGGAGGGGGGATACCCCCTGTCCGTCCCCAGGGCTAGCCCTGATCCGCCGGCTGGATCAGCCCCAGGATGCGCGCCCGGGCCACCACTTCCTTGCGTGTGCCGGCATCGAGCTTGGCCAGCAGGTTCTTGACGTGCCACTTCACCGTGGTTTCGCCCACCTGCATGGCACGCCCGACTTCCTTGTTGGACAGGTTGCGCGCCAGCAGCTCCACCACCTGGCGCTCCTTGGGCGTGAGCACCATGCTGCGCGCCGCCGGCAGCTTGTGCGGCTCGCCGGCCGGAGCGGGCGATTCGGGTGCGGCGGCGGGCGCTGCGCCAGCCGCGCGCCCGGCGTCTTCACCGGCGACTTGCCTGGCCCATTCACCCAGGTCCGGGTGGGCGTCTTCGAAGATGCGCACCAGCCCGAAACTGCGCGCCAGGTCGATCGCCTCGCGCAGCATCGGGGTCGCCTTCTCGCCGCAGCGATCGAGCGCAAAGGCGCGCAGGCCGAGGATCTCGATCTGCAGCCGCCCCTGCTGAACCGCCTGCATCAGCTCGGCGGCCTTCGCCAGGGGCTCCAGTGCGGCGCGCCAGTCCTGCGCGGCGATCGCGCAGTAGCCATGCGCCAGGCCGACCAGCCCGTCCACGCTGCGGTGCCAGAGCGGCCCCTGCGGCAGGGTCGGGTCGGTCATCAGACTGTCGATGCGCTGGCAGAGGTCGCGGCAGCTCTGCGCCCGGTAGCGCCGCGCGTGCAGGCGCACCTGCTCCGCAAGGCTGGCGATGCGAAGGCGCGGCAGCGCACGCGCGGAGCCCACCGCATCGAGCGCCCCGAGCAACTCCATCGCCCGGTGCTCGGCGCCTTCGGCCATCGCCATGCGTGCCATGGTGCGGTAGGCCAGCAGCAGCGTTTCGGGCAGTCCGCTGCGCTCCAGCACGTCGAGCCGGTCGGCCAGCAGTGCGGCCGCATCGGACGGCTTGCCGCGCTCCCACTGGGCTGCGGCAAGCAGGGCTGCCAGCATGCACACGAAGCTGTTGCGCCGCCCAAGGTTCGCCTCGGCACTGGCCAGCGCCGGTGGCAACAGGCTTTCGATGAGCAGGACCTGTCCCTCCCACACATACGAGAGGCCGATGATGAATTCGCCCCAACGGTCGATGAAGCCCTGCCGGCGTCCGGATTCGCCACGTGGCGAGGGCGATTGCTGCTGACGCAGTCGCGCCAGCGCCGGGTCGCCTTGCAGCAGGGTCCGGTAGGCGGTGCGGTTGGCGTGCACCCGGAGCAGCAGCGGATCGTGCAGCGGCGGCGCTTCGGCCCATGGGTCATGCAGCGCCGCGAAGCGGTCCGGGTCGTCGGCGAACACGGCGGCGCCACTCAGGATCAGCGCGCATTCGCAGCGCAGGGTGGCATCGGGTTCCTGCGGCTGCGCCAGGATGCGGTCGACCAGGCGGCTGGCGTCTTCGTGACGCTCGCTGGTGGCGAGCGTCCAGGCGGCGGCCAGCAGCAGGCGCGGCCGGCGGTCGAGTTCGTCCGGTGGCAATTGCGCCAGCCATTCGAGCACCACGCCCTGCCGGCCGTGCGTCATGATCGACTCGTACAGGCTGCGTTCGGCCAGTTCATAGGCTCGTTCACGTTGCCCGGCAATCAGCGCGTGGCGGGCCGCGTCTTCCAGCATGCCGCGCCCGGCGAGCCAGTCGGACGCGAGGGCGTGCGCCCCGGCCTGCACCTGGGGCGCCAGCGCGGCGAAGTCCTCGCGCAGTTCATCGCGCGCCAGCGCGTGCATGCGCAGCCAGTCGCCCTGCTCGGCCGCCACGAACACCGGCGTGTCGCGGCTCAGCCGGGCCAGCCTCTCCGCGGCGTCGTCCATGCCGGCAACCTTACGGCACAGCGCCGGATGCAGGTGATCGAGGATCGCGATGCGCGTCAGGAATTCGCGGTCCGGCGCCTCCAGGTTCGCCAGCAGCATGGCCAGGAAGCGGTCGCGCAACTGGCCGCCGGGCGCCGACATGCTGGCCAGGTCGGCACGTGCGTCGGCGCTGCGCGCCATCACGGTCAGCGACAACTGCAGCCCGAGCGGCCAGCCCTCGGTCAGCGCGTGCAAGCGCGCGGCGGTGTCGTTGTCAACGCCGGGGCCGGGTCCGAAGCGCCCCTGCACCAGTTCAATCGTCTCTTCCAGCCGGAAGCGCAGCATCTCGGGCCCGATCACAACGCACTGGCCGTAGGCAATCAGGTCGTCGATGTCCAGGCTGGAATCCGGCCGGCTCGCGATCACGGTGCGCAGGTTCAGCGGCGCGTTGCGCAGCAGGTAGGCCAGTGCCTCGCGCGAAGCGGCGGGCAGGCGCTCGGCCTCGTCCACCATCAGCACCACGTCCAGCGCGGTCTGCGCCAGTTCCGCAAGCCAGATGGTGATGGCTTCCAGGCCGCCCGGCCCGGTTGCGTCGAGCAGCACATGGCCGAACGCCGAGCGCCCCGCCGCGCGCCGCACGGCCAGCGCCAATGCCTGTGCCAGACGCTGCGGTGTATCGCGCGCCTGCAACGACACCCAGGCAACCACCACGCCGCGCGAGAGGTGTTCGAGCCGCCACTGCGCCAGCAGCGATGTCTTGCCGAAGCCGGCCGGCGCCTGGATCAGGACGGCGGGGACATCGCGGAAAGCCGCGTCGCCCGCCAGCAGGCGCGGGCGCGACACCAAGTGGCGTGGCACGCGCGGAGCGGAAACCCGCAGCAGGAGGTCGTCGCTTCCGTCCGGATTGGTGGTGTCGGAGATCACTGGGCCCGTCGATAGGTGAAGCGCGCCGCTGGCTGGTTTGACCTGTCCGCTGACCTGGTCGGCCAATTGCGCCCGATTCCCGAATGTACGTCCACGCCCATGCCTTTCACACCCGGGCTGAAGCGGGTGATGGGCCCCGCCCGCAGGCGACCCGGGCCATCCCCGCTCCCCTCCCCCTCCGCCAAGGAGGGGCGTGCGGGACGTCCGCCCGCCAAAACTTCGCCCTGCCCCCGTCCACCCACGAGAGAGGGGCGCACCACAGCAAACAAGAAAGAGGAGACTCGTGCTCAAGCTACAACCCAGGCCGGCTTTCCACGCCAGCCAACCGACGTTCCCACTCGCCGCCATTGCCATGGCAGCGCTGCTCGCAACCCTGTCCACGGGCGCGCAGGCATTCGAATTCGATACGGGCAACCCCGACCTCTCGCTACGCTGGGACAACACGGTCCGCTACAACTACGGCAACCGCGTCGAAAGCCGCGACAGCAAGATCGGCAACTCCGCCGTTTCCGACGAAGGCACCTACAGCTTCGATCGCGGCGAAACGGTGGCCAACCGCCTGGACCTGCTCAGCGAGTTCGACCTGACCTGGCGCAAGCGCTACGGCATGCGCGTGAGCGCCGCCGGCTGGGCCGACGGGGCCTACGGTTCATACAGCAGCAGCAACCCGAATCCGCCGCTGAGCGGCATCCCGAGCTACACCGGCAAGCGCTACAGCAACTACACGGAGCGCTACTACCACGGGCCTTCCGGTGAATTCCTCGACGCCTTCATCTTCGGCGGCGTGGACATCGGCGAAGTACCGGTCAATGCCAAGCTGGGCCGCCACTCGCTTTACTGGGGCGAATCGCTTTTCCTGGGCGGCAACATGAACGGCATTGCCTATGCGCAAAGCCCGCTGGACCTGCAGAAGGGCTTCGCCACGCCGGGCGTCGAGGCCAAGGAACTGTTCCGTCCGCTCAACCAGTTGTCGATGCAGGCGCAGCTCACGGAAAGCCTGTCGGTGGTGGGCGAGTACATGCTGGAGTGGGACTCTTCGCGCTACCCGGAAGGGGGCACCTACCTGGGCCCTGTGGACTTCGCCTTCAACGGGCCTGACCGCCAGTTCATCTCCCCCGCGCTGGGCTTTGCGCAGCGCGGCAACCCGGCCGAACCCGAGCAGCGCGGCGAAGGCGGCCTGGCCACGCGCTGGAGCCCGGAGTGGCTGGACGGCACGATGGGCTTCTACTGGCGCAACTTCGCCGACAAGCTGCCGCAGACCTTCATCACGCGGGTCGGCCCGGGCGTCAGCCGCTACAACCTGATCTACGCCGACAACATCGACATGTACGGCGTGAGTCTGGCCAAGAACATCGGCGGCATCAGTTTCGGTTCGGAGCTCTCATACCGCCACAACACGCCGCTCAACAGCACTGTGCTGGGCATCTCGCCAGGCTTGCCCACCGAAGGCGATACCGCGGGCCCGCGCGGCGACACGCTGCACGGCCTGGTCAATGCAGTCGGCGTGATTCCGAAAACCCCGCTGTTCGACACCGCCACCTGGGCGGTCGAACTGACCTGGGCGCAGTGGTCCAAGGTGCGCAGCGGCGCCAACCTCTTCTACGCCGAAGGCTTTGCCGCCTGCGCCGGCAAGGACAAGTGGGACGGCTGCACCACGAAGAACTACTTCGGCAGCGCCTTCGCCTTCACGCCCACCTGGTTCCAGGTCTGGCCGGGCATCGACCTGTCGGCGCCGATCACTTACGCCGTCGGGCTGAGCGGCAATGCGCCCACCGTCTTCGGCGGCAACGAGAAGAACGGCAACTACAGCGTCGGGCTGGGCGTAGACGTGCGCCAGAAGTACCGCTTCGACCTGAAATACATCGACTACCTGGGCGAATACCGCAGCAACAGCAGCGCGGTCACCAGCCAGAACGGGTTCACCACGCTGCTGACCGACCGCGGCTTCGTGAGCCTGACTTTCAAGACCACCTTCTAAGGAGACACGACATGCAATTGACACTCAAACTGCTGGCCGGGCTGCTCGCAGCGCAGGCCGGCATGGCAGCGGTTGCCGCCGTCAGCGCGGATGAAGCCAAGGCGCTGGGCACCACGCTCACGGCGGTCGGTGCAGAAAAGGCCGGCAACAAGGACGGCACCATCCCCGCCTGGACCGGCGGCCTGACCAAACCGCCGGCCGACTTCAAGGCCGGCGACGGCATCCGCCCGAATCCGTTCGCGGGCGAACGGCCGCGCCTGGTCATCGACGCGAAGAACGCCGGCGAATACGCCGAAAAGCTGACCGCCGGCACAAGAGAACTGCTCAGGCAATACCCCACCTTCCGCGTCGACGTGTACCCGACGCACCGCACCGTCGCCTTTCCGAAGTTCGTTACCGACAACACGGCAATCGCAGCGGTGCATGCAAGGACGGGCAACGAAGGCCGCTCGATCGAAGGCGTGCACGCCGCCTTCCCGTTCCCGATTCCCAAGGACGGCTACGAAGCGATGTGGAACCACCTGGTGCGCTTCAATGGCCAGTCGTACGAAGCCAAGTACCGCAACCTCAACGTCGATGCCAGCGGCCGTGCGGCGCTTGCCACCGAGGGCGTGAGCAACCAGGAGTTCCCGTTCTGGGATACGAGCAAGACCTCCGACACGTACTGGCGCATCAAGCTCACCTACACCGGTCCGGCTCGCCGCGCCGGCGAAGCGCTGCT
>Ga0164241_10005547_pt1 | contig 11761 bp, 12 predicted proteins | sample OricomyardsoilBY_FD_108780 | JGI IMG/M metagenome (GOLD analysis project Ga0164241, IMG submission 108780) | Backyard soil microbial communities from Emeryville, California, USA - Original compost - Back yard soil (BY) | ecosystem: Environmental > Terrestrial > Soil > Unclassified | place: USA... | reverse complement strand
GTGGAAACGAGCTCCGCATCGACGCGCTTCGCGCTTACGCGAGGAGCCTGGCATGGGCGATCGTTTGGCAATCCTTGGTCACGGGCATCGTGAGCGCCACCGCGTTTGTTCTCCTCGCTCGCTTCACGCGATTCGGGGCGCTCGACGGCTCGACGCTCGCCGGCGTCGCGTTGCTCTGGGGTGTAATTGGGGTCTCGCGCAGCCCCTCGGCCCTCCTCGGCGTGTTCGCGCAGCTGCGACCGAAGGGGCCTCTCACAGACTTTTCGCTTGCGTTCGTCATGCTCTCGGACGTCGTCGTCATCTTCCTGATGGCGATCGCCGTCGTCGCCGCGCGGCCGCTGCTCGAGCCGGGAGGCGGCCTCTCTGCGAACGCGATCGTGCACCTCGGGCATGAAATGCTGGGAAGCATCGCGCTCGGCGTGACGCTCGGCCTCGTCCTGGCCGCGTACCTGCGCATCGTCGGACAGAACCTGCTCGTCGTCCTGATGGCGATCGGCTTCGGGCTCTCCGAGCTCTTGCAGTACATCCAGTTCGACGCGCTCTTGTCGTTCCTCGTCGCCGGCTTCGTCGTCGAGAACTTCAGCTCGCAGGGCCACAAGCTGCTCGGCGCGATCGAGCGGACGGGCACGGTCGTGTTCGTCATCTTCTTTGCGCTCGCAGGCGCGCAGCTCGACGTGCCGATTTTGCGCAGACTCTGGCCTGTCGCGCTCGGGCTCTGCGCTGCGCGCGCGGTCGCGACGGTCATCTCGGCGCGCCTCTCGAGCCGCTTCGCGAAAGACCCGCCGATCATCCGGACGTGGGGCTTCTCGGCGCTGATTTCTCAGTCGGGCCTGACGCTGGGGCTCTCGATCGTGATCGTCCGCACGTTCGCCGTCCTCGGCGATGCGTTTCACTCGCTCGTCATCGCGAGCTGCGCCATCAATACGATCGTCGGCCCCATCATGCAGAAGGTCGCGCTCGACAGGACCGGAGAGTCCGAGGAGAAGCGCCGCGCGGCGGGCGTGCCGGAGACCGCCCCCGAGGCTCCGGCGACGTAGCCCCGCCTGCGCGACCGACGACGCCCTAGTCCGCCCGAAAGGGCGGACCAGCAAATGAGAGTCGGTGGCCACACGAACGCCTTCGGCGCGTCCGCCTGCCCGGCCTTCACTTGCGAGCGTCAGCGAGGGCCGGGCGGGAGGACGCGCCAAAACGAGGGACACGCCCTCGTTCAGGGGACGTCGTCGCGCGGTCGCATCTCGACCGGCGAGAGCGGCGGCAGCGAGATGTGAACTCGCCACGCTCCGTCTTCGTACACGCAGGGGATCTCCGCGCGCTCGCCGTCGAGCAAGCCCGAGGCGTGAACGATCGCGTATTTGCCCGTGATGGTCGCGCTCAAATCGCGCGCTTCGAAGCGCTCGATGAAGCTGGCCGGAGCGATCATCTGCTCGGGCACGATGCGCTTTCCGCTGGCGTCGCCGTAGCGCGCCGCGCGCTCGACGAGGTTGTCGCGCGTGTCCTTCGAGAGGCGATCGAACGCGGTCTTCGCCCTGGCCGGATCGCCATCGACCTGCTTGAGCTCGAGGACCAGCTCTCGGACGGCGCCCTCGGGGGTGGCGTCCGGGTCGCGACGCGCGCAGCTCACGACGCCGACGGAGAGCACGGCAAAGAGGCCGACCGCGAGGACGCCCGACCTCACGGCTTGCTCTTGGATCCACGAACGCCGGCGGCGTCCTTCACCTCGACCATCGTCTTCTGCGCGATCGTGCGGCACTTCGCGGCGCCCTCGGCGAGGGCCGTCGTCACGCGCTCGGGGTGCGCGCGAAGCTCCGCGGCGCGCGCACGAATCGGGACGAGCTCGACCTCGAGCGATTCGGCGAGCATTTTCTTGCAGTCCCCGCAGCCGATCGCGGCGCTGCGGCAGTCGGCGTCGATCTGCTTCACCTTCTCGGCCGGGGTGACCGCGCCGTGCATCGTGAAGATGTTGCAGATCTCGGGACGCCCCGGCTTGTCGCGCGTCGTGCGCTCCGGATCGGTGAACGCGCCCTTCAACTTCTTCCAGATCGCCGCTTCGGGCTCGAGCAGGCCGATCGCATTGCCGCGGCTCTTCGACATCTTCTCGTTGCCGTCCGTGCCGCGGATGCGGAGCGTCAGCGGGTGCGGCTTCGGCTCCGGGAAGACCTCCTTGCCGAAGCGATGGTTGAAGTGGCGCGCGCAGTCGCGGGCGAACTCGAGGTGCTGGATCTGATCGTGACCGACCGGCACGAGCGTCGCCTTGTAGAGGAGGATGTCCGCCGCCATCAGGATTGGGTACGTGAAGAGCCCTGCGTTGACCGCGGTCTTGTGCTGCTCGCTCTTCTCTTTGAACTGCGTCATGCGGCCGAGCTCGCCCATCGGCGCGACGCAGCTCAGGTACCACGCGAGCTCCATGTGCTCAGGGACGTCGCTCTGAACGAAGACCGTCGCGTCTTGGTCGGCGAGGCCGCCGGCGAGGAACGTGAGGGCCGTCTCGAAGACGCGCGAAGGAAACGTCTTCGCGTCGTACGGCGCGGTGAAGGCGTGACAGTCGACGACGCAGTAGATGCCCTCGTGCTCGCCGCTTCGGCCGAGCTCGACCCATTGGCGAAGCGCCCCGAGGTAATTGCCCAGGTGAAGCTCGCCCGTCGGCTGCATGCCGCTGAAAATCGTCGCCATCGAAGGTCCTCGCCCTGTGCTCGCGAATCGTGCTCGCGAATCGTGCTCGCGAATCGTGCTCGCGAAGCTGCGCGGTCTCGAAATAGCCGCGGCGTACTGAGCCGTCCATGGCTCGTTCCCAAGGACGACGGCCCGAGGCCTGCGCGGCTGACGCGCCTGGTGCACAAGCGGCCGTCGTCACCCATGAGAAATGCGGGAATTCAGGGCGAATTGCCCCAATATTTGACGGCCGGGAGCCTTGAAAAGACCCGGAGCGTTGGTGTAGCGAAGAACGATGAAGGCTCCTCAGTCCGACGCCCTCGTGTTCTTCGGTGCCACGGGCGACCTCGCGTACAAGAAGATCTTCCCGGCGCTGGCGTCGATGATCCGCCACGGCGCGCTGAACGTGCCCGTCATCGGCGTCGCGAAGGCAGGCTGGTCCCTGGACGACCTGAGGGCGCGCGCGAAGGAGAGCCTCGAGAAGCACGGCTCGTTCGATGCCGGCGTGTTCGACAAGCTCGCGAGCCTGCTCCGCTACGTAGACGGCGACTACAAGGACGACGCCACCTTCGAGGCGTTGAAGAAGGCGCTCGGCGCTGCGACGCGACCGACGCACTACCTCGCGATCCCACCGAGTCTCTTCGGTGTGGTCGTCGCAGCGCTCGAAAAGTGCGGTGCCGCGAAGAACGCGCGCGTCATCATCGAGAAGCCGTTCGGGCGCGATCTCGCCTCTGCGAAGGAGCTGAACCGCATCCTCTACACGGCGTTCGAAGAGCCTTCGATCTTCCGCATCGACCACTACTTGGGCAAAGAGGCCGTTCAGAACGTCCTCTTCTTCCGCTTCGCGAACACGTTCCTCGAGCCGATCTGGAATCGGAACTACGTCGAGGCCGTGCAGATCACGATGGCCGAGAGCTTCGGCGTCCAGGGCCGCGGGAAGTTCTACGAAGAGGCGGGCGCGATCCGCGACGTCATTCAGAACCACATGCTGCAGGTCGTCGGCTTCCTCGCGATGGAGCCGCCGGTGCTCGGCTACGACGAGGCGATGCGCGACGAGCAGGTGAAGGTGTTCCGCGCGATCCGTCCGCTCTCGCAGGACGACCTGGTCCGCGGCCAATTCGACGGGTACCGAGCAGAGGATGGCGTCGCGAAGGACTCGACCGTCGAGACCTATGCGGCCGTTCGGCTCTTCGTCGATTCGTGGCGCTGGGAGGGCGTGCCGTTCTTGATCCGCGCCGGCAAGAGCCTTCCCGTCACCGCCACGGAGGTGATCGTGGATTTGAAGAGCCCGCCCATCGCGAAGCTCTCTCCCGGCAAGGGCAACTACATTCGCTTGCGACTCGGACCGCAGGTGTCGATCGCCATCGGCGCGCGCGTCAAGAAGCCGGGCGAGGCGCTGGTGGGCCAAGAGACCGAACTGCATTTCGTGCAACAACCGACGGGCGACGAAATGGACGCGTATGAGCGACTGCTCGGCGATGCGCTCGAGGGCGACGCGACGCTGTTCGCGCGGCAAGACGCGGTCGAGGCGGCCTGGGAGATCGTCGAGCCGATCCTGGGCAACGTGACGCCGATCTACCCCTATGCTCCCGGATCCTGGGGGCCCAAAGAGGCCGACCCGATGGCGGAGAACGTGGGCGGGTGGGACTGCCCGAAAGAAACGCCCTGAAGCGATCGCTCACGCGTGGTCTCGCGTGAGACAGGCACGACCGTCTCGCAAACCGTTGCGCGACCAGAACATCTCTCGGAGGACGACGATGCAACTCGGAATGGTGGGTCTCGGGCGCATGGGCGCCAACATGGTCCGACGCTTGATGAAGGCCGGTCACAAGTGCGTCGTGCGCGACCTGTCGGCCGACGCCGTCGCTGCGATGGAGAAAGAGGGCGCGATCGGCTCGACCAGCGCCGAGGACTTCGTCAAGAAGCTCGACGGACCGCGGACGATCTGGATGATGGTCCCCGCCGGCGCCGTCGACAAAACGATCGCGAGCTTCGAAGGGCTGCTCGCCTCGGGCGACACGCTCATCGACGGCGGCAACTCGTTCTATCGCGACGATGTCGATCGCGCGAAGCGCCTGGCCGAGCGCGGCATTCACTACGTCGACGTCGGCACGAGCGGCGGCGTCTGGGGCCTCGAGCGCGGCTACTGCATGATGATCGGCGGCGAGAAGGAGGTCGTCGAGCGCCTCGATCCGATCTTCGCGACGCTGGCGCCTGGTCGCGGCGACATCCCGCGCACACCGGGTCGCGACAAGATGCCTGGCACCTCCGAGCTGGGCTATCTGCACTGCGGTCCGCCTGGCGCGGGACACTTCGTCAAGATGGTCCACAACGGCATCGAATATGGAGTCATGGCCGCGTACGCAGAGGGGTTGAACATCCTGAAGCACGCGAACATCGGCAAGCAGACGCACACCGTCGACGCCGAGACCGCGCCCATCCAGAGGACCGCGTACTACCAATACGACTTCAACCTCCCCGACGTGGCAGAGGTGTGGCGTCGCGGCAGCGTCATCGCGTCGTGGCTGCTCGATCTGACCGCGATCTCGCTCGCCGAGAACCCGTCGCTCGACAATTTCTCCGGCAAGGTCAGCGACTCTGGAGAGGGTCGCTGGACGATCGACGCCGCCATCGACGAGGCGGTGCCCGCGAACGTGCTGACGGCGGCGCTCTTCGAACGTTTCAGCTCACGCGGAGAGGACGACTTCCAGAACCGTGTCCTCAGCGCGATGCGCTTCCAGTTCGGCGGACATCACGAGAAGAAGTGAGCCCGCGTTGCGCGACGGCGAGGCCCCCCCTCGCCGCGTCGCGCGGCGAACGGACTTTCCGTCTCAGTCGACGAACGTGTCGGACAGACCACCCGCCTGCCGAAGGGCCTCGTAGAGGACGATCGACACCGAGTTTGCGAGGTTGAGGGACCGCACCTCGCCCGCGGTCGGGATCGCGAACGTCGCGTCCTCGTGCGACGCGAGCAGCTCCTTCGGTAGACCGACGCTCTCGCGTCCGAAGACGAGCGCGTCGCCCGGCTGAAAGTCGGCCTCGAGGTAGCTCTTCGCTGAATGCGCCGAGAAGAAGCGCGGCCGGGCAGCCCTGTGCGCGTTCGCGAAGTGCTCGAACGTGACGTGCTGCTCGAGCTCGACGAGATGCCAATAGTCGAGGCCGGCGCGTCGCACGGCGTGCTCGTCGATCCGAAAACCCAGCGGGCCGATCAGGTGCAGCGGCGAGCGCGTCGCCACCGCGAGCCGACCGATGTTCCCCGTGTTCTGCGGGATCTCGGGCTCGACCAGGACGATGCGAAACGGCGTCGCGAGCGGTCGCGACCGGAGGCGTCCGGCCGTCATGGCGTCGCGAGACGCGGCGCGACGAGCTTCAATCCGGCATGCGCCTTCGGCGCTGCCGGCAGCGGATAGCCGGTCTCTTTCAGCATGCCGCGAAAGAGCGACTCCTCTACGCGAGCACCATCGAGCTCGAGGACGGCGTTCTTGTAGTTGCCCGAGGTCGCGGCGTCCGCGGCCTTCTCGATGTGCGCCAGGAACAAGAGCAGATGCGGATGCGCCTTCGCGACGAGCGGCGGGACGTCCATCTTCTCTGCGGCGTCGTAGCGCGCGCGCGCGACGGCGAGCACGACCAGGGCGAGCTCTTTGTCGGTGAGGTGCGCGCGAAGCGAGGTCGCGTCGCGCCTGGCGCCCTCGACGATCATGGTCGAGCGATCGAGGTAGCTGCCCGCGTGCGCGGGCCGCGCCATCGTGAGCACGAAGCCCGCGAAGACCAGGCACATGAGGAGCACGCCCTTCTTCATGGGCCCGTCTTACTCCCGCGAAGCGAGCAGCGTAAGCGCCGTCTGTGCAGCGGACTGCTCGGCGGCCTTCTTCGAGCGTCCCGTCCCGCGCGCCAAGATCTCGCCGAACGCCTCGACCTCGACGACGAACTCGCGCTGATGATCCGGGCCGATCGCCTCGACGAGGGCGTAGCGCGGCGAGCTGCCGCCCTTCGCCTGTACGCGCTCTTGCAGGGCGCTCTTCGCGTCGCGCACGAGCGCCATCGGTTGATGGTCGGTGCGATCACACAGCACCGTCGCGAGACGGCGAGCCGCTTCGAACCCGCGATCGAGATAGACCGCGCCGAAGATCGCCTCGGTCACGTCGGCCAGGACGCTCGTCTGCTCGCGTTCGCCTGCCGCGTCGGCGCCGCGACCGAGCGAGAGCGCCAGGCCCATGTCGAGCTCGCGCGCGAAGCGAGCGAGCCCCTCTGTGCTGACGATCGCCGCGCGTCGAAAGGACAGATCTCCCTCGCGCGCGTCGGGGAAGCGCAGCATGAGCGCCTCGCTCACCGCGAGCGAGAGGACGGCGTCGCCCAAAAATTCCAGGCGCTGGTAATCCGATCGCGTCGAGGTCTGCCGATGCTCGTTCGCCCAGCTGGGGTGCGTGAGCGCCTCTTCGAGGTGAGGTAGATCTTCCGTCCCACCGAGGAACGTCTCGAGGAGCGCGGGGAGCTTCACGTGGACTTCGTGGTGTCGGAGCTCTTCGATGCGGTATCGCCGCGAAGACCAGCGTGGAGTCGCTCGGTCACCTGCGCCATGTCACGGTCGAGCGTCGTCGTGCCGCCGGCGTCGTGCGTCGACCAGAGGACGCCGACCTTGCACCAACGGACCGTGAGATCGGGATGGTGGTCACGCTTGTCTGCGGCGAAGCCGAGCGCGACCGCGAACGCGAGGCCGTCGCCGTAGGTCGAGAACGCGAACGTCTGCTCGAGCGAAGCTTCGGTGGCGGTCCAACCGCGCGCAGCGAGCGCGCTCAGATCGTCGGCGGTGAGACGTACATGGCTCATCGGGCACCTCCACGGCGGACCCTACCACGGCGATCTCGCTGAAGAGGACCGGGAACCCACGCCACGGGCAGCTGTCCGTCGCGCGTGGGCTATGCTCTCTCGACCCCGATGCGCGGCCTCGTCGCTTGTCCCTTCTGTCGCGAGATGTACGAACCGGGCGAGGCGAACGTCTGCCCGGACTGCGATCTCGCCCTAGTTCGTGTGGAAGATCTGCCACCTGCGAAGGTCGTCGGCGGAGAGGCCGAGGCCGAGGTGGCGCCAGAGGACGAACGCCTTCCATGGAGCTACATGGGTCGCGGACGCGGTCTCTTGATCGCCCTTGCGATCGCGGGGATCGCAGCGTTTTTTCTTCCGTGGGCGCAGGAGATCGTACCCGAGCGGCGGACGTTGAACGGCGCGGCGCTCGCGTCGCACCTCGGGTGGATGTGGGCGCCGCTCGTCGCGTGGCTCGTGATGATCCCGCTCGTCATGTCGCGCAGGACGATCTTTCGGATGAGAGGCGCGCGCGTCGCGACGGCGTTCTTGGCGGCGATGGCGCTGCTCACGGTGGTCGTGAGGGTCGCGTTCCCGGTCTCGGGGACGCCGATGGATCCCCATCGCATCGAGTGGGGGATCGGCCTCTGGGTGACCGGGGCGATCGCAGCAGCGGCGGTCGCGGCGTCGATGAGCCTCGGGGGGCGGCTCGACGTCTTGAAGACGAAGACGGAGAGACCGAAGGACGTGACGCTGCACTGAGAGCGGCGCGCGTGTGCGCACCTGCGTCTGAGCTTGCGGCAGACGCACGCCTGCGCGCTGGCCTGGCCAGCCGCAGACCAAACACTCTGCGGGCGCCGCGAAACGATCGCGGCGCCTACCCTCCTTCGAGCGGCGAGCTCCTGGCTCGCCGCCTTCTGTCAGTTCGCCAAGAAGATGGCTTCGATCTCGGTCTTGACCTGCTCTTCGGTCTGACCGCGCGCGATGGCGATCTCTTTCACGATGAGCGACCGCGCTTCGTCGAGCATGCGGCGCTCGCCGAACGAGAGTTGCTTGTCCGTCTTCAATCGGTAGAGGTCGCGGAGCACCTCTGCGACGTCGTAGATCGAGCCGGTCTTGATCTTGTCCATGAAGCCGCGATACCGGCGGTTCCAGGTCTGCTTATCGAACGCGATCGTGCGCTCGCGGAGGATGTCGAACACCTCCATGATCTCTTGCTCGCTGATGAGCTGACGCAGGCCGACGGCCGACGCGTTACCCACCGGGACGCGGATCTTGCTGTTGTTCTGGAGGAGTCGGAGCACGTAGAAGCGCTGCCGGCTCCCGCCGAGGTCGAGCTCTTCGATGCCGATGACCTCTGCGACGCCACCCCGGGGGTAGACGGCCTTGTCGCCGACCTTGAAGGTGACGACCGGTTGAACAGCTTGGGTTTCCGCGGGCTGAGCTTGTTGCATTGATTCTCCTTTGCGCTCCTTCGACGCGCTGCTTACGCCTTTGCTCGGCTGCGACGGAATCGCGGCAGAGGCAGGGGGGGCAGCGGAAGCGGGTTTGCGTGTTCCCGTCATGAGGACGTCTCCGAAAAGGGTTCTGAGAGCTGTCCGAGGAACCTGGTCGCAACCATCGCGTGACCGACTTCATTCCTCGCGGCCGGTTCGCGGAGCGAATTCGGACGATGCCCCGTGAGTCGAAGCTCTTTCGATCGGGCTGTCTCGGACGAGCGAGCTTCGAACGAAGGAGTGGGGCGGGAATGCGAACGGCCTCCTTCGCGAAGAGGCCCCGAAAGGCAGCGAAGTGAGGCCAGAGACGGTACGCGCTTGGGGACGATCCCGCTCGCGCTCTCAGTGAAACGCCGCCTGGAAGGCCGCGTCCGCACGGTCAGCCGGGCGGCTCAAACAACATCTTGTGCCGAGCGCAGACAGCGCCAAGCGGGCGCACTCTACTCAGCCTCCCCCCCATTGTCAAACCGGGGCAGCGGTGTCGACCCGGGGGGCCGCAAACGGCGGTATCGTCAAACGAGGGCGGAGAGGTCGCCCTTCGCGAGGTCTTCGGCCAGGCCCCAACGGACGCCCCGGTCGCTGACCAAGACGCGGCCACCACTCGAACGTCTGGCAATGGCCAGGCAGATGCGCGTGCCCGCGATGATGACGTCGGCGCGCTTGGGGGAGAGGCCGGGCAGCTCGACCCGCTCGTCCTGTTTCAAGCTCTCGAGCAACGCCGCGACGCGCTCGATGTCCGACCGCTCGAGCACCGCGCCATGAATCTTCGATGCGTCGTAGGGATCGATGCCCTTCGCGATCGCGGCGATCGTCGTGACGGTCCCTGCAACCCCGACGAGGTCCCCGGCGACGGTCGGGGCGGACGCGAGGGCGCTCTCGATGTCTCGCTCGATGGCGGCAATTTCTGCGTCCGTCGGCGGGTCGCTCTTCACGTGTCGTTCGGTCAGGCGCACGGAGCCGATGTCGAGGCTCTTGGCTTCGTCGATGCGGCGCGTGGTCGCGTCGCCGCGGATGATCTCGGTGCTGCCTCCGCCGATATCGAACACGCTGGCCGCGCCGATCACGCCCAACCCCGAGAGCGCACCCGAGAACGTGAGGCGCGCCTCGGCGTCGCCGGAGATCACGCGCGGCTCGAAACCGAGGAGCTCTTTCGCGCGAGCGCGAAGCTCGCTGCCTCCGCCAGCGTCGCGCATGGCGCTCGTGCCGACGGCGTCCGCTCGCCGCGCTCCCGCTGCGCGGATCGCGTCGCCGTAGTTGGCGAGGCACTCGAGCGTCCGCGCGATCGCCGCGTCGGAGAGGCGGCGTGTCTTGTCGACGCCTTCTCCGAGCCGCGTGATCGTCGCGCGCTCGTCGATGGGGACGAGCGCGCCATTTTCATCCACCTCGGCCACGAGCAAGAGGACGGAGTTCGTCCCGATGTCGATCGTGGCGACGCGCTCCCCGCGGGAGAGCGCGCCACGTCGACTCGCAGCCGAGGTCTCTTCGTTCACTTCGTCAGCGTCTTGAGATCGATCATCTCTTCGACGTTCGGCATCACCACGAGCTCGACGCGTCGGTTCGCTTGACGACCCTCGGGGGTCGAGTTGTCGGCGATGGGATCCGTGTCGCCGTAGCCGACGGCGGACCAGTTCGCCGGGTTCATCCCGCCGCCGCCCTTCTCGACCGGATCGGTGAGCAGCACGAGCACCTCGCGGGCGCGCATCGCGGACAGGCCCCAGTTGTCCTTGAACATGCCCTTGAAGGGCTGGTTGTCCGTGTGACCGGCCACCTGATAGGTGCGGCCCATCAGACCCTTGTCGCTTCGGACGACCTCGGCGACCTTCCCGAGGATCTCCTTGCCCTCTTTCTTCAGGGTCTCGCGACCCGAGTCGAAGAGCACGTCGCCCGGCAGGTTGATGACGATGCGATTCTTGCGAATCGACACCTTCAAGCCGAACTTCGTCAGCTCCTCGAGCTTCTTGCGGAGCACGTCGAAGCGCTGGCGAATCGCCTCGAGCTGCTCTGCGCGCTTCTTGTAGTCCTCGAGCGCTCGAGCCTGCTGCTCGAGGTTCGCGTTGAGGTTCGAGATGTCGACACCCGCTCCGCGGAGCTGCTCCTTCAGCTGCTCGACGCGACCGGTCGCGTCGGCGAGCTCGTCGGTTGCGCGCTTGCTGGCCGCTTGCTCGGCGGCGAGACGGGCCTTCAGGTCCTCCACCTCACGTACTTTCGCGTCGTACTCGTCTTGGCCCGGGCCGCACCCGGCGGCGAGCACGGTCAACACCATGAAGATGCTGAGTAGAAGCCCTCGCGTACCTCTCATGAGCATGGATCCTCCTCCGCGCGCAGGGTCGGACCCACACGCTGGTTTGCGGCGGCGGAAGCTAGATGAGGCGGGGGGGAGGACACAAGAGCGGCCCGCTTACGGATCAAATCATTGTAAAATGCAATAGTAATATCAACAGATCGGAGTCTGTGCTCTTGTTCATCGTCCGCAACGCTTGCGGACCACTCTTCGGACGGTTCACGAGAGTGCTCGAAAATGGCCCAGCAAAATTTTCCTTGACCATGCCCATGCGTGGCAATATACGTCGTGCAACATCTGTTGCTTCACAGGCCCCTCGCACGGTGTTTCCCGAAAATGTTCAGCGGGGGCCGCGACTGAGTTCGACAGGTTCGAAATCAATCGCGAGTGGAGCCAGGGCGGACTTGATTCTCGTTCTGGCTCGGGGGTTCTGGTGATGCGCCACTCAGGAGGATACAGATGGCTGCCAAGAAGACCGCGAAGAAGGCTGTGAAGAAGGTGACCAAGACGGCGAAGAAGCCGGCCGCCGGCAAGG
>Ga0164241_10005546_pt1 | contig 11762 bp, 7 predicted proteins | sample OricomyardsoilBY_FD_108780 | JGI IMG/M metagenome (GOLD analysis project Ga0164241, IMG submission 108780) | Backyard soil microbial communities from Emeryville, California, USA - Original compost - Back yard soil (BY) | ecosystem: Environmental > Terrestrial > Soil > Unclassified | place: USA... | reverse complement strand
TCGATCCGCGCACCGCCCCCCTCGATCACGTGAAGACCACATCCTCACCGGAGGCCGCACTCTCGATCCCCCGAGTCAGGTCCTCCAGGGCCTCCTGGATGTCCTGGTGCAGCTCGAAGTCCCGCGGCACCGACACCGGCGCGCGCTGCATCAGGTCGGCACCGCGCCGTTGGTAGGCGGCCCGAAGCTCCTCGAGCCTGGAGAGCAGACCCGATCGCCGAGTCTCGATGTCCGCGGTCGGCGCGCCGACCCGCGCATCGGGTTCTGGCGCCCCCGCCGACACCCGCCCGTGGGACAGCCAGTCGGCAAGTTCAGCCCCCAGTGCCTCGTAGTTCTCGAAGCCCTGCTGACTTCCCGCGGCTCCCAGGTCGCGCAGCCGGTGGTACGGACGAAGTGGCTGCAGCTTCTGATCGGCGTACGTCGCCATCAGCGCCAGCGGAAGCGACTCGAGGAGGGCGCCGACCGTCTCGGCTGCATGGGCCGAAGTGCGCAGTAGCGGGTTCGGGAAACCCAGCCACCCGCCCGTGCCGCCGGTCAGGTTCGGGATCCAGATCGAGACCGCCCCGCCCGGCGTGTCGTGACCTCGCAGTTGACCGAGGACCAGCGCCGTGAACCAGCCTCTCAGCATCGCCCGCCGTACGGCCGGTGCGGCCGGCACGAACTCTGCCAACGGCCGGGCCCGACGCCAGGTCCAGAACGACTGACGAGCATCGTCGGACTGTCGCACCGCCGCCCACTCGTTGACCAGTGGCTTCATCAGTGAGCTGAACACGACCGGCTCGTACGGCTCGGTGAGAACACCGAAGATGCTGACCTCCTGCCCCCAGGCATCGGTGAAGGGGTTGTTGAGATCCTCCAGGGTCGACTTGCTGGTCGCCAGCACGTCGCGAGCGAGCTTCGCCGCCTCGGACGACGCGCTGATCGGGATCGGGCTCATGATCAGGGTCGTCGCAACGTCCTGCTTGTCGTGCACCAGCGCCAGCATTTGTCGGTCGATGTCAACCAACGGCTGCGCGCGCCCGATCGTCGACTTGAGCTGCCCCGCGAAGCGTTGTCGGCGCCGCTTCAGCTCCGTCGGCGAGACGTTCTCCTCAGTGAGATGCAGTTCGAGGGATTGCTGCAGGTGGCGGCCGAAGGACCGCTGATCGCTGCGGACCCACCGGTCCGCCCTGATCAGGAGGTCGGCACAACCGATCCTGAGCTCGAGAATCGCGGTGTTGGGCGCCTGCAGGCCGCCATGCAGGTCTTGGACTGCCGGAACCCAGCTGCGTCGCTTGACCGCTGCATCTCCGTGCGGCCTATCGGGTGTCACACCGTCGGCGTCGGTGATCACATCCCGAACCGTCCCCAGCTCGGCGTCGAGCGGGGCCGGCAGTCCGGTGTCACGCATCAGGAGCGCACGCATCATCTGGGGAAACTCGTTGACGTCGTCGAGGAGGAACTCGTTTCGCGCGGGCTGTAGGGGAGTGGGCACTGAGTCTCCGGTGGGCCAGAACTCCACCTTCGACGGCTTTCCGGACTCTCGCCTGGTATCGCCGCGCAGCCCTTCGACGGCATGCTCAACCGCGCGGGTAAGGGGCTCGAGCAGGCCTTTGCGCAAGTCTCGGAGCATGCTCTCGACGAGCGCGCGCAGGTCCGCCTCGGCCTGGTATCCGATGCTCGCGGCCGCTCGCCCCATCGCGTCTTCCAGGTTGGTGCTGTCGCGCGACAGCTTCCCGCGTGCCTCGGTGCTGAGTGCCGCCCGGATGTCGGCCCGGGCGCGCTCGGCGCGCTGCTGCATGTCGCCCTGCTCGGTGGGCAGCTCCCGGACGATGTGTCCGACCTCCTGGTCGAGCCGCTTGAGCAGCTCGACGGTGACCGGCCCCCCGTGGTTTGCCAGGGCCCACATCGCATGGTTGGGGAGCGATACCTGGATCTCGTCGACCCACGTGCGAGCAAGTGTGAGCCGCGCGGCCCGCAGCTGGTCGCGGAGCGCCGGCCCCTCTTCCCGCAGCCGTCGCTCGATCCGCGACTGCCAGACGTCCACGGTAAGCCCGTCGGCCGGGATCGCGCCGCCACTCTTGATCCCGATCAGCCCACTCTCGATCCATTGGCGGGCGTAGCGGGCACGGTCTGTCGGTCTGATCTCGTCGATTACCTTGTTGGCGTCGAGACCTCGCTCGTCGAGGCCGCTGGCTGCCAGGAAGGAGGGCCAGGCCTGCTCGGCCAACGCCGCCACGATCTCCTCGTCGGTACGTCGATCGTCGGCGCGGCGTCCCTCGAGGTGGCGGGTGGTGATCAGCTCGGCGGCCTTTCGGGCCAGGTACTCGCCGGCGTATCGCGCGAAATAGTCCCTACCCAAGGACATCCGCGCGAACCCGAGTCCGGAGAACGGGGTCTCGTGGTGTTGCTGTTTGAGGCCGAGTCGATCCTTGAGGGCCACCGCTGTCGCTTGACGATTTCCGGAGAAGTAGGCCCCCATCGCGTCCTGTAGCTCCACATTCGTCACCCACTCCGCGATGGCGCGACCCATGCCGCGATAGATCTCATTCTGCGTCCCGTATGAGACGTCGGCGTTCCGGGCGCCGACGAGCACCGGGTAACGCGGGCCGAGCCGGTTGATGGACGTCGTCTCGACCCCCATGCCTTGATACAGCCGCGCGCTCGCCGCGGTGATCCCACCATCACGGCCGTCGAAGCTCCAGCAGCCGGAGATGATCTCGCAAAGCGTCGCGAGTGCGTTGGGGCGCACCCCGCGCCGGGCCGCTTCGGGGATGTCGTCGAACACGTCCGGGGCGTAGAGGATCCCCACGGACTCGTCCAGCCAGGGCCGGCCGGCTGCGCGGACCACGTCGCAGACCTCCACGACCGCGCCGGCGCCGGAGCCACCTGCGATCGACGAGATCACGACAGTCACCGGCGGTGAGGCTTCCGGTCGTGGGTCGCTCGCGCCGATCAGAGCCGTCAGTCGCCCCAGCTGACGCGCCACGTCTACGTCGGTGAGGGCATCGACCGCGCGGTCGACCCGCTTCTTGATCTCTGCCAGCCGAGTGAGTGCGACCACTCGTCCCAGCGCGCGGTATTGGCCGGCGCCGCGAGTGATGGCGACCTGGACCTTGTTGGGATCGGGGCGCCAGCCCGCCAACGAGTTCAATCGGTCCTGGACGGTCAGTGGATCCGCGAGTGTGCTGTCCATGGAGCTGTAGGTGAGCCCAGCATTGACCAGAGGTAGGAAGTTCGCGGGTGGCAGTTGCGGTGGCAGGTCCGGGTCGTCGCCGTCAGGCGCGCTTGCCACGTCGATCTGCAGAAACTGCCAGGCCTTCGGGAAACCTTCCTGGGCGGGCCAGCCGGCTTGCTCGAGCCGCCACTGCAGATCTCGGCGAATCACCCGCAGGGTCTTGCCGCCGGATCCCCCGACGCCGATCAACAGGAATGGTCGTAGCATCCGCTATTTCCTCCACCCTCGGGTTCCACCATCATGTGAACGGATCATCCCATTCCCTTTCGTTCGGAGGTAGCGCTTCTCCGGCATCGCGTCGATCTCGACGGCGCCGGCGGTCTGGCTGGGTCGGTAGCGGAGGAGGTTCCGGCGGGTCGAATCCGAAGGGATCCTCGACCGGGGCCGCGGAAACGGCCGATGACCCCGCCGCGCCGTTGTCCGGATCTATGGGGCCCGGTCCGGCTTGTTCAGCTAGCCCAACGCGCGTTCCTTGCCAACGACCATCTCCGATCGCGGCCCGGAACTTCTCGACGAGCCGCTCCACCTCCTCGGCGCCTTCTCCTCGGGTGATGATCGTCAGTCGTCCCTTAACCAGCGCGTCTTCGTCGCTGTTTCTCAGGACGTCGTCGGGTACGGCGAACAGCCAGAGCCCGTTCAGGCCGGCGGTCACGGTTGCCGAATGTCCATCACCCTCGATCCCGCTCCCGCTCAGGAGCCGGCCAGTTGCGGAGGTGGCCTCGAACCTCGGCGAACCGAGCGGGCTCCACGGGGCTCGAGCCCTGAAGTCGAGCCCGGCATCACCGAGCGACATGCGCCTCCGGTGTGGATCGGCCACGTGAGTGGTCCCGAGAGCTGCTGTGGTGAATGGTTGTGCGGGGTCGACCACCCCTTCGGAGTCGACATCGACCTGGGTCGTGGCATGGCGGACGTCACCTGACTCGAAACGTGCAAGCCACCAGTTGACCAGCGCAAGGGCGATCAGCGGAAGGAGCAGCGCAACTAGCAGAGCGAGCAGCAACAGGCCGAGGCGCTCTTGCTGGTTTACCTTTCGCTCGAGGCCCCACTCGACCGCGAGGTCGTGATGAATCTTCTCGCCATCCGCGTTGATCAGCGTGACGGGCAACCGGGCGGTGCCGAAACCATCAGCCGATCTGCTCGGGGTGGCGGTGACCGATATCGACTCCGACCCATCGCGATCGAGGCGATAGCACTTCTGGCCGCTGGACACCACTGACACCGGTCCTGCCTCGGCCGGCGCCTGGATGTCTCGCACCGGACCGAAGCAGACCTGGGAGCTTCCTCGCGCCGAGCCCTCCACCGTCAAGACGCCGGAAGCGGGATCGAGACCGCTTGTCGAACCCAAGTCGAGAGTGTCCGAAGGGGAGATACTCGGGAAGGTATCGGGCGGGGTGACCCCTAGCGTCCTGGATCCGGTCACGCGTGCCAACGGTGTGCCGGCGCTGTCCTTAAGTCGGGGCACGAAGGAGAGCTCCACGGTTGTGGAGACAGTCCGCTGCCCCGGCGTGAGCGAGATCTTGATCGTTCCGCGAGCGGGATCGTCGAACGCCGCGGAAACGTTACTCGCGTCGGTGGCTCCTACGATCACCTCCGGGAGACTGCCCGACTGCTCACCGCGATATTGCCCCATGTCGGCCGGGGCGCCGGTCGAGTCCTTCACTACGGCGTACACGATTCCTGGCTGGCCGGCCTGCAGATCCTTGCCGGCTGGCGGCGGCTGGATCTCCAGATGCAGGTTGGAGCAGCGATACAGGGTGATCGCCGAGGTCGCCGTCGAATCGCCGACGGCGACTCGCCAGGTGCCGGGCATACCGGCTCCGGGCATCGTCACGGTCACGCTGGTCAAGGATCCAGTGCTGCTCAGATCGATCTGAACATCGTCCAGGCTGGAGCTTCCCACCGGAACGGTCTTCGAGGTTCCGTCCGGTGTCGTCACGACCACTGGTCCGGCCCCGCCTTGCAACGAGACGTCGAGTTGGAACCTCCCGACGCCGGAGGAGACGTCGATCAGCGCGGGCAGATGTGTGAGCACCGAATCGGGGACACACCCAGCTGCCTGTGCGGCCACCCCGGAGAAGAGGGCGCCGAGAGCAGTGGGGTCATCGGCCGACAGGTAGATGCCTGACCTGGCGGTCGCGGGGATTGGGTAGCTGCCACAGGTTCGCCCCCCGCCCCGTCCGACCACCATCGCTTGGAGCTCGCCTCGTCGATCCGCGTATTCGGGACGTGCGAGCTGCGCCTGAACATCCGATCCAGTGAGAGCAAGAGCGATGAGGCTCACCTGTGCGTTGCGTGCTTGGTCGATGAGTCCGCCCGGCGCGCACATCGCGTCGCTGGCCGCGTTGGTGGCGGCGTTGTTGTAGGGATCGCCGAGGGAGAAGAGGCCGTCGGTGAACCAGAACACTGCCTGGCATGCGTTCTCTCGTGAGCCACGGGCGGCAAGCGACGCCAGCGCCCCGCCGACCGCTGCCTGGTAGTTCGTGCCCTGGTTGGTGCCTGCCTGCTGCCAGGCCCGCTCTGCTGATGCCCGGAAGCGGCCGGCGACTGAGTCTGCATCCTCGGCGGTAATGCTGGTCCAGTTCTGAACCTCTTCCGGCCCTCGATAGGTGTCTCCGAAGGTACTCACGCCGGCGAACACGTCGATCGCGTGACCGCCCTCGCGTGCGGAGAGCAACCCCAACTGGGCGACGGATGCCTCCAGCGCGTCGAAACGACTCCCCGAGCTGTCGTTCTGGACAAGGCTTCCAGAGACGTCCATGACGTAGAGGGCGTCGAGTCGATCGTGGGTCGACAGGCAGTCGTTGAGTTGCGTGAAGCCGCGCTGGTTGTAGGCAGCTGTAGTGCTGCCGGTGTCTCGTGCGGCAGCCGAGGAGACGGAGGCGCCGGCCAGAGCGAGGACGACGGCGAAGACGCACGCCACGGCAAGGGACAGCGCCGAGAGTCTCCTCATCTCTTGGACACCTCTGTCGCCCACACGAACGCATTCGCTAGGCACGAGAGGATGACCAACGCCGCCGGAAGCGTCGCCAGCCGGCGCAGCCACCTCGGCTCCAGGACCTGATCAGGCCTCAGGCTGCGGCGTACCTCGGCGTAGCGATAGCCGGCCAGGCAGCCGGTGCCCAGCACCAGCACGATGCAGTAGGCGATGAGACAGCTGGTGGCATCCCCGCCCCAGGCCACCAGCAGACCAAGGACTGCCACCGCGAATGCCCCCGCCAGAAGCGCCTTGCCGACCAATCCCGCATCTCCTTAGAAAGCCCAGATCGCCCCAACATAGCCCTGCAGCGTGCTGATCTTCGGTTGCAGGACATCCTGTCCCGACGAGGTCATCAGATTTCGCAGCCGCGGCCGTCATGGTCGGCATCGAGCCGGTAGGGGTCGCTGCCGGTCACGTAGATGGGTTTGAGTGAGTCGCTGATGTCGGCGCAGTCGAGGTCGTAGACGATAGGGAGACAGGGCGTGTAGCCGGGTTCGCAGCTGCCGCTCGGTGTCGTCGTGGTCTGATGCGTCGGCGGCGGGCTGCTCGGCGGCGGAGCCGGTGTCGCGATGCGGTAGCTGCTCTGCGGATGTATCCGTCCGGGTTCCTTCGGCAGCCTCGTGGTCGGGCAGCCCGCCAGGGTCAGTCTGGTCGCGGCGCGTTCCGCGGCCGTCATCCAGAGCCCGTACTTGTCTTTGACGGCGGTCTGCCGTGCCACGTAGGAGCACCGGAAGGCGCGGCTTGGCGGGAGCCAGGTGGCGGCGTCTCCGGCGCCCTTGCTCTGGTTCGTCGGTCCATCCACGGCGAGCAGATTGAGTGGGTCGTTGGCGAACTCTTGCCTCTTGTCGTCGGTCCACTGTTGGGCCCCGGTCTGCCAGGCGTCTCCGAGGGCGACCACGTGGTCGATTTGCACCTGGCTCGACGTCGCCTCACCCCTCAGGAAGTGGATGGGCTTACCGGTGTAAGGATCGTGCAGGAGACCGGACAGGACCAGGCATCCGTTGGTACCGGCGGAGACCACGGGATTCTCTAGGTCGCGTCGCAGGATGTCGTTGCGGGTGTCGCAGCCGTTGTGGCCGAACGGCGTGGCGGTGTCGTCGCTCCAGGCCTGACCGAACAGGTCCCTGTCGTATCCGGTCATGGGCGCTCGACCCTTGACCGCGACGCCGGCCAACGCGGCAAGCGCCGTCCCCGACTTCGCCGCCGGCTCGCGGGTAGCAGGAGGAGCGGTCGCATCGGTCGCCTGGCTCTTATGGGTCGGACGGTTGCCGGGTGGATCCGCGGCCGCGGCCGTCGGCGCAGTTGCTGCCCTAGTGCTCGACGTCTCTTGGAGCTGGGTGGTACTGCATCCGACCACGAGCATGGCGATCGGCAAGCAGACAAGGGCGAGCCTCCGGTAACGCTCGCCGTCGCACATGGTTCCCCCGAGATCGTCGGATATCAGCCGGAGCGTATCCGAGCGAACCCATCCGCATCTCGCAAACGGACTATTTCCCGCCAACTAGCCGGTGGACGGCGGCGAGAAATCCCGGCCCGCTGGGACACCGGTCCCTGGCCCAAGGACAACCACCTCCCCGACGCTCTCTCCACGAGCCCGCATCTCGTGGGTCTGACGGAGGGGTATAGATGGCTTTCACTCGTTACACGGCTGCCGGCACGGTCTCGCTGGTCGGTGGGGGCGCCGCGATCGTTCTGCAGTACCTGGTTTCACCGCTGAGCGGGGGCGACCTCACCAGTGCGGAGGTCCTCGAAGAAGTCGCGGCCAACCGTACGGCGATGGCCTGGGCGCTCGTCTTCGACGTACCGCTGCTGCTGGCGGTGCCCGCCATGCTGTTCGTCGGCGCGCTGGCTCGGATGAGGACGTCTCGGTTGGCCGCGGCAGCTACGGCGCTGCTGTTCTTCCCGCTGCTGATGAGCCTGCCTCCGGTGGTGGGCTTCGACGGGCTCGCCTACTTCGCCGCGGCTGAGCCGGACCGGGCATCGATGGTGCACCTGGTCGACAGCTGGCAGGGCTCGGCGTGGTTCGCGGTCGGGTTGGTCCCTTACATCCTGTGCCAGCTTGTCGGGTCAGTGTTGATGGCGATCGCTCTGGTCAAGGCCCGGACGGTACCCACGTGGGCAGCGGTCGCCGTCGGCGTCTGGCCGTTCCTCGCGACCGCAGGGATCGCACTCGGCGCCAGCCCGGTCGCCATCACCGGCTATGTCGTGCTATTGGCCGGTTGGACCGCATGCGCGATGAGCCTCCATCGGCAGGCAGAGCCGGTCCGGACCGAGAACCCGCTCGTCACTGCTTGACCATGAGCGTGTGGACAGCGCCACAATCAGCTGTGACGACTCCCTGGCCGGTTCGTTCGGGGCGGGTCGCGACGGCGATGGCGATCGCCGGCGTGGCCGTCTCCGTTGGCGTTGTGGTGTTCTGCGGCTTCGACCCGCTGGCGATCCTGCTGGCCGTCGAGGCAGTGACGCTGTTGTCGCTGGTGATCGTCGGGGCATCGGCGGTCCGGGCCGCACCGCGGAACCCGGTGGGGTGGCTGCTTCTGGTCAGCGGTGCGTTCATGCCGGTGGGGATCGCGGCCTTCCTGTACGGACGTGCGGTGTTCGACGCCGGGCTCGACCTGCCCGGGGCCTCGTTCGCCGGGTGGCTCGACGGGTGGCCGTGGGTGCCGGCCCAGCTCGCGGTCGCCCTGTTCGCGCCCGTGCTCTTCCCTGACGGGAGGCTCCCGTCGAGGCGCTGGCGTGTCCTGATCGTCGTCAACTCGTTGCTCTGCGCGGTGCTCGTGCTCGCCCTGCTGTTCGACCCGACCCTGCTCGACTGGAGTGACCAGGCGAACCCGACCGGTCTGCCCGGTGCAGCGGGCAGCCTCGCCCACGACGGCGTCGGGCTGATCGCCCTGGTGGCGCCGCTCACTTTGGCCGGTGCCGTCGGGTTCGAGGTCCGGGCCCGCCGGCTCACCGACCCGGTGGCGGCCGCCTCGATGCGCCAGGTGCGCCCGGCGGTCTGGCTGCTCTCCGCCGCCTGGTGGGTCTGCGTCTTCCTGGCGGTCGCCGGAGCGCCGACGATCTACGCGATCCCGATCGAGTCGATGGGCATGGTGGCGGTCGGAATCACTTGCTGGCTTGCGATCCGGCGCTATCAGCTGTTCGACGCCAGGCTGGTGGTGCGTCGTACGGTCGTGTACGGCGTGCTGACGGCTTGCATCCTCCTCGTGTACGGCCTGGTGGCTGTGACGCTGACCCAGCTGGGCGCGTCGCACGCGACGGCGCCGGTGGCCCTGGTCGTGGCGATCCTGGTGGCGGTGCCACTGCGAGACCGCCTGCAGCTAGGGGCGAACCGGCTGGTCTTCGGGCTGCGCGACGATCCGGTGGCCAGCCTGGTGGCGTTGGAGGACCAGCTGGAGCGCGCGGCGGCGGTCGACGATGTGCTGCCGGCGGCGGCGCGTTCGATCCAGCGGACGCTCCGGCTGCAGCACGTCGTGATCCTCGATGGTGACACGGTCGAGGCGGCCGCCGGGAGACCCGGTGAGGGAAACAGCACGGAGGTCCCTCTCCTGTATGCCGGGGAGCGGGTGGGCACCTTGATCGCCACCCAGGCCGAAGGCGACACCCCGATGGATGCGGAGCGTCGTACTCTCCTGACGGGCATCGCCCGACCGGTGGCCGCGGCGCTGCGCACGATCTCATTGAGCCGCGATCTGGCTGCGACTCACGAGCGACTTGTCGCCGCAACCGAGGAGGAGCGTCGTCGGTTGCAGCGTGATCTCCATGACGGACTCGGGCCTGCGCTGAGCAGCGCCGTCCTCGGTGTCTCGCGCGCACACGCCCTGCTGGTCACCCGTCCGGAGGCTGCCGCCCGGCAGCTGGAGCAGCTCACGGGGGTGCTGCAGCAGACGGTGGCGGAGGTGCGCCGCCTGGTGTACGACCTGCGCCCCGCCGCGCTGGATCAGCTTGGGCTTGTCGGTGCGCTGGACGAGCATGCGCAGACGTTGGGCAACTTCACGGTGACCGGTCCGCATGCGATGCCGTCGTTGAAGGCTGCGACCGAGGTTGCGGCGTACCGGATCGCGTTGGAGGCAATGACGAACTCGGTACGCCACGCGCGGGCGAGACACGGCGAGGTGACGCTGTCGCTCGACGACGGGCTTCGGGTGGTGGTCAGGGACGACGGCACCGGTCTGCCGGACGCCTACCGCGCCGGTGTGGGGATCACCTCGATGCGTGAGCGGGCGGCGGAGCTGGGTGGGACGTGCGTGGTCGAGACCGGGCCGACCGGTGGGACGGTGGTCGTCGCATGGCTGCCGGCGTGATCACGGTTGTGGTGGTGGATGACCATCCGATGTTCCGGGCCGGGCTGGAGACACTGGTGCGCGAGGCCGACGGGTTGGCGCTGGTCGGCGAGGCCGGCGATGCGGAGACGGCGGTGCGGGTGTGCGAGGAGGTCGTGCCCGACGTCGTACTGATGGACATCAAGCTGTCGGACACGAGCGGGATCGACGCGACGCGCGAGCTGACCAAGCTGCTGCCGACGACGGCGGTGCTGATGCTGACGATGCTCGAGGACGACACCTCGGTGTTCGCCGCGATGCGGGCCGGCGCCCGCGGCTACATCTTGAAGGGTGCCGCGCCCGACGAGATCCTTCGCGCGATCACGACGGTGGCGAAGGGCGAGGTGATCTTCGGGGCGTCGCTCGCGCGGCGGATGGGTCACTTCTTCACAGCGGGTCGGGCGGGGGAGGCCCATCCGTTCCCGGAGCTCACCGCGCGGGAGCGCGATGTGCTGGACCTGGTGGCGGAGGGCCGGTCAAACACCGACATCGCCGCGTCGCTCGGCCTGTCGGAGAAGACCGTCCGCAACAATGTGTCGAACATCTTCGCGAAGCTCCTGGTCGCCGACCGCGCCGCCGCTGTCGCGAAGGCCCGCTCGTCGGGGCTAGGGACGGGCGACTCGACGTCGTACGGCGTTTGGTGAGGTGCCCACCGGAGGCAGGCCCGGCTCATCTGCTCGCCGGACTTCATGGCCGCCAACCGTTTCCCTCCTGATGATGCTGCGCCGGTTCAGCACCCTCTGATGGGTGTTTCGGCGGTCCTGGCCAAAAACGGAGGTGCGGCCGGATCGATCCTTCTGTGACGTGACCTGGCTGGCGACGGAGAGCGGAGCGGAATCCACAGCGGGCATCGGGGTTTCGGGTTGTGTCGGTGGGGTGGTCTATATTCGTATGTATGAGCGAGTGTGCTGTTGGGCTGGTCGGTGTGGGGCGGGAGTGTCTGTCGTCTGCTGATCTGGATCTGCTGCTGGCTCGGTTGGGGCGGAGCCGGTGGAGGGGAGCCAGGCTGGGCGGATCGATCGGATCTCGGCTCTGGAGCGGTTGAAGGGCGCGGCGGCTGCCGCGCAGGCAAGGGAGACCGCTGCGTTGAAACGGGACCGGGTCGCTGCGGACCGGGCGGCGGGGCGGGCTACGTGCCGCCAGGGTAGGGGGGTCGGGGCGGAGGTTGCGTTGGCCCGCCGCGAGTCACCGCACAAGGGTTCTCGGCTGGTCGGGCTGGCCGACGCCCTGGTGTTCGAGATGCCGG
>Ga0164241_10005545_pt1 | contig 11762 bp, 14 predicted proteins | sample OricomyardsoilBY_FD_108780 | JGI IMG/M metagenome (GOLD analysis project Ga0164241, IMG submission 108780) | Backyard soil microbial communities from Emeryville, California, USA - Original compost - Back yard soil (BY) | ecosystem: Environmental > Terrestrial > Soil > Unclassified | place: USA... | reverse complement strand
GATCTCTTGCCCGCGCATCATCGCGAGCGTCGCCTCGTCAAGTTCGGTGAGATCCCCATCGACGACGACAATCGAGGAGCGTTCCGCCGGCTCCGGGTAAAACCCGCAATACGGGCAACACTTATGGATGCGCTCGTACGGCTGCGCGCACGTTTCGTTGACGCAGGTTCGCAGGGGAATCGCGTCGGTGAGGAGGCCGCGCGAGCGTTTCTCGCGGCGGTCGAGCGTCCAGTTGCGAGGCTTGTCGGGTAGATGATGGCGCTCGATGTTCCCCACGTGATCGATAATCATCGCCTTGGGCTTGATCGAATGCGCGATGAAATCCCGGCGTTGTGCATCGGAATACGTGTCCCAAGCCGCCGCGAGGATATCGGAGATCATGAGTCGCAGCGCGCGCCCGAATTGCTGCGCGTAAAGGGAATACGATTGCGTCGGCCGCGCCATCGACACGACCTCGATTGCCGGGAGATCGAACCCCTCGCCGAATAGATCCACGTTCACGAGTTGCAATAGCTCGCGATTGCGGAACCGACGCAGGATCGAACGGCGGAGGTCGTCGGGGGTCTTTGCGCTCACGACGGCGGCCGGTACGCCCGCCTCGTTGTACGCCTTGGCGATCTCGGTCGCGGACTCCACGTCAACGGCGAAAGTCACGCCGAGTTTGCCGGGAGCCCAACGCAGGTATTCGCGCACCACGTCGCCGACAAGACGCGGCGAACGATGAACCGCCTTGCGCACTTGATCTTGATTGAAATCGCCCGTCGCATCGGAGATTGCGACATGCGAGAGATCGACCGACGGCTCGGGGCATATGACGCGATAGTCGGTCAAATACCCCATGTCGATTAGTTGCCGCATCGTCGGGCCGAACACGAGACGGTCAACCAAACCGTCGGCGTTCGCGCCGAGGCCGCGACCGTCTGCGCGGTGAGGCGTGGCCGTGGGGAACAACCCGAAAGCATTCGGGAACATGCCGAACGCTTGCCCCCACTTGTTCACCTTGAGGACGTGATGACCTTCGTCCTCGACGCACAACCGCACCGAATGAAACCACGGGTCGTTGGTCGCATCCATGCGGATGAGCGTATCGACGCCCGCGACCTTTACATACGCGCCCGGGTCGTAAAAGCTGCGCCCGACGGTTTCAACGTGAGCGGCCACGATTGAGCGAATCGTCGGCTTGGGCGCGAGGATCGAATGCCGAATGTTTTCGCGCGCGAGTGCGGTCGAGATTTGTCCGACCAATTCTTGTCGATGCGCGATGGCGCACGTCGGTACATTGAACTCGCGAATCACCTCACCGACGATGACCGTTTTACCGCCGCCCGTGGGGACGACCGGCATCACGCAACGCGCGCCCTCGTGCCACGCTTGATAGACGCCGTTTTTAACGTCGAGTTGGTAAGGGCGACACCGGCTCACTCGACGCAATCCTCGCACGAGAAACCATCGTCGAACGGAACGGTCTCATCCCGTGAGACCCACCATCCGCAGACTACGCAGCGCACCACGTCTAGGCTTTCGGCTAGCTCCTCAAGCTCGACGATATCGATGCCGTGTTGCTCGCAAATGCTGTTGTCATAAATACCCGAGCTTCCCTCCAACGCGTCGGCGATGGCTTGTTTCTGTTGGAGCGATAGCTCGATCATAATGTCGCGTTCCGGGCGTAGTTGACAGGGCCGTCAATATGGCATAACGTCCGCCGCCGTGACAACCCCGTCACCTCCGGAGGCTAGAACCATGCAATTGACGATCTCCCTCGATTCCGCCTCGGCGTCGCCCGACGACTATCGTCGCGCGGCATCGACGCTGCTACATTTCGGGCTCGGCCCGGGCAACGCATCCCTCACCCTCGACCGCGTGACGCTTTCCGGCCCGGTCGCCGACGTGGCCGCCTCGATCCCCGATCCGGCGACGCTCGGATTCGGTGCGGGCGATACGCCGCCGGCCGTGACCCCGGATCCCGCGACCGTCGGTTTCGGTTCCGAGAGTTCCGCAACCGCTGCGCCGCCCGCCGCACCCGATACCGCATCGGCCGGTGCGCTCGCACGAGTCGAACTCGATCACGATCAATTGCCGCACGATACGCGGATCCACGCCTCGACCAAAACGAAAAACAAGGATGGTCGTTGGAAAAAGAAAAAGGGCGTAGACGATGCGACGGTCGCACGCGTCGAGGGCGAGTTGCGCTCGATCATGAACCTTCCGCCGGCCGCACCGCCGAGCGCCGTTGCACCTCCGCCGCCCACGACGCCGGCACCGCCCGCCACCACCGCCGCAGCCGTCCCGCCTCCGCCGCCCACCGCTGCAACGGGCGTGAGTACGTTTTCGCAACTCATGGGATGGGTTGGCCCGTCGTTGTCGAGCGGTCGTCTTTCGGCTACTGCGGTCGAGGAGACGTTGCGGAATCTCGGCATCGTAGACGCGACCGGCGTCGGACAACTGGCGCTCCTCGCCTCGCGTCCGGATCTCGTGCCGGGGGCATACGCCGCGCTCACCGAAGCGGCGGGCGGAGCTTAATCCCGTGGCCGCATCCGCGTACGCGCTGCGGCCGTCCTCGGCTGATCGTTGGGTGCATTGCGAAGGATCCGTATCGCTATGCGCCCCGTTTCCCGACGACGATACGCCCGAAGCTCGCGAAGGTACGGCCGCGCATTGGGCCGCAACCGAGCCGCTCGCCGGGCGTGTCGTCAACGCGGGCGACGTAGCACCGAACGGCGTCGTCATTACCGAGGAAATGATCGAGGGCGCGGCCCTCTATCAAGCCACGGTGTATAGCAAGATCCAGCCGGCTTGGATCCGCGCCGAGGACGTGTTGCCGATTCCCGAGGTACACGAGCAAAACGGCGGCACCATCGACACGTGGGGGCTCGGCTACGCCCCGTGGCTGTTGCACGTCATCGATTACAAGTTCGGGCATGGGTTCGTCGAGGTGTTCGAGAATTGGCAACTCCTTGATTACGTGTCGGGCATCGTGTCGTATCTCGTGCGCGAGGGCATCGCTCCGGCGGATTACGAACAGTTGATCGAGGTCGAGTTGACCATCGTCCAACCGCGCAACTATCACCGCGACGGCCCGGTTCGTTCGTGGCGAGTCAAGCTCGCGGACCTCCGCGCGCAATTCAACTTGTTACGGGGGCAAGCTCAACTCGCGATGGAACCAAACGCGGCGACGCGCACGGGCGAATGGTGTTATTACTGCCCGGCCCGTCATGTCTGCCGCACCCTGCAAAATTCGACGATGCAAATCGCCGACCGCGCAGGCGACTCGACGCCGCTCGTCTTGGATCCGAACCAACTCGGCAACGAACTCCGATGGCTCCATCACGCGCGGAAGCTACTCGATGCCCGCATCACGGGGCATGAGTCGGAGGCGCTATCGATGATCCGCGCAGGGAAGCGGGTCGCGCACTTCGGGACCGAGTTCGGCGAGAGCCGGGAGGTTTGGAAAGACGGACTCGAACCGGCAATCATCGAGCTTGGCAAGATGCTCGGTCACGACCTCGCAAAACCGCAAGCCGCGATCACGCCCAATCAAGCCCGGAAAAAAGGTATTGACGCGGCCGTCATTAGCGAATACGCTCACCGTCCGCCGGGAGCATTAAAGCTCGTCCCGATGGACACTACCCAAACCCGCAAGATCTTTGGAGGCAACGCAACATGAGCAAAGACAACTCGCTCGATATCCTGTTCCCGGTCGGTCGCATGGTGCAAGGCAACCTCTACAAGCCGAACACCACCGACGCCGAGAATCGCCCGCTCGTCGTCAAGTCCGGCCCCAACGCCGGGCAACCGCGCGTCGATTACTTTTTCGCCGTCGCGATCCCCAAGGGTGCGGAAGGCCATTGGGCCAACACCGAATGGGGCCAGAAAATTTGGAACCTCGCTCATGCCGCGTGGCCGCAGGGGCAGGCACAACGCCCCGATTTCGCATGGAAAATCGTCGATGGTGACTCGGCGGTTCCGAACAAACGCGGCGTGAAGCCGTGCGATATGGTCGGGCACAAAGGCCATTGGGTATTGAAGTTCGGCGGCGGCTACGCGCCCAAGATCGTCAACTCGAATGGCTCGGCTGCGATCATCGAGCCCGATGCCGTCAAGCCCGGGTATTTCGTGCAAGTGTTCGGCAACGTGTCGAGCAACCAATCGACGCAGACGGCCGGCCTCTACCTCAACCATCGGATCGTGGCGCTCGCCGCGTACGGTGAGGAGATCACGTTCGGCCCGGATCCGACGGCGGTCGGCTTCGGCGGCGCGGCGTTGCCCCCGGGAGCATCGGCAACCCCTTTGGGTGCTATGACGCCTCCGGCCACTGGCAACCCGCCTCCTCCGCCGGGTGCCCCCTCCGCGCCCGGGGCTATTGCCTCGCCGCCGGTCCCCGGTGCACCTGTTAGCGCGCCGCCGGTCCCCGGTGCGGTCGCTGCGCCCGTGGCGACACCTCCGCCGAACGCCGGGTTCGTTGCCGGCCCGCCGACCACCCCGGCTCCTCCGGGCGCTGTTGCCGCTCCGCCGCCCCCGCCGGCCGCACCCGTGCGGACGATGCTCCCGGCGGCCGGTGCGACGACGTACGAGGCATATATCGCCGCAGGTTGGAACGACGCGCAGTTGATCGCGCACGGGTACATGGCGGCCTAAGCCATCGACGAGCGGTAACCCTCGGCCCGCGTCGCGATCCCCCTCGCACGCGGGCCGTTTTTTTTTGGAGTCGTACATGCTCGCACCGCCGCCGCCCCCGCCGCCCGGTTGGGATCTCCCGCTCGGCACGAAACTCGTTGCAGGGCTCGGCACGTCCGAAGTCGTGGCCGACCTCGATTGTGAGACGTATTCGGAGGCGGGGTTCGTTTGGGATCCCGATGCAACCGACGCGCGCGGTCGAGCCACGCCGAAATGGCGCGGCGTCCCGGGCGCAAAAGATCCCGGCTTGTTCGCCGTCGGCGCTGCGGTCTACACCGAACACCCGTCGTTCGAGGTGTTGACTTTCTCTTACAACCTCAAGGATGGCCGAGGCAAACGCCGTTGGCGTCCCGGGATGCCGGCTCCGCAAGATCTCCTCGATTACATTGCAGCGGGCGGACTCCTCGAATCGCACAATTGCGGGTTTGAGTTTTGGGTTTGGTACAACTATTTTCATCGCCGCTTAGGCTGGCCGATGATCCCGCACGACCAACAGCGTTGCAGCATGGCGAAGGCGCGCGCGCATGGTCTCCCCGGCGGCCTCGATCCGCTCGGCGAGGTTCTAGGCATCGCCGCCAAGAAAGATCGCGAAGGCAAAGACCTCCTCAAGAAATTTAGCGTCCCGCGTAACCCGACGCGCGACGACCCTCGTTTGCGGATCCGTTGCGAGGAGGAGCCCATCGACGCGGAGCGACTCTATCGCTATTGCGACCGCGACATTGAGGCCGAGGCCGAAGCGTCGGGCATGATCCCCGACCTCGACCCGAGCGAACTCGAATGGTGGAAAGTCGATCAATTGATTAACCGTCGCGGCGTGCAAATCGACGTGCCGACGGTCAACGCTGCGATCAACGTCATTGAGCAAGCGTTCGAGCGGTACAACACCGAACTCGCGTCGATCACGGGTGGCGTGGTGCAGCGCGCGAGCGAACTGCAAAAACTGAAAATATGGCTCGGCACGCAAGGCGTCCAAGCGTATTCGATGGATGCCGACGCGTTAGAGGAGCTACTCAAGGAACGCGCCCGGTTCCCTCCGGCGGCTGCGCGTGCGTTGGAAATCCGCGCGCTCATCGGCTCGGCATCGGTGAAAAAGTTGTACGCGATGCGCAATCAAGCAACGCAAGCCGGGCGGTTGCACGAGTTGTTCGGTTACCACGCGGCGCGCACCGGGCGAACTAACGGCATGGGACCGCAGCCGACGAACCTCCCCAACAGCGGGCCGGACGTGGCGCGGTGCGAGTGCGGCCGACATTTCAATCGCGAGCGCATCGTCTGCCCGTGGTGCGGCCGAGACAACCCGGGGACCGTCGTCATCGAATGGTGCGCCGATGCGGCGGCCGATGCGATTGCGTGCATCCAAACCGGATCGCTCGATACGGTCGAGCATTATTTCGGCGACGCGGTGAACGTGGTGTCGGCTTGCCTTCGCGGCATGTTCATCGCCGCGCCCGGTTACGATTTGTTGTCGAGCGATTACACCGCAATCGAGGCGGTCGTACTGGCGGAGATTGCCGGCGAACAATGGCGAATCGATTTGTTTCGCGCAGGCGGCAAGATCTACGAAGCGTCCGGCGCGAAGGTTGTCGGCATCACGTACGAGGAGGCGCTCGAATACAAGGCACGCACGGGCAACCATCATCCTTGCCGCAAGAAAGGAAAGATCGCGGAGCTTGCCGGCGGCTATCAAGGATGGATCGGGGCGTACAAACAATTCGGCGCCGATGAATTCATGACCGACGACGAGATCAAGGCAACCATTCTCGCGTGGCGCAAAGCCTCGCCGATGATCGTCAAGTTTTGGGGCGGCCAGTTCGTTGACCAATACGGGATGCCGTGCCCGTCGTTTTTCCGTGATGCACGGCCCGAGTTGACCGGGCTCGAAGGCATGGCGATTGCGGCCGTGATGTACCCCGGGCGCGCGTTTGCTTATCGCGGCATTTCCTATTTCATGCACGGCGACGTGTTGTATTGCCAACTCCTAAGCGGTCGGCGCATTGCCTACCATCGGCCACGGCTTCGCAACGACGGCAACGGCGGCCAATCGCTGTCGTTCGAGGGCTGGAATACGAATCCCAAGAATGGCCCGGTCGGTTGGATCCGCATGGACACGTACGGCGGGAAGCTCACCGAAAACGTCGTGCAAGCGACGGCGCGGGATATCCTCGTTCATGCCATCGTGCGGCTATGGAACGCCGGATACGCGACGGTGTTGCACGTGTACGACGAGATCGTTGCCGAGGTGGCGAAGGGGCTCGGCTCGGTCGAGGAGTTGGAACGGATAATGGGCGAAATGCCAGCATGGGCGGCCGGCTGGCCTGTGGCCGCTCACGGCGGTTGGCGGGGCGAGCGATACCGGAAATGACCGTTCGTCGGCCAACCTATTGACGGGGCCGTCAATAGAGCATATGATCCTCCCATCGACCAACGACCGGGAGTAGATCATGCGTTCAATCGAGGATCATATGCGGGCCGAGCGCGAGGCCGTAGAGGGCCGAGACCGTTGCGAACTAACCGTCGTCATGCTGGCCTCGGGTACGTTCCGCGCCCGCCTTTCGTTCCAACCCGGGATGGAATCGGCCACGGGTGAAGGGGCCACGGTTGCCGACGCCATCGAACGGCTAGAGGATGCGCTCGCATGAGCGCCGTCCGCGCCCGCACGTCGCAAGGCAACCGCGCCGGCCGCTCGTGCCGCATCGAGGAAAAGTCCGCCGCGCTATCGAGCGACTTCGGAATCAAGATGCTCCGCGCCAAGTTCCCCGAGCTTGCCGACGAGATCCTCGCGCGGCTCGGCACGTACACGCGCGGCCCGCGTAAGGATCTCCCGCGCGGCTACGTGACATGGACGAAGGTTGTCGAAGGCGGTTGGCACTACGGCACGGGGCGCGTCATGTACCCGGGCACGCAGGATTGGGACGTTCGCAAGAGTGCGGATCTCCGCGACGCCTCGATCCCGGGGGCCATCATCCATGAGCGCGAAACCGCCGAGCGCGAAGCCAAGGCGGCCGAATGGGACGCGATGAGCGAAACCGAAAAGGAATTGCACCGCGCCCGTCTCGCACGCCGTGCCGCGTTCCGTTGCTTGCGCGAGGACGACGACCGCGAGGCGTTCCATCGTTGCATGGCTCGCGCTCGCAAGCTCGTTCGCGATGTTCGTAGCCGCCCGGTGTTGACGGGGCCGACCGATTAAACTACCGGCGAGGCGCGTCCGGATCCTCCGGGCGCGTCGTTCGCCTCGACCGAGGATCTACGCCATGAGCGAGAAACCCGAGAAAGTGCACGTCGTCTTGCGCGGCCGCTTGGGCGTGTCCGCCCGCGTGCAATACCTCCCCGTCAAAGTCGCGGACGATCGCGCCGATGCCCGGAGGTACGCAGTCCGGATGAATGTCCGGGCGAAGCGATACCATTACACCGTGCGTTCCTGTCCCAAGCTCTAGGAGGATCCCTCATGGCAAAGCTACTCGCCGCCGCGCTCGTCGCGCTCCTCGTCTACGGCTGCGCCTCGTCGCAGTTGGCCCGGTCGCAGCGGGTGCAACCGTGCGGCGGTCCGCCCGTGGCCGAGGCCGAACCCCGGGGGATCCTGCGGGACGACACCCGGGCCGAGATCCGGGCCACCGTGGCGCAACTGCGGGCGCTCGATGAGCGCGCCCAACGGGAGGCCGGGAAAGCCCCTTGACAGCCGCCGGGCGGGCGTGCGACCGTACCTCCGCCGGCACGCGATGGGCTTCGCGCAAACGGCTCCTCAAGGGCTACGGGCAAACGGGGCGTCAACTGAAAGGGCCGGGAGTAATCCCGGCCCTTTCTCTTTGCCTAGCGGATCCGCCCGGCGTCGCGCTCGCGGTCCAAACACTCCGCCGTCTCGACGCGCTGTTCGACGACGCCCTCGTACGCACCGAACGCCCGGACCAACTGCGCGCCCCATAGCGCATGGACGCGGCCGAGGTAGGAGATCCACGTCGTACGCGAGGCCGTCTCGCCCGGGAGCGGGCCGAACTTCGTCCGGGCGCTAGGGAGTGCCGGAGCGGGATCGCGCTCGCTGCAATCGATTCGCGGCGGATCCGGCGCTATTACGCGCGGCCTCAAGCTCGCGCAAGAGGTCAGGATCGAGACCGCCATCATTGCCAACAGTAGTCGTCGCATTTTCTGCCCTCGTCGCGGCTTGCTCGGTCTTGAGCGTGATTTCGATTCTATCCCGGTCCATGTTGTCGCGGGTGAATGACGCATTCTCCGCCGCGCCTTCGGCGTTGGCTGCGTTGCGCGTTTGCACCTCGGCCACGGCTTCGGCGCGATCCGCGCGAGCGTCCGCTCGATCCGCGCGCCAGTGCCAGAATTTGCCGGAGACGATGCCGACGCCGATGTACCCGGCGAGGCCGAGGATCGCGACAAAAACGAGGCCGTTGTATATCGTCTTGCCGAGCGTGTCGCCCTTGAGGAAAACGAGCGGGTTCATGGTGAAGCCCTCCGACCGTTAAGCCACGCACGAAACTTCGCGAGCCATCGAGCGAGGCATTCGCGCAACATGCGAACGTGCCGACCGACGCCGAAACGCCGATCATAGAACCAAAATGCGAACAGTGTCGCGGAGTAGATGATGCCGCGCACGAACCACCGAAGTTCGGGAAGGTTGACGGCAACCGTGATCGCGCCGATGAAGCTCGCGACCATGATGCCGATTAAGGACACCGAGAGTAACGCTCGACGCCAATCGTTGACCTCGTGGCCGCCCTCAAGCGCGGCGAAGGAAGTCCAACAGACCGCGCAAAGGGCGACGAAATCGAGGACATTAAAAACGCTCATGACGGGGTATCTCCGGGGGGACGCTTGCGGGAAAACAGCGCAAGGGCGGTTGACCACGCTTGTTCCGCCCAACGCGGCGCGTTCGTACGAAGGTATTCGGCCAACAGCCCCGCCAGCGCGCCGAGAATCACGGGTTCGACGCCGGAAAAATACGTTCGCGTGTACGTGAAAGACAAAAGAAAAATCGCGACCCATCCGCCGATGAACCCGTCGATCAACGTGTCGGTCGCGCGCTTCGGCAACTTGCGCTCGTCCGCCGCACCGTCGCGTAAGGTGCGCGCGCTGGATCCCGCGAGCGACGCGCCCAACACGCCGAGCGGAATGCCTAGCACGGTAACGGCCCATATCGACGGATCCGGCGGCAACATGGCGCTCGCGGTCGCAGCGGCCGCAGCGCCAGCCGTGGCCGTGAGGCTCATGTTCAAAACGGATGCGGCTACGCTCACGACTCCCCCTTGATTAACTGTTTCGCGTCTCGATAGTTGCCGGGCCATTCGTCCGGGTGCGGCTTGCCGGGTTTCCAGTTGCGCAAGTAATAGTCCCATGATGCTTGCACTTCGCCGATTGCAGGGAGCGGACGCGGATCCGTCCACAACAACAACCGGGCGAACGTCGCCGCGAGCGGGAGGTTGTATTCGAGCGCGAGCCATACCTCCCGACGATTCCACGGGATACGAGCGCGAGCCACCGCCTCGCGCGCGAAGTCCCTCGACGCGCGGTGTTCCATGACGCCTTTCGTGCCGCCGCCCAACTCGAATTGCCACGGGCCGAGCGCCGGCCCGGGAACGAGATCTCGCCCGCCCCGGCTTTCCAGTTGATCGAAATGTTTCCATCCCGATTCCTGTTTCGATATCGCCATCATGATTTGCCGCGCTTCGGGCGTATCGAGCCGCGCGGGCAGGTACGACACGAACGCTTGATCGATGGCGCATAGAACGACGGATCCGGGCGAGGTCGTCATACCGAGGCGCTCGCGGTGATCGAGGTGTTATCGGAAACCGTGTTCGTGCCGTCGTTGTTTTTAAACGTGAATTGAAGATTCATTGTCTCTGAATCGAAGGGGTTCCCGCCGGAACTCGCAAACGCGTTGACCGTAAACACTTTATCCGTAGACAAGGAAACGAACGCGCCGCCTGTTGTTGAGCGCAGTTGGCAACCCGCACCCACGCCGGCAGCGGGGTTTGTATGCCACGTTCCCGAGGTCGGCGAGCCATTGACGACGCCGCCGGTGCCGCCGTTCGTGACGGTCCACGTGCCATCGCTCTTGACGGTCAATTGACACGTCGCCGCTACGTCATGAATGCCGCCCTTATCCACCGAGTAGGCGGTCGCAAAGCCCGGATTTTTCGGCCCTGCGTACGAAGCGGTTCCCGCCGCCGCCCATAGCGTGTTGAGATCCGCGCCGCTTGCGATACGCATCCCCGTTGCGGCGGCTGCGGAACCGAACACGAGGGGCGCGTACCGTTGATTGAGATCCACGCCCGCCGAGTCGCGGAAGCCCGTCGCCGCCGGCTTCGTGCCTTGAACGTAGGGGTCGAACACCGAGTCGAGATCGACCCCCGCCGAATTGCGAAACCCGACCGTCATCGGTTAGCCCTCCAACTTACGCAGGCGCTTTGCGAGTTCCTTCACGGCTTCGATCAACACCGGAACGAGTTCGGTGTAATCGACGGTCGGGATCTTTGCGCCGCCGTGTTCGGATCCTTCGCGATTGACGACGGTCGGCACAACCTCCGCCAACTGTTCGGCGATCACGAACAAGTGTTCGCGGCCCTCGGGATCCAAGTCCTCGACGTAACGACCGATGGCCGTTTCGATTTGTTCGATATGCGCGAGGCCGTAAGGCAATTGACGCAAATCGCGCTTGATGAGCCGCGAGGAGGTCTTTTGGATGAAGCCCGATGCGGTGAGGTTGCCGACGATGCTCACCGACCCGGTGAACGCTGCGCCCGCGAGGTTGGCTTTCGCCGGGTCGTCATTGGCGCGGACGTACGCAGTCGTCGCAAGCTGCGTCGTGTTCGTGCCGGCGGCGGCCGTCGGTGCGGTCGGTACGCCCGTAAACGCCGGGCTCGCGAGGTTGGCTTTCAGTGCGAGCCCGGCAAAGACGAACGCAGTCGTCGCAAGCTGCGTTGTGTTCGTGCCCGGGGCCGCCGTCGGCGCGTCGGGCGTGCCGGTGAACGTCGGGCTCGCGAGGTTGGCTTTCGCCGGGTCGTCATTGGCGCGGACGTACGCAGTCGTCGCAAGCTGCGTCGTGTTCGTGCCGGCGGCGGCCGTCGGTGCGGTCGGTACGCCCG
>Ga0164241_10005544_pt1 | contig 11765 bp, 11 predicted proteins | sample OricomyardsoilBY_FD_108780 | JGI IMG/M metagenome (GOLD analysis project Ga0164241, IMG submission 108780) | Backyard soil microbial communities from Emeryville, California, USA - Original compost - Back yard soil (BY) | ecosystem: Environmental > Terrestrial > Soil > Unclassified | place: USA... | reverse complement strand
CGTCGGCCACCGCGGCGTGCGTGGGCCACGCCCCGAGAACACGCTCGCCGCGTTCGAAGAGGCGATTCGCCAGGGCGCCGACGCCGTCGAGCTCGACGTCCGCCTCGCTTCGTCGGGAGAGGTCGTCGTCTTGCACGACGTCGATCTCGTGCGCATGGCTGGCGATCCGGGCCGAGCCGCAGAGCTGTCGTACGCCGAGCTGCGCGCGGCCGATCTCGGCGGCGGCGAGCGCGTGCCCAAGCTCGAAGACGTCCTCGGATTAGCCGAGCGCGCTCACATCGGCGTCAACGTCGAGCTGAAGCACGACGTCCCGAGCCGCCGCGCCCTCGCGTGGGCGACGTCGCGCGTCCTCGAAGGGTTTCCGCGAGTCGACATCGTCGTCTCTTCGTTCGATCCGTGGACGCTGGCGATGCATCGCGCCCTTTCACCGAAGCGCACGCACGCCGAATTGATCCACGAGTCGACCTATCACGACGTCGCGTTCCGACTCGCCGCGGGGCTTCGATTCGACGGCGTTCACGTCGAAAAATCCCTCGCGACGCGCGCCCGCGTCGGGCGCTTCCTTCGAAGCGGCTACGTCGCGGCGTGGACCATCAACGAGCCCGAAGAGGCTCTTCGCGCCGCAGCGCTCGGCGTCGAAGCGATCATCACCGACGCGCCGTCGCGCATGCTCGAGGTGCTCGACTTGTCGTGAGATTGGTCTCTTTGCGCGGGCCCGCTACGCTGTCCGAGCCTGCGGGAAGACACATTCCGACCGACGGTCGGACGGCGATATCATCCCTCCCGCTTGCCTCGAAGTGAGTCGAAACGATCCGCCCACACTGACCGATCCGTACGCGAACGAAGGCCCGTCTTCGAGCGGTCCGCCGTCGGACGCGCCGCCGCCCGCCGCACCAGACGCGCCGCGGCTCGAGGGCCTGCGGAAAGAGCGACCGACCTATGAGATCACGGCGACGCCTGCGCCGCCGGCGGCCGTCTCGCCGTTCGTCGCGCTCCCGTTGCCGGCGCCTCCCAAGCCGAAGAAGACGCGCGCGCGTCGCAAGGTCCCGTGGCGCACGCTCGGCATCGTCGCGGGCTCGATCGCGGCCTCTGGGCTCGCCGCCGGCGGCGTCGCGCTCTACCTGTACACACGCTCCGCGCCCATCGCGCCGTGCTCGCTCACGGATCTGCCGAAGTCGACGGCCTACGTCGAGCGTTTGCCGACGAAATGGGTGTTCCTCGACGTCGGCGATCTCTCCGAGGCTCCGCCCGAGGCCGCGTGGAGCCACTACGCAGAGCATTTCTGCGGCGGGACGGACCTCTTCCAGAACCTCTTGCGAGCTCAAGGCGAACGTCAGCGCACCGTGGCCGCGTATGCGCTCCGTGAACGCCGAGACACCGGCGACGCGCTCGACTGCGGAAAGCACCTCGCCGAGGCGCACGACGGGTCGCGCTCCTACTACGTCCGAATCATGGTCCCGAAGAGCAGCACGGACGACGACGATGTCGCCGCCTCGGGGGGCGACTCCGAGGCCGACAAGCGCCCGATACCTGCGTGGTTCGCGGTCGATCGCTTCGACGTCGACGAGCTTCCGCCGACGATGCGTCGGTTCCGCTCGGTCCACGATCACGGCGAGCTCAGCGACACGCGCTGCTTGCTTCTTCCTGGGAGCGGACGTGAGGACGACTGCGTCGGGCGCTCGCCCGCGACCGCGCGGCTCGATCGAACCGACCTCTTCTTCTCCGGGACGCTCGATCATCTCGGGTACCTCGCCCAAAAGGCCAGACAGGGCCCGCGGTTCGATCAAGACGTGCTCACGGAGATCGGCGACCGCGTCGCCGGCTTCGACGCCGCAGTGATCGGCACCCACGAGGGCTTTCCACCCTCTTGGGTTCGTCGCATGGGCATCGCCGCGCCTTCGTCGGACTCCGGCGGCACTTCGTTCGATCAGCCACTCCTCGCCGCGATCGACGACGCAGACGCGCACTTCGGAATCGGCGACAGCTTCACCGCCGCGAGGGGGGGCCGCTTTCATCTCGAGCTCGTCCCACGCCGCGCGAAGGACGCCGAGACTCTCGCGGACGCGCTCCAGACGTGGCGAACGGCGTTCCTCGACGACCGCGACGCACGCGATCCCGATTTCGAGCCGCTCCTCGGCTACGCCCCGCGAAGCACAGAGAAGGAGTATCGAGCGATGGTGCACGCCGCGAGCCTCGCGGCGCTGCGAGACGCGGACTTCAAGGTCGAGGACGGCCTCGTGCGGTTCGACGTCGAAGTTCGCTACGACGAGTCGGGCGACCGCCTCGCCGACGAGTACCTGAAAGAGCTCGGTGTGCGCGCGAAGCTCGCCGCAGAGGTCGTCCGCGCGCTCTACGAGGGCGACAAGCCCGATCGCGATGCCCTCCTCGAGCTCGGCGGAAGCGAGCTCATGAGCCAAATCGAGCGACCGAGCCTGACGACCGAAGACTGAGACGGCGGCGCGCCGTCCCTGCAGCGTCCAGATGGCGGCAAATCTGGCCGGATCCGACGTGGCCCAACGGGGGCCCGTGCGTGGAGGGCTCGGTTTTGGTGAGGACTTCCGTTTCTTTCTGCGGTCGTGTAGTTCTTGGGGTGGCTATGAACGACAAAGACCTTCGGAACGCTGAGGCTTCGAAGACCGACAAACGGAAGCAGAGCCTCTACTTCCCCGAGTCGATGCTGCAGGAGATCAAGGAGGAAGCTGCGCGGCTCGACCGCTCGCTCTCCTGGGTCGTTCAGCGCGCGTGGAAGCTCGCGCGACTCGAGATCAAGAAGCTCCCGAGTGTGAACGACGTCGCTGACGACGACGACGTCAGCGAATGATTCGGCGGCCCTGACCTCGCCGTCCTGTCGTCGTCCGGTACGGACTTCGATCGGGGCGGCCTCAAGAGACGGCCCGCGCGATGCCTCCTGAACGGCAGGAAGCCTTCGTCCTCGCGGACGACGGCACCGAGCTCTATCGCCGAACGCGTCCCGCCGACGATCCGCAGGGCGCTTCGCAAATCACGAGCGTCCTCGCGGACGGCATCGCGTGCGATGGGTTCATTTGGAAGTACCTGTGGGATCCGCTGGCGACCCGCGGGCCTGTCGCGCACTTCAACTACCGCGGTCACGGGCGCAGCAAGCGTCCCGTCGATCCCGAGCGCATCGACGTCCCCGATCACGCCCGCGATCTCGACACCATCCGACGCTCGCTGGGCGATCCCGAGTGCGTGCTCTTCGGACACTCGATGGGCTGCCAGGTCGTGCTCGAGGCGTTCCGCGTGCGTCGAGAGCACATCCGCGGCCTCGTCTTGATCTGCGGCGCGCCAGGTCGCGTCACGCATACGTTCAAGGGCAGCGACGCGCTCGCGCAGGCGCTGCCCCGCCTCATCGAGACGGTCGACAAGCACCCGCAGCTCGCGCGTGCGGTTTGGGGCAGCGTGCCGCCAGAGCTCGCGCTGAAGATCGCGCTCGCGATGGGAGAGGTCGACGGCCGGCTCATCGAGCCGCGAGATCTCGTCCGCTACCTCGAGCACATGGTCGACATGGAGCTGCCGATGTTTCTCCGCATGCTGCGCGCCGCCGGAGAGCACACCACCGAGGACATGCTCCCCACCATCGATGTGCCGGTGCTCGTCATCGCGGGCGAGAAAGACACGTTCACGCCGCCGCGCCTCGCCGAGCAGATGGCACGCGCGATCCCGAAGGGCGAGCTGGTCATGACCAGCGGCACGCATGTCGTCCCGCTCGAACAGCGCGCCCTCGTCGAGGAGAAGATCCTCGATTTCGTCGACCGCGTCCGCGTCACTCCTGCGTGATCACGACACGACCATCGTCGCGATACGTGATGCGACCGGATTCGCCGGGGCACTGCCAGCACGTCGACCACTCGAGGCGCTTGTCGACCGAGCGGTCGTAGGCGAGCACGACGGGGCCGGCGTCCTTCTTCAGGACGAGCGAGCTGGCGATTCGATAGCGATCGCCCGGCAAGCGATACATCGCCACGATGAACGAGTCGTCGCCCGCCAGCCCCGCGACGACGATCAGGCTCTCGCCGGGGACGGGGCTCCACGCGACGGGCGCGGTCGTCAGCTCGTAGCCCTTCGTCGTGCCACCGTCGGCGCGCTCGACGACGCGCTTCGGCGATGTCTCCGGATCGAAATACTTCAGATCCTTTCCCAGCTTCGACAGCTCGGGGACGACGCCGAAGATCTCGCTCAGTGCGTCGGCCTTGAGCTCGAGCGGACCGAAGTTCGCGCCGCCGACAATTTTCGGGATCGTCACCGCGTTGGGCGCACCACCGCAGCATCGAAAGCCGACGTCGTCCCCGGCAGAGCCGGGGTCCACGCCGACGCGCCTCGCGCATCGATGGTCTTGCGCCGCGGCGTCGGGCGCGCCGCCGCGCAGCACCGCGCCGCTCTCGCTCTTTCCGTCGATCTCGCTCGCCGTCCACTCGCGCCTCGCGCCCATGCCCACGACGCCGAAACCCGACGCACACGACTCCGGCTCCTTGGCGCACTTCGGATCCCACGCCGCGTTGCCGGCATAGGCCTGCCCGTCCGGCCCTTTGCACGCGCGCTCCCACTCGACCTCGGTGCAGACGCGACGCCCGCGCTCTTTGCAAAGAGACTCGGCCTTGTCGCGCGTGACGCCGAGCAGAGGCGGCTTGCCGAGCTCGTTCGGATAGAGAGAGCGATCGATGTCGAACGCGCCGAGGCTGGTCGGCGAGAGCGCTGGCTCGAGCGAGGGATCCCGCCCTCTGTCGCCGGGCGTGCTCCCGAGATCGAACGAGCCGTCGGGGATGGGGATCGTCGACTCGGCCGCGGCCTTGGCCGTGCTCTCGGTGACGGCCTGAGAGACGTTCTCGTCGGCCTCGAGCACCTTGCCGGCCTTCGCCGATGCGGCGGCCGCTGCCGAGGCCGACGCCGCTTGATCGCTCGCGTGCGATCCGCACGCCGTCAGCAGCGTCACCAGGGCGGCGCCGGAGAGCGATTGAACCGTCGATCCGAGAGACACGTCGCGGAGCATAGTCACCGCCTCTTGCGTGGTCCAAGACCTGCTTAGCGCGGCGCATGCGCAAGCTCATCGCCGAGTTCTTGGGAACGTTCGTGCTCGTGTTCGGAGGTTGTGGAAGCGCCGTCTTCGCTGCCGCGTTTCCGTCGGTCGGGATTGGTCTTCACGGCGTCGCCCTCGCGTTCGGTCTCACCGTCGTCGTGGGCGCGTACGCGTTCGGTCCAATTTCCGGTGGGCACTTCAACCCAGCGGTGACCGCGGGCCTCGCGACCGCAGGACGCTTCGCGTGGAAGGACGTACCGGGGTACGTCGTCGCGCAGTGCATCGGCGCGACCGTGGCGGCGGGCCTCCTCGTGTTCCTCTTGAAGGGTCAGCCAGGGGGCTACGATCCGTCGGTCGGCGGCCTCGCCTCGAATGGATTTGGCGAGTTTTCGCCAGGAAAATACGGAATGAGCGCCGCGCTCGTCGCAGAGGTCGTCCTCACGTTCATCTTCCTCACGGTGATCCTCGGCGTGACGGCGAAGCGCGCGACGCCAGCGATGGCGGGCTTGGCGATCGGTCTCTGCCTGACGCTCGTGCACCTCATCGGCATTCCGATCACGAACCTCTCGGTGAACCCCGCGCGCAGCACGGGCCCGGCGATCTTCGTCGGTGGCCACGCCCTCGCGCAGCTCTGGCTGTTCTGGGTCGCACCGATCGCCGGCGCCGTCGCGGCGGGCGTGATGGGCAAGTGGCTCTTCGCGGAAGAGAAAATCCCGGAGCGACTCGCTCGCGACTGAGCCCGGCGAGGCTCAGTTGCGGGGGCAGCAGGTGATGCCGACTTGACGCGCAGCAGGCCGCCAGGGGAACACCCCATGGCGGGTATCGCACGCTCCCCCGATTCCGTGCGAGCCTCGCGCCATGACCGACGTCTGGGGATACGCCGATCTGCATTGCCACCCGATGTCGCATCTCGGCTTCGGTGGCGCGAAGGTGCCGCCCGCCGGGCGCCGACTTTTTTGGGGATTGCCCGACCCACCGGCGCCGGCCACCGATCCTGCCGGGGTGTCGCTGCCATGCTGCACCGGCGCGCACGGCGTATTTTCGAATCCCAACCTGCTGCCCTATTTCATCGAGGGGCATCACGGCTGCGGGGCGCCGACCTACAAGGAATGGCCACGCTACGACACGATCACGCATCAGCAGATGTATTACGAGTTCATGATGAGGGCCTTTCAGAGCGGCCTTCGGCTCATCTGTGCGCTCGCGGTCCACAATCGAATGTTGGCCACGCTATTCGGCTACCCCGAGGGGACCGATCTTCGCGACTCGACGGCGATCAAGGCGCAGGTCGCCGAGATGAAGGCGTTCGCGGCGCGGCACTCGACCTGGATTCAGGTCGTGACCTCTCCGGACGAGGCGCGGGCCGCGATCAGCGCGAACAAGCTCGCCGTCGTCCTCGGCGTCGAGGTCGACAGCCTCGGTGATTTTCGCTCGGAGTCGAACTGCACGAACGACCAAGTCGACGCGCTCGTCGACGAGCTCTGGGCGATGGGCGTCCGCACGTCCACGCCGATTCACCTGGCGAACAATGCCTTTGGCGGCTGCTCGATCGGCGCCGATCAGTTCAATCTCCTGAATCACTTTCTGGGCGACGGCGACGGCAAGCACCGCTTCTTCAAGATCTTGGGACGCGACAGCGGCGGCACCAACGGCGTGAAGAACCTCCTCGACACCGATCCGGCGAGGAAGCTCCTCTTGACCGCATACCTCCACCTGATTCGCAGTCACCCCGACGCGAACGTCGAGATGGACTACCCCGCATATCGGAGCGTGCGCGTCGACGGACATCGCAATGCCCAGGGACTGACGGCGCGCGGCGAGCGCCTCGTCCAGCGCATGATGCGGCGCGGGATGATGGTGGACGTCGATCACATGAGCGACGCGAGCCGTGACGCCGTCCTCGATCTCGCCGAGGGACGCGACTACCCGGTCTATTCCAGCCACACGTCGATGCGAGATCTCGGGCTCGACCAGTCGGGGAGCACGCAGTCGATGAAGGGCGTCGCGAACGAGGGCGGCCTCAGCCGGCGCACGATCGAGCGCATTCGAGATCTGGGCGGCGTGCTCGCGCCGATCACCCGACAAGGTCCGACGAAGCGCTTCGATCCGAACATCGCGACGACGCCGCGCACGCTCGATCGCGACACGTCGCTCTCGTTCACGCACGCGTACCTCTATGCGCTCGACGTCATGGGGCACGACAGGGTCGCGCTCGGCACCGACATGAACGGCTTCAATCAACAACCGGGCGCGCGCTTCGCCGGCGGACAGTGGACCGGCCCAGCGCGGCCGGTCGTCTACGACAAAGATCTCGAAGTGCAGCACCAAAAGGTCCTCACGAAGTACGGCCTCGGCAATCGACGCTTCGACATCAACTTCGATGGCTTCGCGCACTATGGCCTCTTGCCGGACTTCCTCCGCGACGTCGCGAACCTCATGGGCGCAGAAGATCGACTCGTGCCGCTCTACCGATCGGCGCAGCGATTCGTCGAGATGTGGGAGCGCTGCGAGGCGAGGTCGCTCGTTCCATGAAGCGTCTCTTCGCCGTCGCCATCGCGAGCACGTGCCTCTTCGCCGCGACGAGCGCGCGCGCGGATGACTTTGCGCCGTACCAGGTCGATCCGATCTGGGACGGCTTGTTCATGCGTGTCGGCGTCCTGTCGCTGGGCGGCGGCGCGGTGCTCAGCGCCGAACCCGAGGGCCTGAGCCCAGCGCTCGACCTGCACCTCGTCGTCGCCGCGCGCGAGTCGAACGCCGTCCACTTCGAGGTCCTCCGCGGCGACTACCTCTTCACCAATCGCGGGCACCGCCTGGGCGGGACCCTCGCCGACTTCGACGAGATCGTAATCGGCGCGGACAACGACGGCGCGCCGTGTCTACCGGCGATCTTCGTCGTCTGGCCGGAGGGAAGCTGCAAATCCGACTCCGGCCTCGTCGGCTTCGGGCTGAAGCTGCTTTCTGTCGACCACGACTTCGACCAGAGCGCGACAGGCATGCGCATCGCCGAGGGCAATCTCCGCCTCGTCGTGCCAGGAGCCGCGCACGGTCCATCGTATCCGCGCTTTCACCTCCCGTTCTTCGCGGGCGCCGCGCTCGATTGGGTCGAAGGCTTCGGCGCGATCCCGCGCTTCGTCGGCGGTGCCGACGTGTTCGCGCGCACGGACGACTCGCACGTCGAGGCGCTCTTTCACGCCGCCGCGCGGCCTTCGTTCATCGATCCGGCGCACGACTTCCTCTTCGAGCTGAGCGGACGTCTCACGTTTCGTTGGGTCGCGCCGTGGTCCGGACCGTTCGCGCTGCAAGGCCTCTCGCTCGACACGGGGTGGGGCTACGCGTCGACGCCCGCGGTCTCGATCGGCGAACGCTTCTCTCGCACCGAGCCACACTCGGCGTGGATGCTCCTGAACTTCGAGCTGACGATGCTCAAGATTGGGCCGGGTTGAGCTCGAGCCGCCGCGCTATGCTGCCGCTCCGGTGACACTCGGCGATCTTCCGGAGACGTTCTATCGGGTCCTCGCGACGGTGTTCGGCCTGCTCTGGGGCAGCTTCCTGAACGTCGTCATCTACCGCGTGCCCCGCGGGATGAGCGTCGTGCGTCCGCCGTCGCACTGCCCGAAATGCAACGCGCCCGTGCGCGCCTGGCAGAACGTGCCGGTGTTCTCGTTCATCTTCCTGCGCGGCAAGACGGCCTGCTGCGGCGAGAAGCTCTCTCCGCGCTACCCGATGGTCGAGGCCATCGGCGGCCTCATGAGCCTGGCGATCGTCGAGCTCATCATCTTGCCGCTGCCGCACGCGTCGACCTCGCTCGGGCGCGCAGGCGCCATCTACCTCTCGAGCTTCGCGCTCGCGATGGGCCTCGTCGCGACGGCGTTCATCGATCTCGAGCACATGGTCGTCTTGCCCGACCCCGCGAACGCTGCGGGCGCGGTCCTCGGAATCGCCACGGCGTCGCTCCGCGATCTCGCGTGGCTCGACGCGCTCCTCGGCGGCGTCATCGGCTTCGGATCGATCTGGCTCATCAACCGACTCTACAAATTGCTGCGCGGTCGGACGGGCATGGCCTCGGGTGACGGCGTCCTGCTCGGTGTCCTCGGCTGTTGGTTCGGCTGGCAGGGCGCGCTCTTCGGACTGATGGCCGGCGCGGTGCAGGGGACGTTCTTCTTGATCCTCGCGCGCATCTTCGGCGGCGCGAACCCCGAAGAGCCAGAGGCCGTGCGCATCGAGCGCGAAGAGATCCTCCGCGAGATCGACGCGCTGCCCGAAGAGGAACGCGAGCAGGCGATGGAAGAGTGGCGCAAGGTCGACGAGCTCGCCGATGGCGTCGGCGAGGGCTGGCAGCAAGCGCTCGCGTTCGGACCGTTCCTCGCGCTCGCAGGGCTCGAGCTATTGCTCTTCTCCCCGTGGATTCACGACCTGGTGTTCCTATGGCAGGTCGACTAATTTCGCCCGCGATGTGGTCGAGCTCCGCGCTCGCGCTCGGCCTTGGCCTCTCACTCTTGCTGGGCTGCGGCGCGCCGCTACCGATCCCAGAGGCCGGCGACCACTCCGGCGAAACTCCGATCCCCGTGCCCTACCCGCCGCCTGCCGCTCGCGTCGACGTCGTCCTCGATCCACCGGCCGAGCTCAAAAAGCCCGTGTGGGTCGACGGACAATGGTTGTGGAAGGGCTCGCGCTGGATCTGGGACGCGGGGGGCTGGGCCGAAGACGACGCGACGCAGACCTACGCCAAGGCCGTGGTGGTCCGTCGCGCCGACGGTCAGCTCGTCTGGTTCGCGGGTGAGTTCCGGCCCAAACCCGGCGCCGTGAAGAAGGCAGCAACGCCATGATGCTCGGTTGGACCTTTGCGGCACGGCTCGTCGACGAGGTCGCGCGCCTCCTTCGGTCGATGCAGAAGCATCGCTACCTGAAAGAGGTCGACCATCGGATCCATTGGACCGTGGACGCCGCGCTCTCGGACATTCCGGCGTTTGCCGCGCGCGCAAAGGCGTTTCAAGCCCAGCTCGCGAAAGAACCGGACATCCATCCGGGCTCGAGAGATCCCCGGCTCTGGTCGCCAGCGTCGGTCGAAGAGGTCATCGCCGCGCTGACGGCGTTCTGGGGCCCCGACACTCCGTCCGAGAAGCGGTGCGAGCAGCTCGGCGCGATCCTCCGCGAGGCCGGCTTGCCCCAGAGCGAGCACGAGCCCTTCGAGGCCGACCCCGAGGCGCCTCCGTTTCCGGAGCTCATCCTCCTCGACTGGGTGTTCCTCCCGGTCGACGAGCTCGACACCGAGCGACACGCCGGCGTGTTGGCTGCGCTCGAAGACGCGCAGGAAGAGGTGAGCGCGTCCGAGCCGGTCTACGTGGAAGGACCCTCGATCTCGTTCAGCGAATTGGCCACGGGCGCGCCGTTCGGCATCCTCGAGGACGACCTCTATCTGTGGGCCGACGGGCCCTACGCGTACCTCGACTACGTGTTTCGCGGCGTCAGCAAGTCGGCCAAGCTCGAAGAGCCGCCGGTTGGCCCTCGCGACGACGAGGATGACGTCGACGCGTCCGCCGACGAGTGATCGAACGATGCACGCGCGCGCCGATGAAACGAGTCTCCGGTCTCGACCGTACTCGGGATCGGCCCAGTGCTCGCCATCGCATCTCCCACCTTCACGCCGACGATCCCAAGTCGATCGGCGATCGGGTGGCGGCGCATGACGACCTCTTCGCGTGAAGACGAAGCGGATGCTGCGATGGGCCGCTACGCGGACGGGGACGATCGCGCGTTTCAGGAGCTCTACCGCCTGATCGCCGAGCGCCTCCGCGCCTTTCTCCTGCGCCAAACGCGAAAGCCCGCCGTTGCCGACGATCTCCTACAAGAGACGTTTTTTCGCATGCACCGAGCGCGCGGCGCGTTCGAGCGGGGCGCGCGCGTCCTGCCCTGGTGCTACGCGATCGCACGGAACGTCCACATCGACTACGTGCGCTCCGGCGCGGTGCGCAAAGAGCGTCCCGCCTCTGATGACGAAGACATCGGCGCGCTCGCAGAGAGCACCGAAGCAGACGGCGAGCAGCTCGTCGCCGCGCGAGAGCTCGCGGATCTCGTCGATCGCACGCTCGCGCAGCTGCCTCCGAACCAACGCGAAGCGTTCATCCTGCTTCGATACGAGGGTCTCAGCGTCGCCGATGCGGCCGCCGTGCTCGGCGCGACGGAAGGCGCCGTGAAGCTCCGCGCGTTCCATGCCTACGAGGCGCTCCGCGAAGCGCTCGGACCCGACGGCCCGAAGAAGCGGAGCCGCAAATGAGCTTCGACCTTCGCGATCTCGACAGCATCCCCGATCCGCTCGCCGGCAAGCCGCAGCACGCTCTCCCGGCGCCGTCTCTGCCGACGCGACCGGCCCTCACGCGGAGCGCAGTCAACCGTCGCCGAACGATCGCCGTCCTGCTGGGCCTTGCGTGGATGGGCGTCATCCTCGCCTTCTTTGGCATCCGCGGAGACTTCTTCGCGAACCCGCTCGTCCTGGCCCACGTCATTCTCCCCGCGGTCTTCGGTGCGGCGGCGCTCTACACCGCGCTCTCCGGTGGGCCCGCCGGCGTCGGCCCCTCGATTCGACCGACGCTCGCCTTCGCGCTCCTCGCGCCCATCGCGTTCGTCACGACCGCGCTGCTCTTCCCGACCAGCGACGGACGGGCGTACTTCCTCCGAGCGATCTTCGTGTGCGGCGACATCGTGCTCTTCCTCGGCGCCGTCCCGCTCGTCG
>Ga0164241_10005543_pt1 | contig 11767 bp, 4 predicted proteins | sample OricomyardsoilBY_FD_108780 | JGI IMG/M metagenome (GOLD analysis project Ga0164241, IMG submission 108780) | Backyard soil microbial communities from Emeryville, California, USA - Original compost - Back yard soil (BY) | ecosystem: Environmental > Terrestrial > Soil > Unclassified | place: USA... | reverse complement strand
CCGCTCGGCCAGCGGTACGGCTACCGCGTGTACGGCCCGTACGATCCGGGTCGCGGCCACCGCTTCAACCCGAACGTCGTCTTGCTCGACCCTTACGCGAAGGCCCTCGCCGGCGTCGAGGACTGGAGTCGCGGCTGCTTCGCGTACGAGCTCGGCGGCGACGACGCGGACCTGCACCCGTCGCAGCAAGCCGCGCTCGGCGCGCCGCGCGGCGTCGTCGTCGATACGAGCTTCGACTGGGAGGGTGACGCGCTGCCGCAGACGCCGCTGCAGCGCTCGGTCATCTACGAAGCGCACGTGCGCGGCTTCACGATGCGGCACCCGGAGGTGCCCGAATCGCTGCGCGGCACCTACCTGGGCATGGCGCACCCGGCCGTGATCCGACACCTGCGCGAGCTCGGCGTGACGGCGCTCGAGCTCATGCCCGTGCACGCCTTCGTCGACGACAAGACGCTGGTCGACCGCGGGCTCCGCAATTACTGGGGCTACAGCAGCATCGGCTTCTTCGCGCCCGACGTGCGCTACCGCTCCGGCAACGAGCTCGGCGCCGAGATCCGGCAGTTCAAACAGCTCGTGAAGACGCTGCATCGCGCGGGGATCGAGGTGATCCTCGACGTTGTCTACAACCACACGGCCGAGGGCAATCACCTGGGCCCGACCTTGAGCTTCAAGGGCATCGACAACGCGACGTACTACAAGCTCTCCCCGGAGGACGCACGTTACTACTACGATACCACGGGCACGGGCAACACGCTCAACGTGCGCAGCCCGCAGGTGCTCGCGCTCATCATGGACTCGCTCCGTTACTGGGCGTCGGAGATGCACGTCGACGGGTTTCGCTTCGACCTCGCGGCCGCGCTCGCGCGCGAGCTCCACGAGGTCGATCAGCTCTCGAGCTTCTTCACGCTGCTTCACCAATCGCCGACCCTCGCGCGCCGCAAGCTCATCGCCGAGCCGTGGGACGTGGGGGAGGGCGGCTACCAGGTCGGCAATTTTCCGGTGCTCTGGGCTGAATGGAACGGGCGCTACCGCGACGGCGTGCGCGCGTTCTGGCGCGGCGACGCGGGACTCCTCGGCGAGATGGGCTACCGCCTCACGGGCAGCGCCGACCTCTACGAGGCGACGGGGCGGCCGCCCGCCGCGAGCATCAACCTGGTCACGGCGCACGACGGCTTCACGCTGCGCGATCTCGTTTCTTACGAGCAGAAGCACAACGCGGCCAACGGCGAGGACAACCGCGACGGCAACAACGACGAACGTTCCCTGAATTTCGGCGCGGAGGGTCCCACCGACGACCCGCAAATCCGGCGCCGTCGCGCCGTTCAGCAGCGCAATTTGCTCGCGACGCTGCTCTTGTCGCAGGGCACGCCCATGCTCGTCGCGGGCGACGAGCAGGGCCGCACGCAGGGCGGCAACAACAACGCGTACTGCCAGGACAACGAGACCAGCTGGCTCGACTGGAACCTCGACGACGAGGGCCGCTCGCTGCTCGAGTTCACCAAACGCGTCGTGCGCCTGCGCGCCGAGCACCCCGCGCTGCACCGCTCCAAATTTTTTCGCGGGCTCGGCGCGCACGGCTCGAGCGTCGAGGATTTGATCTGGCTCGCGCCCGACGGCGCCGATTTCCCGGCGGAGCGCTGGGGCGACGCGGAGGCGCGCTCGCTCGGCATGTTCCTCGCGGGGCGCCGCATCGACGACACGGACGAGAGCGGACGCCCGCTCGTCGACGACAACCTGTGCATCTTGCTGAACGCGGGCGAAAATGACCTCGACTTCGCGCTCCCGCGCTTCGAATACGTGCGGGAGCCCTGGCAGCTCGTCCTCGACACCACCGACGAGCACCGCCAGGAGACGCGCAAGGCGGGCGAAACGACGCGCCTGCTCGGCCGCTCGTTGAAGGTCTTTCGCTCGAGCTCGCGCGTGCTGCGCGCCGGCGGTCTGTTGCACCGCCTGAACTCCACCTACCGCCTGCAGATGTGCCCGGAGTTCACGTTCAGTCAAGCGCTCGCCATCACCCCTTACCTGAGCGAGCTCGGTATCACCGACGTGTACACGTCACCGCTCTTGCAAGCCGTCCCCGGCAGCAGCCACGGCTACGACGTGATCGACCACGGCGCCATCAACCGGGAGCTCGGCGGCGAGCCGGAGTTTTCCGCGTGGAGCGACGAGCTCCGGCGCAAAAATCTCGGACTTTTGCTGGATTTCGTGCCCAATCACATGGGCATCGCCAACGGCACGAACGCCCTCTGGGACGACGTGCTCGAGCACGGGCCGAGCTCGCTCGAAGCGGATTTCTTCGACATCGACTGGTGCCCCGTGCGCGCGGATCTCCAGAATCGCGTGCTCTTACCCATCCTCGACGGGCAGTACGGCGACGTGCTCGAGCGCGGTGATCTCAAGCTCGTGCTCACGGACTTCCAGATCAAGCTCCGCTATTTCCAGCGCCAGCTACCGCTCGCCATCGATTCACTCGGCGCGCTGCTCGGCGCGGCGGTCGCCAAATCGCTCCTGCTCGAGGAGGATCCCGCGCGCCGCGAGCTCGAGAGCATCGTCTACTCGCTGGCGCGCCTGCCGCCGCGGACGAAAATCCCACTCGAAGAGCGGCGCGCTCGTGCTCGCGAGACGCGCGTGCTCCGCCGGCGCCTCGGGGACCTCTTGCGGGAGTCGGAGCCGGTGCGGCGGGGACTCGCGGCCGCCATCGACGAATTCAACGGCGACCGTGGCGTGAGCGCGAGCTTCGATTTGCTCGATCGGCTGCTTTCCTTGCAGAGCTACCGGCTCGCCTCCTGGCGCGTGGCCGTCGAGGAGATCAACTACCGGCGCTTCTTCGACATCAACGATTTGGCGGCCATTCGCATGGAACGCACGCCCGTGTTCGAGCGGGCGCACGCGCTCATCTTCAGGCTCATCGACGACAAGCGGGTCAACGCGTTACGGCTCGACCACACGGACGGACTCTACGACCCCCGCGCGTACTTCGAGGCGCTGCAGCGGCGCTTCACGCCCGAGCACGCGAAGGACGAGCGCGGCCCCGACGACAGCGCGCGCCCTTTGCCCATCCTGGTCGAGAAGATCCTCGGCCGCGACGAGGCGCTGCCGACCTCGTGGCCCGTCGACGGCACGACCGGCTACGATTTCACGGCGGCCGTCGAGGGTCTCTGGGTCGATCCCGACGCCGAGCGTGTCTTCACGCAACTTTACCAGCGCTTCACGGGCGACGAACGCTCGTTCGGTGACCACGTCTACGAGGGCAAGCGCCGCGTGCTCGAGCACGGCATGGTGAGCGAGGTCACGTTGCTCGCGGGCCGCTTGCAGCGCATCGCGCTCGAGCACAGAAGCTACCGGGATTTTACCTTGATGAGCCTCACGCAAGCCATCAAGGAGGTGATCGCCGCGTTCCCGGTGTACCGCACCTACCTCACGGGCACGCCCGAGCCGAACGAGCTCGATCGGCACCTGATCCGCGTCTCCGTGCGGCTGGCGCGGCTCCGCAACCCCGCGCTCGATCCGAGCATCTTCGATTTCGTCGAGCGCCAGCTGCTCGGCGAACCCTCGACGAGCGGCGCCGTGAGTGAGCCACAGGCGTTCGCGCTGCCGTTCCAGCAGCTCACGGGCCCCATCATGGCGCGCGCCGTCGAGGACACCGCCTTCTACCGCTACCAGCGCCTCATCTGCCTGAACGAGGTGGGCGGTCACCCCGCGCGCTTCGGCACGAGCGTGCGTGATTTCCACACGACGAACGAGGTGCGCGCGCGCGATTGGCCGCTCACGATGAGCACGACCTCCACCCATGACACGAAGCGCGGTGAAGACGCCGCGGCGCGCATCGCGGCCCTCAGCGAGCTGCCGCGCGAGTGGAACGGCTTCGTGCGCCGTGCCGAAGAGACGCTCGGCGTCGATCGCACGGTCCTCGAAGCGGCCCGCGTGCCCGATTCCCCGCTCTGGTACGGGCTCCTGCAGGCTCTCGTCGGCGCCTGGCCCTTCGGTTGGAACGGCGAAGCGGGACGCGCCGAGTTCTCCGAGCGCTTCCGAGCGTACGCGCTCAAAGCGGCCCGCGAGAGCAAGGTGCGTACCTCGTGGATGAACCAGAACGCCGAATTCGAGCAGGCGCTCGACGCGTTTCTGCGCGCGGCGCTCGAAAACGACGCTTTCGTCGCGAGCGTGCGGGAACTCTGTGCGCTCGTCGATCCGCTCGGCGCGAGCAACGCGCTGGCCCAGTGCCTGCTGCGCTTCGCCGCGCCCGGTGTCCCCGACACGTATCAGGGGGCCGAGCTCTGGCACCAGGCGTTCGTCGATCCGGACAACCGGGCGCCCGTGGATTTTGCGCGTCGGCGCGCCCTGCTCGAGGAGATCCGCGGCAAGCTCGCGTCGAAGGCCGAGCTCGCGGCGGAGCTCCTCGCTCGCTATCCCGACGGCGCCGTGAAGCTCTTCGTGACGCACCTCGCGCTTCAAGCGCGCAAGGCCCAGCCGGACCTCTTCCTGCGCGGGGACTACGAGGCGCTCGACGGCGACTCGCACGTCGTCGCCTTCACCCGCTCGTTCGGGAGCGAGCGGCTCCTCTGCGTCGTCCCCCGGCTCACGCGCGCGCTCATCCAGGGCAAGGCAGGCTTTGCCGTGGGCGACGTCTGGCAAGACAGCGGCTTCGAAACGCGGCATGCGGGCACGTACCGAAACGTCTTCACGGACGCGCGTACGACCATCACCGACAGGGTCGCGCTCCGCGACGTGCTCGGCGCCTTTCCCGTCGCTCTGCTCCTCCGAGAAGGCGACGCATGAGCACGCCGCCTGGCCGGGTGATCCTGGTTTCGAACCGGCTGCCGATCGCGGTGCGACTCGGCGCCGACGGCGTCGAGGTGCGGTCGAGCTCCGGCGGGCTCGCGAGCGGGCTCGGCAGCGTCCACGCGAGCGGCCAAAGCGTGTGGATCGGCTGGCCCGGCGTGAACACCGAGCCCGGCGCCGAACGCGAGCGCATCGACCAGGCGCTCCCGCCCGGCATCGTGCCCGTGCACTTCACCGAGAGCGAGATGACGCGTTTCTACGACGGCGTCGCCAACGGCGTTCTGTGGCCGCTCTTTCATTACTTGCTCGAGCGGGTGCCGAGCGACATTCGCGACTGGGATACTTACGAGGACGCGAACCGCCGTTTCGCCGACGCCGTCGCGGACATCGCGCGACCCGGTGACGAGATCTGGGTCCAGGACTACCAGCTCATGCTGGTGCCGGCGCTGCTGCGCGAGCGGCTACCGCGCGCGCGCATCGGATTTTTCCTGCATATTCCGTTTCCTTCCTCGGAAGTGTTTCGCATCTTGCCGCAGCGCGCGGCGGTGCTGCGCGGGCTCTTGGGCGCCGATCTCGTGGGGTTTCACACCTTCAACGATCAGCGCCACTTCGCGGCGTCGCTGCTCAGCGTGCTCGGCTTCGACGCCGAGCTCGACCGCGTCGATGTCGAAGGGCGCAGCGTGCGCATCGGCGTCTTCCCGATGGGCATCGACGCCGCGGGCTTCGCCGAGCGCGCGCGCGACCCCGCCGTCGTCGAGGCGAGCCGAGCGCTGCGCAGGGCGCACGGCGCCGAAAAGCTCGTGCTCGGTGTCGATCGGCTCGACTACACGAAGGGCATCACGCGCAAGTTCTTGGCCGTCGAGCGGCTGCTCGAACGCTCGCCGCGCTTTCGCGGCAAGCTCCGGCTCGTGCAGGTGGCCGTGCCCTCGCGCGAGACGGTGGGCGCCTACCGCGAGCTCAAGCGTGAAATCGAGGAAATTGCCGGACGCGTGAACGGCGCGCAAGCGACGCTTCACAGCGCCCCCATCCACTACGTGTACGACTCGGTCGATCGTGACGCGCTCGTCGGCAGCTACGCCGCCGCCGATGTCATGCTGGTCACTCCGCTCCGCGACGGCATGAACCTGGTCGCCAAAGAGTACGTGGCCTCCCGCGTCGACGACGACGGCGTGCTCGTGCTGAGCGAGTTCGCCGGCGCGGCCGCCGAGCTCGCCGAGGCGCTCGTCGTGAACCCGTACGACATCGCCGGCATGGCGGAGAGCCTCGAGCGCGCGCTCGACATGCCCGAAAGCGAGCGGCGCGCGCGCATGCGCAAGCTTCGCGAAAAGGTCGAAGCGACTCCGGTGGAGCTCTGGGCGAGCTCCTTTTTGGCAGCGCTGCGCGCCGAGCCCGAAGCGCGCGGACCGACCGACCTCGGCCGGCTCGCCGCCAGTCTCGAGGCCCTCGCCGAGAAGCTGGCCCGCGAGCCGAAGCTCGTGTTCTTGCTGGATTTCGACGGCACGCTCGTGCCCATTCAACGACGCCCCGAGGAGGTCGCGGCGGACCGCGAAGTCTGCGACCTCTTGCGCGAGCTCGCCGGCCTTCCCGGCGTGCGGGTCGCCGTCGTCAGCGGGCGCACCCGACCATCGCTGGAAGGACTGCTCGGTGCGCTGCCGATTGAGCTCGTGGCGGAACACGGCGTGTGGACGCGCGGCTGGCAACGCACCGACTGGACGACCGGGGTCGACGCCGACAAGCACGCGTACCTCGCGCGTGTTCGCGAAATGCTCGAGGATTACTCGGCCCGCACGCCCGGTTCGTCGGTCGAGTCCAAATCCTCGGGCCTGGCGTGGCACTATCGCAACGTGGAAAGCCAACTCGGCGCCGCGCGCGCTCGGGAGCTGCGTCTGAACCTGGTGCAGATCCTCGCGCAGCAGCCGGCGACGGTGATCGGCGGGCGCAAGGTGGTCGAAGTGCGGCCGCAAGAGGCCGACAAGGGCACGGCGGCGCGCGCGTTGCTGGAAGGGGCCGATCCGAGCGAACGCATCGTCGCGATCGGCGATGATCGGACCGACGAAGACATGTTTCGCATCGCGGGAGAAAGCCCGTACACCTTCGCGGCGAGCTCGCTGCCGACGCACGCGCGCTACCGCGTCGCGGGCCCGGAAGCCGTGCGCGAGCTGCTCGCGCGCTTCGTGGCGTGGCGGCGCAAGTCGTCTCGCTCCGACGCTGCCATGAAACTCGAGGACCAGGCGCCATGAACGCGGATGCAACTTGGTACAAAGAAGCCGTCATTTACGAGCTGCGGGTGCGCTCGTTCTTCGACGCCAACGGGGACGGCATCGGCGATTTGCTCGGCCTGATCGAGAAGCTCGACTACCTGAAAGACCTGGGCGTGACGGCGCTCTGGCTCTTGCCGCTCTACCCCTCGCCGCTCCGCGACGACGGCTACGACATCGCCGATTACTACGGAGTGCATCGCTCGGTGGGCACTCTGGACGACTTTCGCCGCCTGCTCGACGCCGCGCACGCGCGTGATTTGCGCGTCATCACCGAGCTCGTGTTGAACCACACGTCCGACCAGCACCCGTGGTTCCAGCGCGCGCGGCGTGCGCCCGCCGGCAGCGTCGAACGGAACTTTTACGTCTGGAGCAGCGACCCGGAGCGCTATCCGGATGCGCGCATCATCTTCCAGGACTTCGAAGCGTCGAACTGGACCTGGGATCCGCTCGCCAACGCCTATTATTGGCATCGGTTCTTCCACCACCAACCGGATCTGAACTTCGACGAGCCCGAAGTCCGCAAGGCCATGTTCGACGTCGTCGACCATTGGTTCGGCATGGGCGTCGACGGCATGCGCCTCGACGCCGTGCCCTATCTTTACGAGCGCGACGGCACCACCTGCGAAAACCTGGCCGAGACGCATGGCTTTTTGAAAGAGCTGCGCGCGCACGTCGACCGCAAATTCCAAGGCCGCATGCTGCTCGCGGAGGCCAACCAGTGGCCTGAAGACGCCGTGGCCTACCTGGGCGCGGGCGACGAGTGCCACATGGCCTTCCACTTTCCGATCATGCCGCGCCTGTTCATGGCGCTGCGCATGGAGGACAGTCACCCGATAGCCGACATCCTCGAGCAGACACCGGTCGCGCCCGAGACCTGCCAATGGGCAATTTTTCTGCGTAATCACGACGAGCTCACGCTCGAAATGGTGACCGAGGAAGAGCGCGACTACATGGTGCAGCGCTACGCGCGCGACCGGCAGACGCGCATCAACCTAGGCATTCGGCGCCGGCTGGCGCCGCTGCTCGAGAACGACCGGCGGCGTATCGAGCTCATGAACGCGCTGCTCTTCGCGCTGCCGGGCACGCCCGTGGTCTACTACGGCGACGAGATCGGCATGGGGGACAACGTCTACCTCGGCGATCGGGACGGCGTGCGCACGCCCATGCAATGGAGCCCCGATCGCAACGGCGGCTTCTCGCGCGCGAACCCGCAACAGCTGATTTTGCCGGTCATCACCGATCCCGAGTACAGTTACGAGGCCATCAACGTGGAAGTGCAGGAGCGGAGCCCGAGCTCGCTCCTCTGGTGGATGAAGCGCGCGCTCGCCGTGCGCAAGCGCCACCCCACCTTCGCGCGGGGCGTGCTGCTGATGCTCGCGCCCGAAAATCGCAAGGTGCTCGCCGTCTTGCGCCGCGACGAAGCGGAAACGCTGCTCGTCGTCGTGAACCTGTCGCGCTCGCCGCAGTGGGTCGAGCTCGAGCTCGGTCAGTACAACGGCGTTCGGCCCCTCGAGCTCTTCGGCAACGTGGAGTTTCCCGCGATCGGGGAGACGCCGTACCGCCTGAGCATCGGCGGGCACGACGTCTTCTGGTTTTCGCTCTCGGGCGGCGCGTATCCGCGCGTGCCGGAGGCATCGGGCATCGGCTGGCAGCCGCCCGTCGTTCAGCTCGCCGGCAGCGATCCGAAGGTGCTGCTCGTGCGCGGCTCGCCGCTCGAGCGCGCCCTCGCGGGCTACGTGCCGCGCCAGCGCTGGTTCCGCAGCAAGGCGCGCCGCGCGAGCAGCGCGACGCTCGTCGACGCCGTGCCGCTCGGCGAGCGCGAGCTCTCGCTCGTGTTCGTCGAGATCGCCTTCGACGAGGGCGACCCGGAGATTTACTCGCTCGCCCTCGCCTTCGACAGCGCGGAGACGGCGCCCGCGACCGCGCTGCTCGGCGTGAACTCGGCGGCTGCCGCCGGCAAGACCTTGTGGGTCATGGACGTCTCGGCGTCACCCGAGGTCGCGAGCGCGTTGCATGCGCTGGGAGCGCGCGGCGGGCGTCTCGCGGGGCGTCACGTCGAGCTCGTCGGCGTGCCCGCGCGCGCCGCGAACGCCGAGCTCGTCCCGCCCGCGTCGGCGCGCGCGCTCGGCGGCGAGCAGAGCAACAGCTCGTTTCGGCTCGGCACCGCGTACGCCGGCAAGCTGCTCCGGCTCGTGGAGGAGGGCCCTTCGCTCGAGGTCGAGATGCTCGAGCACTTGGCGCGGGCTCCAGAGCGCGCGCACGTTCCCGAGCTCGTCGCGCGAGTCGACGCGGATTTCGGCCGCAGCGCCAGCTCGACCGTGTGGCTGTCGCAGACGTACGTCCAGAACGAGGGCGACGCCTGGGGGCTCACGATCGACGCCGTGCAGCGGTTCTACGAGCGCGTGCTGAGCACGCAGCGGGAGACGGCGCCCGAACTGCCGCCCGCGGGGCCCGCGCGCGCTGGCTTCGCGCCGCCGCCGCTCGTCGTCGAGCTCTTGGGTGACCATCTGCCGATCGTCTCGTTACTCGGCGAGCGAACGGCGGAGCTTCACCGCGCGCTGGCTCAGGAAATGGGTGACTTGCGGTTCCGCCCGCGCGTCCCGACGGCGCTCTGGAAGCGCTCCTACTACCAATCGCTCAGAAACCTCACGGCGCGCTCCTTCGACAAGCTCGCGCGCGCGACCCTGCCGCCGGCGGCGCGCGAGCTCGTGGAGACGCTTCGAGCGCGGCAGCGCGACCTCCGCTCGCACCTCGACCGGTACTTCGCGAGCGCGACGAGCGGGAAGATCATGCGCGTGCACGGCGACTACCATCTGGGCCAGGTCCTCTACACGGGGCGCGATCTGTACATCGTCGATTTCGAGGGCGAACCGGCACGCGTGCGCGCCGAACGCGAGCGGCTGCGCTCTCCGCTCGCGGACGTCGCCGGCATGCTGCGCTCCTTCCATTACGCGGCATTCGGCGCGCTCTCGGGAGAGATCACCGGCGCTCGCACGCGCGAGCAAGATCGGCCGCTGCTGATGGGCTGGGCGGCGATTCACGAACGCTGGTCGAGCGCCGCTTTTCTCGGCGCTTACCTGGCCGCCATGGCCGGCACGAACCTATTGCCTTCGACGCCGGCGACGTTCGCGCTCGAGCTCGAGGTTCACCTGCTCGAGAAGGCGCTGTACGAGCTCGGTTACGAGCTCGACCTGCGTCCTCACTGGGTCGAGCTACCGGTGCGCGGGATCCTCGACGTGCTCGTGTCGTCGTGAGCAGCGGCGCTTCGCCCGCGCGGTCCCAGTTCCCGCGCGTCGAGCCCGGCGCCTTTGACGAGGGCGCTCAAGATCCCCGCCAGGCTGGCGAGGGAAAACACGACGTCGACGTCGTCGTACTGGATCGCATTGCGCGGCATGGAGGGCGCCTCCGCTTCGTTCGGATCCTGAGCGAGTGAAAGGCCGCCGCGCTGTTTGATCGAGATGAGGCCCGCCACGCCGTCACTCAGGTTACCCGTGAGCAGCACGCCGATGACGCGGGCGCCGTAGGCCTTAGAGCCCGAGACGAACATGGCGTCGATGGCGGGCCGCACGTGGTTCTGTTTCGGGCCGTGGTCGAGCCACGTCCCGGCGCCCCGCAGGACCAGGTGATTGTCCGAGGGCGCGAGGTGGACCCAGCCGGGCCGGAACAGCTTGCCGTGCGCCGCCTCCATCACGGGCAAGGACGAATGCTTGGCGAGGAGGTCGGCCAGCCCTCCGTGGCCCGTCGCGCCTCGGTGCACCGTCACGCCGATGGCTGCGCCCAAATTCGCGGGAAGGCCGGAAAGCAGCACCTTCAAGGCGGGAATCGCCCCCTGCGAGCCGCCGACGAGAATGACGTCCCGACGTTTGCCGAGCTCTGAAGCTTCAGTCATCGTGCATTCCCCTCTCTGTCGTGTTGCGACACGACGCCTTCGGTGCGTATCAGCGCCCTGAGCGCACGGCGGTGTGCAAGGATCCTTCGTCGGCGCGCAGCCAGTTGCTCGCGCGCCGGTACACCCGGCAGCTCGCGCTTCCACGCGCCCATCACCGCGTAGAGCTGAGCCAGCTCATCGAGGTGCTCGAGCGCAGTCCAAAACGCCTCGTCGAGACGATCCTCCTTGAATTGCAGGAGGCTGTCGATGGCGAACACATGGCCGATGCGGCAGCGGAACGACAGCCACCCTTGGTCACCCGCCTCCCGCACGTAGAGGGTTCCGCTGCAATCCGGACAGCCGAAGTCGCTCGCAACTTCCCCTGCTTCGAGCTGCGCGCGCCCGAAGCCCTCCAGCGTGCTCGGATGCAGCCCAGGCTGAGAGTTGCCCTGAGGCTTCCGCCTATCGGCCGACCTCGGCGGAGGTGCCTTTGACCTAGGTGCCACCTCCTGCAGCAAGCAAACGACGCGCCAGATGCCGACGCGTTTTGCCACGAACGCCCAGGTCCCAATCCACGACAGCGGTGTCCCGTGTCGATACGGAGTGTATAGTCCCGCCACCGTAGGAATCCGCGCCAGTGGGCGTACCAGGAGTCGGGGCCAGCATCGTGAGCGAATCGGAACAGCGCGAGCCAGCGCAGGACACGAATAGCGGAGCGGACGGCGCGCCGAGCCAACAACACCTCGTCGTGGGGCTCGGCGCGTCCGCCGGCGGGCTGGAAGCGCTCGAGGAATTCTTCGCCGAACTACCCGCCTCGCCCGGCATGGCGTTCGTGGTCGTGACGCACCTCGCTCACGGT
>Ga0164241_10005542_pt1 | contig 11768 bp, 11 predicted proteins | sample OricomyardsoilBY_FD_108780 | JGI IMG/M metagenome (GOLD analysis project Ga0164241, IMG submission 108780) | Backyard soil microbial communities from Emeryville, California, USA - Original compost - Back yard soil (BY) | ecosystem: Environmental > Terrestrial > Soil > Unclassified | place: USA... | reverse complement strand
TATCACATAATGGTGTTTTATTTTTAGATGAATTGCCGGAGTTTAAAAGAACAGTACTCGAAGTGATGCGGCAACCGATGGAAGAAAGAAGAGTGACGATCTCTCGTGCAAAAGTAGCACTGGATTTTCCTGCGAGTTTTATGTTGATTGCAAGTATGAACCCCTGCCCTTGTGGATTTTATAATCATCCCGAAAGAGAATGTTCTTGTCCGCCCGGTACTGTTCAGAAATACCTGAACAAAATTTCAGGGCCATTGCTGGATAGAATTGACCTGCATGTAGAAGTGACGCCTGTTGCTTTCAGCGAGTTGTCGGCATCAAAGCCGCAAGAACCTTCTGCCAGTATCCGCACACGTGTAATTGCTGCACGTGAGATACAGGCACAACGATACAATGGGAAAGAAGGTGTATACGCGAATGCACAAATGAGTAGTAAGATGCTGAAAGAAATTTGCGTGATCAGCCAGGTGGGTCAAAATTTATTGAAAGCTGCTATGGAAAAACTTAATTTATCTGCACGTGCTTATGACCGTATATTAAAAGTATCACGCACGATTGCTGACCTCGCAGCCAGTGAAGATATTAAACCAGAACATCTGGCTGAAGCCATTCATTATCGCAGCCTTGACAGAGAAGGTTGGGCGGGATGATTCTATTTTTTCAATCCTATCTTTTGCCAGAATGTTTTTTTCTTTTTATAAAAACATGGAATAGCAGAAAAAGTACTGTGCTGATTTTTTTCTAATGCCTGATGGTAAATATTCAATACCTTCTCAACAGCAGGTAAATCGTTTATAGTATAGCGATGGTCATGTTTGGAAACCCGGCCTGGCTGAGAAAGGTCGTAGCCGCTATAATGAAAAAAGATAAGCGGGAAATGTTCATTTACGATAATATGCCCGTTTTCATTTTTCAGTTTTCGTTCATGAAGATTCCAATACGCTACATTACAACCCGGATGTGCGACTATATGTACATTTTTAAAATACAGCGGTACAAAGTTGAGCCAGTTCTGGTCTACATTCAATCCTTGTTTTGGTTTCTCAAAACATTGTGTTTTCATCCTGTCTGTCCACCATGCTAAAAACCCATTAGCTGCTTCGTCATTTCGTAACGCAAGAAATCCTGCATTATATATCCCGGCTTTCAGTATATCTTTTTCCTGCGGTGTTTTACCATCTTGTGGAAAAGGATTGAACATATGCGGGGTTAATAAAATGGAATTACTACCTAACAATTCTTCCAGGTATTGTAAAGAATCAAACAAGCGCATATCAGAATCAAGAAAAAAAACAGTATCAGGCTGGTATTTCTTCATTACATAAGCGATGAAAAAAGATTTTAAAGCGCAGTTCAGTTCATAGGTTGAATATTGCTTATGCATCTGTTCAAACTCAGGAATATTCATTTCATGTGCCTCAATTACATCATAGGGCTGAAAATACTGTTTGTTTACCCTTCCATCAATTCTGTCTACCAAACCTATAACGAGCTTATAGTCCGGGTGAAATTGTAATAAAGAATCGCCGAGGCTTTTGGCTTGTGCAATATGATTGATGGAACACGTAGTAATAACAACAGGCATATATTAATTCTTTTTTGCCAACACGATATTATTCAAATACAAGTCTTTTCTCTTTGGAAAAATAAAATGCTTAAAAGAGAACCATGTATTTAAAACAGGGTTGATGATCGGCGGAATATTTGTACGGAAAAATTTAAGCTTGCCCAACAATGGTATATTGGGTATAAAATGATCTTTGAAGTAAACCATCCGCATCTGATGAATTGCCATCATAAAATGTCCACTCTTATCGATCGTAATAATAGTAAACCCATTTTTTTCTAAAATATGCTTTAAGGCAAACTGCGTGTACCGCGCATAGTCGTTGGGCACTTCATGTTCATTCCAAACAAAAGGACATGTAATTAATATCTTTCCTTGCGTTTTCATTACCCTTTTTATTTCAGGGATTATTTGTTCAAGGTTAAATACATGTTCAAACACTTCACTACTAAAAACGCTGTCAAAATGCGAATCGGGAAAAGGAATAGAATTTCCATCATACATCACATCTATCTGCTCGTTTACATGAGAATGCCCTTCGCTTGCATAGTCAAGTCCTATATATTCTGATACATTGGTAAAAAGCGATTGATAGGGTTTGCTGCCACAACCAAAATCAAGCAACTTACCAGATAAGGAAGGCGCATGCTCTTTTATTTTTTTATACAAAGCATTTCGTATAAAATAAAAAGTATGGGCAATCCCCGGTTTAAACTTTTTAGGCACCCGATCTTCCATACAAGAATTAAAATTTATTTACCAATGATAAACTAAAGAAAGAAATAGTACTATAAAAGTTTTCTGTATACGGCAAAATATTCCTGTACCGCTTTTTCCCAGCTAAACTTTGCAGCCTGCGCTTTTATCTCTACTGCCTTTACAGGATTGCTTACAAATTCATTCATCCCCTTTTCAAAAACACTGCGCATAGCTTCTGGTGAAAAATCATTAAAATAATAGGCAGCTGTACCGCCTATCTCCGGCAGACTGGTAGCCAGTGAAATGAAAACAGGTTTTCCAAAATGCATAGCTTCTAAAACGGGCAGGCCAAAACCTTCTGCCTTACTGGGAAATACAAATGCATGGCAATGCTGATAGTACCAATTCTTTTCTTCATCGCTTACCGGCCCTACCAGCTTTACTCTATCTTCAACACCATGCCGTTTTGCTTCTTCTACTATCTTTTCTACATAAGAAAAGTTTTTCATTCCGGCGATGACTAACTCATAATCGTTATCCACCAGCAACGCAGGTAGCACATGAAAATTTTTGCGCGAATGTAATTGCCCGATAGAAAATAAATAAGGCCTCGTGGAAATATAGGCCGGTTCGATAGCGCCATTGCTTGCTGTTATATTGGTACCGTTGTAAATAATTTCATACGGCTTATTCTCAATGTTCATGTATCGCTTTGCCTGTTCATAAGCAAAATGAGATATGAACGTAAGGTAATCAGCACGGTTTACCCTTTTTTGTGTCAGCCGCAGGTAGCGCTTACGGCTTGCTGCGCTGAACTCCTCCTGTTCCAGGAAATTCAGGTCATGGACCGTGAGAATATTTTTTGTATGGCTATTAAAAGGGCGATACCAGGAAATAGTAGTCGCAACATGCCAGATGTCGAACTGTTTTGTATTAAAACGATAATATTTATCGCGGCTTCGCTGCATTGCGTATTCCACATCGTTACCAAATATGCCAAATCTTTCTTTGGGCATATACATTACCAGATCCAGATCGGGAGGCTGGGCTTTAGCCATATGCAAACCAAGATGATAGCAGAACTGGTACAGCCCATTATAGCTTTCACCCCTTAGTTTATACATGTCTATCAGGACTTTATTCATAAAGAGCCAAAATAAGCAATAAATTAATAATACATCCCCCTTAGTAATTTTTTTCCGAACTTGTACAGCTTTTCATTGTTGTTCATCTTTTGAAAATTATCTTCTCAGTAATTATGAAAATCCTTTTACATTACCTTAAACCGCACAAATGGCTGGTCATTCTTGTGCTTACGCTGGCTGCTATTAATATTGGCTTTTCACTGATTGATCCTATTATTCTAGGCAAACTGATCAACCTTGCTAACCTGCAGCTACAAAAAAACAGTACACATGCCGCTTATACGTGGCACGACTTTCTTTTTCTTAGAATAGATTTTATTAATAACCAGGGAAAGCCAGACCATTTATATGGTGTTGTATGGTTATTAACAGCTTCTATTACGGTTGCTATGATAAGCAGGATTGCAAAAAACTTCCAGGATTATTTTTTAAATGTTGTGATACAGAAATTTGGTGCCAAAGTTTTTACTGATGGCTTGCAACATGCTATGAAACTTCCCTATCAGCAGTTTGAAGACCAAAGAAGCGGGGAAACATTATCTATTCTTACAAAAGTGAGGGCCGATGTAGAAAAATTCATGATGAGTTTCATCAATATTCTCTTTGGTGTAATTGTAGGGATAGTTTTCGTATTTGTATATGCAGCCCTTTTTATTGACTGGAGTGTACCAATTGCTTATCTCGTAGGTATTCTTATATTAACATTGGTAACAAATCTTTTAAGTAAGAAAATCAAGTTAATTCAAAAAAATATAGTGGGGCAGACAACTGCATTGGCAGGGTCTACTACTGAATCGCTTCGTAATATTGAATTAGTAAAAAGCCTTGGGCTTACAAAACAGGAAGTAGAACGACTCAACAAAAACACCTATAAAATATTAGGACTGGAACTAACGAAAGTAAAGCGTGTCCGTAGTATCAGTTTTATACAAGGTACTATGGTGAATACATTGCGGCAGGTTATACTCTTCATCCTCATGTACCTGATATTTCACAACCAGATGAACTCCGGCCAATTGGTTACTATGCAGATTTTCTCATTCTTTATATTCGGGCCTTTGCAGGAAATCGGGAACATCTTATTGGCATACCGCGAAGCCGAAGCTTCCCTTACAAATTTTGACACCTTAATGAAAAAAGAACCTGAAGCAGACCCGCTTCATCCTAAACATTTAGGTAAAATTGAAACTTTATCTTTCAGGAATGTTGCGTTCAAACATCAGACTGCATCGCAGAAAGCTATAAATAATATCAGCTTTGATGTAAAAACAGGAGAGACCATTGCATTTGTAGGGCCGAGCGGAAGTGGTAAATCTACTTTAATGAAATTACTGGTAGGCTTATACCGTCCGCAGGAAGGAAAGATATTATATAACAATCTTGATGAAACAGAAATAACCTTTGATGACCTGCGCAACCAGATTGGATTTGTAACACAGGATACCAATCTTTTCAGCGGCACCATCAGGGAAAATCTTTTGTTTGTAAACCCATCAGCTACTGAAGAAGATCTGATAGATGCATTGCGAAAAGCTTCTTGTCAGAATTTACTGGCCCGTGCAGAAAAAGGCATTGAAACGATGATTGGTGAAGGCGGCTTAAAACTATCAGGTGGCGAAAAGCAACGTTTATCTATTGCCCGCGCTTTATTAAGAAAACCTAAACTGTTACTTTTTGACGAAGCTACTTCTGCATTAGATTCTTTGACAGAAGAAGAAATAACAGATACCATCAAAGAAATATCATTGCAGGGAGAACAGATAACTATCTTAATTGCCCATCGTTTATCCACTATCATGCATGCAGATAGAATATATGTTTTGGAAAAAGGTGATGTGGTAGAAACCGGCAACCATGAAACATTGATAAGTGAAAAAGGATTGTATTATGCAATGTGTCGCCAGCAGATTGGAGAAAGAAAAAATAAATTACAGCCTGCTTAAATTATATTCCGATGGGAATATTTTCTTTTCTTTCTTTCGGCAACCAATATATCAAACAGTATTTATTGCGGGGGGCTATCATCATTGATGTTCGCTCCCCGGCAGAATACGACCGTGGAAAAATCCGCGGTTCCCTTAATATTCCATCAGACCAGGTAGCTGGAAATGCCGTCCACATACGGAGTAAAAACAAACCAGTGATTATTGTCGGTACAGGCGATACCCGAAACAGTGATGCCAAAAGAATTTTAAAAGAAAAAGGAATATCAGATATACTAGATGGTGGGCATTGGGAAAAATTATTGAGAATCATTCAAGCCTTATAGCTTTAGTCTTCTTTCTTTTTTTCTCCCGAGCCTGTCCATATATCTTTAAAAAAATTAGCCCTTTCCAATTCTTCCATATCACTCAGTTCCCACTCAAGCGCTTTGCTGCTCTGCGATATTTCGATCAATGATATAACAAGTGAAGCGAGCAGGCTTAACAAGCTGATTGCAAAAATATATTTTACCGCATTTGTCCATTGCTGGTACACCCCATACATAGTAAATACACAGCACAAAAAACTAAGCACACCTAATGCCTGCATATTTCGTACAAGATTGATACGAAGACGAAGGATTTTTATTTGCTTCAACAATAGATGGGTTTTCTCGCCCCGCATATACTCATCATGCAATTTGCGGATAAGATTAGCCATTGCCAGGTAACGATTGGTATATGCCAACAGTAGTAAACTAATGGCGGGGAACAACAAAGCCGGTGTATTGAAGGATATTTCCATGTTAGTAAAGTTCTGCTAAAATAACATATAAGATAGGTCCAAAAAATAAACACCAATCAATTTTTCACAGCTCTTATTTTCTATTAAGGCAGTTTTAAGGAAATCCATTCTAGATTTCACTTCTGAAAGAATCTTACTCTCCACCAGCGTAAGATTACCATTAAGCCCGCTCCGGAAAAAAAACCAAAACAAGCTACCAATGCCAGTTCAGGAACCAACTTGGATTACGATTGTATTGCCCATGTATAAACCGGGCCACGAGTGGGAAAGACAATTTCTTACTAATGTTAAGGAACTCAATGACTTCGTTTCTCCTCACACATCGATTAATTATATCGTTGTGCATGATGGGCCGGCCCCGCCGGAAATGAAAAAATCATTTGAGAACATATCGCATACATTTCCTTTTATACAGTTCAGCTATTATGCTAAAAACCAGGGAAAAGGATATGCGCTCCGCCATGGCGTGTCTTTATCACGCACAGCATTTACCCTGACAATGGACTTTGATTTTCCTTATCGCAAAGAAGGTATCAAAGAAATGATTGCGCATTTACAGGAAGACCATGATATAATAGTCGGCAAACGGTCCGTAGATTATTTTCACCAGATACCGCTTAAGCGAAAAGTAATATCAAAATTATTTTCCTGGCTGGCCGGGGCTTTTCTTGATATTCCTTTAAAAGATACGCAATCGGGCATCAAGGGGTTTAATATAAAAGGCAAACAAACTTTTTTAGAAACTACAATAAACCGTTTTCTTGTAGATACCGAATTCGTATTGAGAGCTTCTAAAAAGAAACAAAAAATAAAAACGATTAATATTACCCCGAAGCCCGGTTTAGTATTTACCAACTTCGGTTTTCGAGTGATAAAAACAGAAACAGGAAATTTTCTTAAGCTTATACGTATAAAATATTTATCCTTACAACGCCCGGGCACTTTGATGCCGGCATGGGTAAAACGCCAGAGCGTTGCAACAAAATGAAAACATCGCTGAAATCATCTACATTTCTAAACAGCATATTGGATAATAAATTTATTGCAATAACTGTATGGATAGTGGCTGCTTTGTATGGTTCATTGCGTGTCGTATTATCGGGAGAAATAAATAATTATCGTGTCTTTAAGTATGTGTACATCCACCTGCAGGAGGGTGTTAACCTATACATTCCATATCCCACAGAATATGCTGATATAAATTTATATGGCCCTTCATTCAGCTTGCTTATTGGCCCTTTTTCATACCTGCCAGATAATATAGCCTGTATAGCATGGGCATTGTTTAATGCCGCAGTATTAGCTCTTGCTATTTTTCAATTACCTGTATCAGCCAGATGGAAAAATATAACACTGCTGTTATGTGCGCCTGAACTGATGTCTACAAGTTCTGCCCTGCAATGCAATGCGTTGGTATGCGCCTGCTTGTTACTGGCATTCAGCTTTATAAAAAAAGAAAAAGAACAATGGGCTTTATTATTTATCATGCTACCAGCGTTCATTAAAATTTACGGCCTGGCTGGTTTGGCATTTTTTATTTTCAGCAAAAGGAAGCCTGCATTTATATTATGGGCATTTGTGTGGGGTATTGTTTTATTTTTCGCGCCATTGCTTATTACCAATTTTCATTTCCTTGTACAATGTTACCAGGACTGGATAGATGGCTTACGGATAAAAGCCGCTAAAAACAGTTTATTGGGAGATATATCAATACATCAGAATATTTCTGTTCCCGGCATGATCCGAAGAATTTTTCAACTGGAAAAATTAAACGACCTGCTGATTCTTATAATAGCCGGCTTTTTATTTGCCAGCCAATATTTAAAATACCGCTTTGCCCAAAATACTGCATACCAATTTTATATTCTTGCTTCTACACTCCTGTTCATTATACTTTTTAGCACAGGTACAGAAGGGTCTACTTATATCATTGCAATGCCAGGATTGATTCTCTGGTATTTGTTACAGCCAAAAAATAAATGGCTGATTGGGTTTGGCATTCTTGCATTCCTTTATACATCATTTACAATGTCTGATATGTTTACACCGTGGATGCGTAACCATATATCAAAACCGTATTCGACAAAAGCATTATTTCCTTTTATTACCTGGATCATTATAATTATACAAATACACAAACTTCAGTTTTTAAAAACAATAAGCCTGAACCCGCTACTGAAGCAAGTGTAAAAAGCATATGGCCCACGAAAGAAAAATATTATTAACCTTTGATGTAGAAGAGTTTGATCTTCCGCTGGAATATAATATTCCTGTTTCACTGGAAGAGCAGCTAAGCATCGGATATAATGGGCTGCAGGAGCTATCGCCAATATTGAATAGTAATGGTGTGGCCAGTACTTTATTTACTACTGCATTTTTTGCAGAAAACTATCCGCTGACAACAAAGGAACTTTCCGAAAAACACGAAATCGCTTCGCACACCTATTCGCATACTAACTTCAATGAAATTGATATTTTTTTATCCAAATCAAAACTGGAAGAGATATGCAATAAGGCTGTGTATGGTATACGAATGCCAAGAATGAAAAAAATAGATCCTTCGATCATCAGTGCTGCGGGCTATACATATAATTCGAGTATTAACCCCACCTGGATTCCAGGCCGTTATAACAATTTTAATATTCCCCGCCATCCATTTTTGGAAAAAATGGTATTACAATTTCCCGTATCGGTAACACCGCATATACGCATACCCTTATTCTGGCTTGCTTTTAAAAATCTTCCTTACACCGTATATCTGCGAATGGTATTGCAAACACTCCGCCATGATAAATACGTATGCCTGTATTTTCATCCATGGGAATTTACGGACCTGTCAGCTTACAAGCTTCCTGCTTATATAAAACGTGATCACAAAGAATTGCTGGGCAAGTTAAAAAAACTGGTGCATGCATTATCGCAGGAAGGAGAGTTTGTAACTATGAAAGATTATATCACTTATACATCAATGGAAAAGTAATAGAAAAAATATTTTTTTCATTTTCGTATTTATAAACAATTGATGCGCCATGCAATTGTACTATCTGCTTTACAAGCGATAGCCCTAGCCCATGTCCTTTTATTTGTTCCGAATTGGAAGCCCTGTAAAAGGGTGTAAATAATTTATCTTTTTCTGCCTCTGTAAAATCAATGCCACTATTTTCAAAGCGGACTATTTTACTATCCTCATTGATAATGATAAACACATTGACAGTATTGTCCCTAGAATACTGGATAGCATTTTTTAATAAATTATTAAAGGCTGCAATAATAAGCGGCTCATTGGCATGAATAAGCAATGCGCCTTCATGCGGTACATTGCCTTCAAGGTTTACTTTGATCACAGCGGAAGCAAAAAGGTCTTTACTTATTTCTACAGAATGAAACACCAATTCGTCCAAACGAATGAGTGGATATCCCCGTATTTTAAATTTATCTGTTGTTTCCGATAGCAATAATAAGGAGTTAGTAATATTGGTAAGCCCCTGTTGCTGTGCCAACAAATGCTGAAGCACTTTTTGAAACTGCTGTTCACTAAGAGGTTGGCTTAATGTACTTTCTGTAAGGCTGATCATCGCTGCCAGTGGTGTACGTAATTCATGCGAAGCATAATGCACAAAATCTTTTTGAAAACGGAATGACTGTCCAAGCCTGACAAGCATATCATTAAAATTGACTGAAAGATTGTCGATCTCGCTCCACTGCCCTGTTAAAGGCAACCTCGAATCAAGGTTATTATACCCAATGCTTTTCATGTTATCATTCAGCACTTCGAGAGGCCGTATACTTCGTTTTACAAAAAAATAAATACTTGCCCAGCCAATAAGCAACCCGGTAAAATATACAATCACCATCAGCCAGCGCAGAAACTCAAGCCTTCTTTTACCAAATGCATTATCCCCCGAAGCGATTACAATGTATTTATCGCCGTCATCTTCTTTGTATAAACCATATACCTGGTCTTTACCGAATAAAGTAAAAACCTCACCCTTCTTTTTTATTTCGTCAAAGAGGATCTTATTATAGTTAAAATACCCTGAGTCGGCATTACTATAAATCAAATTGGTATCGCGAAAAACAGTAACCCTTTGTATCGGTGCTATACTTGTTGGAACACTTCTGTCTATTAATTTAATAAGGCTACTATCTATACGGTCTTCGTCAATTAATAGCTTATAGGTAGATATACCCCTAACCTGTAACTGGACAAAATAATCCTCTTTACTAAAACGTGCATAGGAAAAATAAATAATGATGAAAGCAATACCGAATAAAAAAGTGAACATAAAGCCGAAGCCCCAGGCAAAACGGACACGAAGGCTTTTTGATTTTCTAATTCTATTCACTCTAAGCAGGCTTTATAAAATAATCAGGCTTCGTTTGAAAGATAATAACCGAAGCCGGGTTTGGTATGTATTAGTTTACTTTTAAAAGGCTTATCAATTTTGTTTCTTAAAAAATTGATATATACTTCTATTGTATTATCTCCCACACTGTACCTGTCTTTCCATACTTTTTTCATTATATCTTCTTTCGATACCGGGTTGCCTTGTTCCTCTGCAAGAAGGGCGAGGAGATTAAATTCTGTAAGGCTTAGTTTAATCGTTTGTTTATCCCGCGTAGCAATTTTTGAACGCAGGTCGATATATAAATCACCTACTTCAAAATGGCTTTTCTTTCCCGGAATCATTTCATACAAACGCAACACTGTTTTTAGCCGCGCTAATAATTCTTCCATAAAAAAAGGCTTGATCATGTAATCGTCAGCGCCTGTTTCAAAACCCTGTACACGATAGTTTACATCTGTGTAAGCTGTAAGCATTATTACGGGAATAGTTCCGTGGGTTTTTTTGATTTGTGAAGTAGCTTCCCATCCATTCATACCCGGAAGCTGAATATCCATAATAACTGCGTCTGTAAAATTGATAATCTCCGACTGAAGGAAATCTTCTGAAGAACCAAATGTATATACATCAAACCCATTCATCGACAGATAATCTGCAATACTGTTTTGTACAAGCAGTTCGTCTTCTATTACAGCAATACATTTTTTCCAGCCCATAGCAAAAATCAAATCGTTCAAATAAAGCTAAGGGAAAAGCCCCAACAACCAAAAAATTAACCTTGTAGTAATCTTACTATTTTTTTATCGCAACATCTATCGGGATATTCAATTTGAAAGAAAAATTCCTTCCCATATTAAATACTCCTGTACGGCCTGTCAGCATGTTTTCTGCAGTATATTTTAACCGGCTAAGGTGGTTCTGATAGGCTACATCTGTAATGTTGTTAGCGCCTATAAAAATACTGGCCAATGTTTTTTTCTTAGTACGTATATCTCCTCCTATGGCCATATTCAAAAGAGAATACCCGTTGGTAGCCGTCTCTGTATTGTACCCGGTAAAAGGATCGTTTTGAGAAAAAGTGTTATCAAGCTCTGCTTTAATAAATACATTATTCAGCAGTTTTCCTTTTTTCAGCAGGTCTACTTTTATTTCATTGATAAGACGGGCAGCCGGGACAAAAGGAAGATTTTTACTTCCGTCTTCTTCTTTATTCAATAAACCACGCACCCATGAAAAAGTATTTTCAATATGCAGCCAGTCCAGCGGATGCGGATGAATGTCGAG
>Ga0164241_10005541_pt1 | contig 11771 bp, 13 predicted proteins | sample OricomyardsoilBY_FD_108780 | JGI IMG/M metagenome (GOLD analysis project Ga0164241, IMG submission 108780) | Backyard soil microbial communities from Emeryville, California, USA - Original compost - Back yard soil (BY) | ecosystem: Environmental > Terrestrial > Soil > Unclassified | place: USA... | reverse complement strand
CGGGACCGAGCGTCCAGCGACGTTCCGCTCCCTCGTCGGGCGGATGCACCGGTACGCCCGGCAAGGACTCGGGATGCCGTTCGCGATCGAGGTCGACGGGCGCTTCGCCGGCCAGATCACGGTCAACAACATCGTTCGCGGCTCGGCCCAGTTCGCCTCGGTCGGCTACTGGCTCGACCGCGACGTCGCCGGCCGTGGCGTGATGCCCACGGCGGTCGCCCTGGTGATCGACCACTGCTTCCGGTCGGCCGGGCTGCACCGGATCGAGATCGCGATCCGGCCGGAGAACTCCAACTCGCTCCGAGTGGTCGAGAAGCTCGGGATCCGGGAGGTCGGCTACGCGCCGCGATTCCTGCACATCGACGGCTCCTGGCGCGACCACCGGATCTACGCGATCACCGTCGAGGAGTGCCCCAACGGCATGCTGGCCCGCCTCGCCTCGCAACAACAGTCACAGGAGTGATTTCGCGACACACCAGTTGACATCCGCGGGGACCTGTGCCAGCGAATCTAGGGTCGGGTCGTGGACCTGAGCGGACTCATCTTCGTGGCCCTGGCCGTCGCCTGGGCCGCCTATCTGATCCCCAAGGCGCTCCGCCACCACGAGGACGTCGTCCGGGGCCGCTCGGTCGACCGCTTCTCTCAGAGCATGCGAGTGCTCGCACGTCGCGAGCCGGTCAGTGCCCGGGCAGCCCGACTGGTCGTCACCCCGCCACGCGACGAGGCCTGGCGTGCCGTACCGGCCCCGATCGACGAGCAGTACGCCGCGCGCCGCATCGCCGCGCGCACGGCCACCAAGCGGCGGCGTCGGGTCCTGGCTCTCCTGGTCCTCGCGATAGCCGGCACGATCGCCGCCGCCGTCGCCCAGCAACTCGCCTGGCCCTACGTCGCGATCCCGGGCGTGCTTCTCGTCGGCTGGCTCGTCGCCTGCCGGTTGATGGTCCGCAAGGAGCGGTCGTGGCACCCGGTCGAGGTCGCCGACAGCGACCTGACCGGCGAGATCGCCCCGGTGCCGTCGGCCACGGCCGACGAGGCGGAGGCTCCTGAGGAGGCACGAGACCCAAAACTCTGGGACCCCGTGCCGGTCACGCTTCCGACGTACGTCTCGAAGCCACCGGCACGGCGGTCGGTGCGCACGATCGACCTGGACTCGACCGGGGTGTGGACATCCGGACGCACCGAAGCTGACTCCGCGCTGGCCCGTGAGGCCGAGGCCGCGGACCGCGTGCGACGCCGCGTCTCGCGCAAGGACGAGGCAGGCGACAGGGCAGGCGACGAGGCCGTCGGCTCCTGACCCGCGCGAGCGCCCTCATCCGATTCGGGTGCGACCGATCTCCGGTGCTAGCCTTTCGCTTCGCGTCGCGTCGGCATGAAGGCGACGTCCTGGGGCTGTGGCGCAGCTGGTAGCGCATCTCGTTCGCAATGAGAGGGTCAGGGGTTCGAGTCCCCTCAGCTCCACCCACGTATGAGCCGCGACCGAGGTGGCACCTGACCGCTCCGGGCGGTGAGGTATCCACGGTTAGCCGGGGGCAAACGGTGGGTCAGCCACCGCCCGCGACCGCTTCCTGGAAACCGGCACCTACCGCTGGTGCCGTACGTCGGCGAGGAGCAGCCGGGCCGCCGTCGTCGCACCGTCGCTGCCTCCGTTCGACGCCAGGAGTGCCGTTCGAGCCCGGGTGTCGGCGGCTAGGGCAATGCTGAGCGCCGCGCCCAGCGATTCGACTCGCGGCGTCGGCCCGTCGTGGGCGGCGCCGATCCCGAGGGCGGCCACCCGCGAGCCCCAGTAGGCCTGGTCTCCACCCTGCGGCACGACCACCTGCGGGGTGCCGGCCCGGAAGGCCGTGGTGGTCGTTCCGGCGCCGCCGTGGTGGACGACCGCCGCCATGCCGGGGAAGAGTCGCTGGTGGTTGGCTTCGCCGACGGCGAAGCAGTCGTCCCGTCCGTCGACCACGTCCAGGCCCGACCAGCCGCTTCCGATCACGACCCGGCGGCCGTGCGCGCGGATCGCGTCGACGGCCACCCGCACGCCGGCCTCGTCCACGGTGCGCATGCTGCCGAACCCGACGTACACAGGCGCCTCGCCGCGCTCGAGAAAGCTCAGCAGGTCGGTGGGGAGGGCGCGGCTGTCCGGTAGCGTCCAGGCGCCGGTCTGCACCACTTCGAGGCCGCTGGTCCCGTGCCACGGCGCAAGGACCGGATCGGCGGCTAGCAATGGCCGCGCAGTGAACATCAGCTCGCCGACGTCGTCGACCGGGGGGAGGCCGATCGTGGCGCGGTGGTGGTCGATCGGCTCCTTGAACAGCTCGTTGAAGGGTCGCCCGTCGAGGCCGTCGACGACATCGGGACAGAAGAGCGCGAAGTGGTAGGGGATGTCGAGCTGCTCGGCGACCGATGGCGCGACGAACTGCGACATCGCCGTGCCCACGATCACGTCGGCGTCCGCGGCTGCCTCGGCGACCGTGTCGTACTGCGCGGCGATGAAGTCGGCCACCCGCTGCCGCCGCTCGGCGGGCGTGGGCGGACGCTCCCAGGACCGCCACGGCTTCGCGAACGGGACGGGCGACACGCCCCCGCGGCAGAGCAGGTCGACGAACTCCTGGTCCGGTGGTGTGCACATCCGGACGTCCGCGCCCAGTTCCAGCAGCGCCACGGCGAGCGCGACCATCGGCTCGACGTCCCCGCGTGATCCGTACGTCGTCAACAACACGCGCATGCGCGGCTCCCGTCCTGAGCTTGATCCCGCGCTCGGTCCCGTCCGGCCATTGAACGCCATCAGCTTCGCCGCAGCTGAGCCAGGAGCCGGTCAGTCCTCACCGTCGGTCGCGGCAGCCTGCTGGGCGAGCCAGGTGTCGAACGACGTGGGCGCGATGAGCGCGTCCGCCGACGGCAGCAGTACGTCGCCCGCCATCTCGGCGTCGAAGATGCCGGCGTGCCACGACGGCACCAGCGTGACCTCCCGGCCGCGGACGGCGTACGTGCGCCGGGCCATGTCGACCAGGTCCTGCGGGTCGGGGCCGGCAACGTCACTGCGTCGCAGCCCTCGCCCAAGTTCCCGACGAGACGGTCAGCGGAGCCCAGCTCGCCGAGCACTTCGCGCTGCCAGCGCCTTACCTCTCCAAGCAGCTGGCGCTCCTCGTGCGCGCCGGCGTCCTGTCCGGCACCACCGGCCCCCGCGGCGGCTTCCGGCTGTCGCGCCCGGCGGCGAGCCTGACCCTGCTCGATGTTGTCGAGGCGGTCGACGGGTCACGCGACCCCTACGTGTGTCGCGAGATCCGCCGGCAGGGCCGCGGCGCCGCGCCGCCGGAGGTGTGTGTGGAACGGTGCATCCTCGCCCAGAAGATGGGCGAGGCCCACGGGGCCTGGCGAGCCAGCCTGGCCGATGTCACGATCGCCTCGCTCGTCGCGACCCTGCCTGCGAACGTGCTCGAGCGGACGCGGGCGTCCCTGTCCCGCCGAGCCACTCCGGAGCCCTGATCTCGATGGCGCCGTGCTGGCGGTGGGAGATCCACCTCCTCGATGACGCGATCGGTGGATCAGCCACCGCCCGACGAACTCAGTGGTGATCTTCCGCTGCCCGTGGCTCTGTAACGGTCGCCCGGATCTAGCGACTCGACAGTGACAACGCACCACGATCCGCGCTCCCGCTCCTTGGGAGGTAGCAGCGGAACCGGCTCGATGCCGGCCGAAAGGAACTCTTCGACATGCCAAGACACCTCACTCGCGCGGCCCTGACCGCGCTGCCGATCATCGCCGCCGGACTCGCGCCGGTACTCGCCACGGCGCCGTCGTACGCCGCCGCCGAGGCCCAGACGTCGACGTCCGGCGGTGCGGTCTTCGTCCAGACCGACGATCTCGGGCACAACAGCGTGGTCTCGTTCAGGCGCGACGCCGACGGGCATCTCCACCGGGTCGGTGAGTTCCTCACCGGAGGGCGTGGCGGGGTCGAGCAGAACGTGCCGCTCGACTCGCTCGCATCCCAGGACTCCCTGACCTTCGACCGTGAGCACCACCTCCTCTTCGCGGTCAACGCAGGCAGCAACACCGTCACCAGCTTCCGAGTCGCCGGGGCTCACCTGACGAGGCTGCAAACCGTGCGCTCGGGAGGCGTGTTCCCAGTGAGCTTGTCTGCCGGCCACGACCGGCTGTTCGTGCTGAACGCGGGCGGGTCGGGGAACGTCACCGGCTATCGAATCAGCCCGACGGGACGCCTGGCGGCTCTGCCGGGCGGCTCGCAGGATCTGGGGCTCGCGAACGCGGCCCGACCGGACTTCATCACCGCGCCGGCCGACGTCGTGCAGACAGCCGACGGCGACCACGTCATCGTGACCACGAAGGCCAACAACACCATCGACGTGTTCACCCTGCGCCAGGGCGGGCTCTCGGCACCGGTGAAGAACCCGGCTGCGTCCGCCGTGCCGTTCGCACTGTCCTTCGACTCCCACGGCCGGCTCGCGGTCGCCAACGCCGGCGACTCCAGCGTGAGCAGCTACCGCCTCCGCGCTGACGGAACCCTGCAGACGATCACGGCGGGGACCCAGGACGGGCAGCAGGCGCTGTGCTGGCTGGTCGGCACCGGGGACACCTTCTTCGGCGGCAACGCCGGGAGCTCGTCCATCAGCGCGTTCAGCATCGCCGGCGACGGCACCGTGTCGCTGACCGGGACGCCTGACGGCGTGGTCGCCCACACCGGAGGCGGGACCGGGGGCACGATCGACCTGGCGATCACCCCCGACCAGGAGTTCCTCTACGCCGAGAACGCCTTCGCCGGCACGGTCGAGGCGTACCACATCCAGGACGACCACACGCTCCAGCTCGTCGACACGGCGGCCGGGCTGCCGCAGTTCGACGGACACGGCATGGAGGGCCTGGTCGCGTTCTGACCGGAAATCCGTGGAACGGCGTCGTGGCCGCGACCTCTTCGGTCGTGGCCACGATCGCGGTCCGGACCAAGACTCGAAGGGAACGGCATCGACATGAGTGGATCCGGCACCGGCTGGCCGGCTCGGCTGAGCCGCGGCGCGGTGCGCCTGGCTCGGAGGAGTGGACAGTACGACGAGACGATCGCCTTCTACCGCGACCTCGTCGGGCTCCCGATCCTCGCCGAACTCAGCTCGAGCTTCGGCGAGGACGGAACGATCTTCGGTCTGCCTGAGTCCGCGGTCCACCTGGAGCTCCTCCGCGGCGTTGGCGCTGAGTCTCCCGTGACCAGTCACGACGAGATCGTCCTCTACCTGGACGATGCCGACGCGGTGGACTCTGCGACCGTGGGTCTGCGACGCGCCGGCGTCGTCCCAGACCCCGGCGGGCATCCGTACTGGGACGCAAACGGCGCCATCGCCTATCGGGATCCGGACGGCCGGGCCCTCGTGTTCGCGCCGTGGGTCTTCGGACGGGTCCCCGATCCCGTCGACCCTCTCCGCGATGCCGGCGACGTCGGTCACGGCTCCGGCAACGAGGCAGTTGGGATCGGTTGGTTCGCCGGGGCTCGACGCGACCTGCGAGCTCTGTTCGAGGAGGCCGAGGACTCCGCGCAGGCGCTGGACTCCTACCTCGACAGAGGTCGCGTCCTGGTGGCGCGGGTCGGCGAAAGCCTGGTGGGGCACCTCCAGCTCGTCGAGACGGGGGAGGACCGTGTGGTCGAGCTGAAGAGCATGGCCGTGCGGACCGAGCTCCGCGGCACCGGTGTGGGGAGCCGGCTCGTCGAGTACGCCGTCACCTCGTCCCGCGCGAGCGGGCACCGGCGAATGATCGTGGCGACCGCGGCGGCGGACATCGACAACCTGCGCTTCTACCAGCGCCGTGGGTTCCGGCTGACGGGTGTCGAGCAGGACGCGTTCGATGAAGAGGCGGGATATCCGCACGGGATCACGATCGACGGCATCCCGTTGCGCGACCGGGTCTGGTTCGCCCGGTCACTGTGACGAGCCCACGACCTGTCAGCCGGACTCGTCCTCGCCGTGCCAGCGCCGGTAGAGGTCCATCAGGTCCTCCCGGGCGCGGGGCTCCAGGTCATCGGGGTGCACCTGGCCCGCCACGAGGATCGTCGCCCGGACCTGCTTGAGGTGCTCGTGGCAGTGAGGGCACTCCTCGAGATGGCGCTCGAACCGGTCCAGCTCGCTCGACCCGAGTGCGCCGTCGAGGTAGGCGGTGACGAGCGCGACCGCCTCTCGGCAGGTCATGTCGTGCCCATCGGCTCGACGGGTCCACGGCCAACGGACCTTCATGGCCTGACCTCCTGCTCGAGTGCGGCGCGGATCCGGGTCCGGGCGCGGTGCAGAAGCACCCGCTGGTTTCCCTCGGTGATGTCGAGGATCTCGCAGACCTCGGCACTCGTGAGTCCGTCCACGTCCCTCAGCGTTACCACGGCCTGCTGCTGGTGGGGCAGCTCGCCGATCACCTGACGCACCCGGGCCGCCAGCGCCGGCGCGGTCATCCGGTCGAGGACCTCATCGGCCCAGTGGGCGGGTGGCGTCACCCACCACCCGTCCTGGCTGAAGCGACCGTCCCGGTGCTCGAGCTCGTCGTCTCGTACCGGGAGATGGGTTCGCTCACGGACACCGGTACTGATCGCCCGGTTGACGACGATCCGGAACAGCCAGCTCCGCAGCGACGAGCGTTCCTCGAACCTGTCGATGCCGCGGAGAAGTCCCAACCACGCGTCCTGCGCGACCTCCTCGGCCACCGCCCGGCTGCGCACGCGAGTCAGCGCGAGCCGGACCATGGCTGGGTGGTAGCGCTCCACCAGCTCGGCGAACGCCGACTCGTCGCCGTCCCGAAGCCGTGCGACGAGGTCTACCTCGGTGTCGACTTCGGTGCTCCTTCGTGTCACCGGCTCCACCTCCACACGTCTGGTTGGTGTCTCGAGACGGCTCGGCGTAACACGGCGCAGCGGGTCGCGGACACCACGTCAGTGACGTCGCGCTGGGCGACTCGCCGAGGAGGAGCCATGACCGAGTTGCCCGATCCCCAGAGCCAACGGGCCGACGGCGTCTGGTCGCCTGCTGTCACCGCGGCCGCAGAGGGGGTGCGCCGCGCCACGGCGGCCGATGCGGCGTTGGTGACAGACATCCTGGTGGAGGCCTTCGGCGAGGATCAGATGTGGGGTCCCTGGGCGTTTCCCGACCCGCGCACGCGCCGTCAGTACCGCCGCTTCGTCTTCGGGCTGCTGGTCGAGGGAGCGATGAGATACCCGTGGGTATGGGTCAGCGCCGACAACGCGGCGACGGCTCTGTGGATCCCACCTGGCGGTCAGGAGCTCTCACCGGCTCAGGAGCAGGAGGTCGACGTGGTGCTCCACGAGGCCTTGGGAGATCGTGCGAACGCCGCGCTGCACGCGTTCGAGTCGTTCGAGGCGGCCAGGCCTGCGGAGCCGCACTACTACCTGACCTTGCTCGGGACGGATCCACGACGGGCAGGTCAGGGGATCGGAGGGAGGCTGTTGCAGTCGAACCTCGAGGCCCTGGACGTGGAGGGAGCCGCGGCGTACCTCGAGGCTGCCGACGAGCTCGTGCCGTTCTACGAGCGGTTCAGCTTCAGGCGGCTCACCCGCTTCGAGCTCGACGCCGGCCTGACGGTCAACGGCATGTGGCGGGATCCGGGACCGAGCACGGGCAGGTCGTCGGGGCTTACGGATGTCTGACGGGTCGTGCGAGGCCCTGGAGACCGGGATGGTGGCCTGCCAGGTTGGGCAGGTGGAGGCAGCCATGCAGGTCAGCAGCGCGAAGCGGAACGAGGTCCGATGAAGGTCCTGGTGACCGGAGCGGCCGGGTTCATCGGCACGTCGGTCGTCGAGGCTCTGACCGACCACGGCGACGACGTGGTCGGGGTCGACCTGATGCTCGCGCAGGCACACGGCTACACGGAGACGCCGCCTCACGTGCGACGTCTCGACGTGCGTGACGCGAGGTCTTGGAGCGGTCTCCTCCGCGGTGTCGATGTGGTCGTGCACCAGGCCGCGCTCGTCGGTCTCGGCGCCCAGGTGGCGGACCTCCCGGCGTACGCCTCGCACAACGACGTCGGCACCGCTTCCCTGCTCGCCGCCATGCATGAGGAAGGTGTCGCCCGGCTGGTGCTCGCCTCCTCGATGGTGGTGTACGGCGAGGGATGTTACGTCTGTGCGACGCACGGTCCCCAGGACCCTGGGACCCGTGAGGTCGACGACCTGAATGCCGGACAGTTCGAGAACAGGTGTCGCGTCTGCGGAAGCTCTTTGGCGTGGGCGCTGGTCGACGAGGACGCACCCCTGGCCCCGCGGAGCGCGTACGCCGCCAGCAAGCTCGCCCAGGAGCACTTCGCCGCGGCCTGGGCTCGCCAGTCCGGCGGGAACGTGATCGCGCTGCGCTACCACAATGTCTACGGCCGCGGCATGCCCAGGGACACGCCGTACTCGGGCGTCGCGGCGATGTTCCGCTCCGCCGTCGAGCGGGGTGACGCTCCCCAGGTCTTCGAGGACGGGGGCCAGATGCGCGACTTCGTGCACGTCGACGACGTGGCGCGGGCCAACCTGCTCGCCACCAGCGCCGTGCGAGAGACGCCGCGCAGCTTCGCGGCGTACAACATGTGCTCCGGCACGCCGGTTTCGATCCTCGACGTGGCCCGGGCCGCGGCCGGCGACGGTGGACCGCCGGAGGTGAACGGTTGCTACCGCCTGGGCGACGTGCGCCACGTCGTGGCCTCCCCCGAACGAGCGCGGCGAGAGCTGGGCTTCCGCGCGGAGATCGGCCCCGAGGTAGGACTCGCGGCCTTCCGCTCCGAGCCGTTGCGAGCCTGAAGGACTCACCAGCCCGTGTCGAGGAGGTGCTCCACCAGCAGGGCTGTCACGACCTGGAGGACGAGCGCGGGTCGACGCCAGCGACGGGGGATGGCGGCCGTCGAGAGCAGCAGCCAGGGCACGAAGGGGAGCCAGATCCGCTCCACCTCGGCCTTGCTCATCTGGGACGCGTCGGCGAGCACGATGGCGGAGGCCGCGGCGGTGACCAGGCACAGCACGGCCCGGTCGGCGGTACGACGGGCAGCGGCCAGCGCTCCGAGACCGGCGCCGAGGGCAGGGCCGGCGCTGATGACGAGGGCGGCGACCGACGCCCACGTCCAGTACGCGGCCGGGCGGTCAGGTGCGAGCCCGTCCCAGTACCGCTGATGCAGCACGGGATAGGCCTGCCACAGATAGAAGCCGAACCCGGCGAGGCCCAGGGCCGGGAGCAACGCCGTTGCTCCGACGGCGGGCAGCAGCCGCCAGCCGCGGGTCAGGAGGAGCACGGCCAGGGCGAGCGGCGCGACCAGCACCAAGCCGTAGGACAACACCGGCAGCAGTCCGAGCAGGAGACCGGCCGTGACCGCGGCGGGCCAGCGGCGTGCGCCGGTGGAGGTGGCGGCGGCCGCGAGGGCAGCCAGCCCCCATGCGGCGACCGCTGCGAAGACGGCGTCCCCGGAGACCGCGACCCAGATCGCAGCGGGTGCCAGCACCAGGAAGGGGACCGCGCGGCGGGCACACGCCTCCGCGTCGAGGCGGCGCATGGTCACCATGACCGCCACCGGGGTCGTGCATCCGATCACCGTGACGACGCAACCGGCCGCGAACGACGATCCGAGTCCCAGCTGGTCGAGTCCGACGAAGAGAAGCGTGGCCCCCGGTGGATGACCCGCGACGTGGATCGGCCAGTGCTCCGCACCGGCGCTGAACGGGATGCGCGCCACGAACCCGCTCAGGAACGCCGGCACGTCATGGATGGTGCGAGCCGTGACCAGGTACTCCTGGCGGCTGTTGAGCTCCCGTGAGAGACCGCTCGGACCGTAGACGAGCGCCAGCGCGACCGCCCAGGCGAGGGTGGCGGCGTACGTCGTGACGAGCAGGCGTCTCCACGACAGCGTGGCGGCGAGCCGCTCGCCGTACCTGACCCCCAGCCACCCGACCAGGAGCGCCAGGGGCGTCCCGATGCCGACGATGGGGTGCCACGTGGCGTGCAGGGGCGCGACCGTGTGGGGGAAGTGGGACGTGGCGCGGACGGACCACCCGGTGACGAGAGGCACCGCGATCGCGAGCACGACCAGACCGAGGCCCGCGACGAGACCCACACGCGAGGCGCGCTCGACCGACGTCGACTCGGGCGGCGACGTCCGGACTGCGGCGGGCGCGTCCGTGGGTGCGGGCACCTCGTCAGGCTAGGGAGCGGATGCGGGAGCCACGAGGGGTCGGCGGCGCTCGTCAGCGTTCCGTAATCCTCTGGCCACCCGGTCGAGCAGCCTGCGGACCTAGCGTCGACAACGTGGCCACGACACCCCTCTGCGCCCTCGTCCTGCCCTGCCGTGACGAGGCTGCGGCGCTGCCGGCGCTGCTCGCGCAGGTTCCCGGCGAGTTCCGCGTGATCGTGGTCGACAACGGGTCCCGCGACGGCACGGCCGCCGTGGCGCGCGCCCTCGGCGCCCAGGTCGTCGTCGAGCCTCGGCCGGGATACGGCGCGGCCGTGCAGGCCGGCGTCGCTGCTGCCCGCGAGGAGTACGTCGCGGTCATGGACGCAGACGGGTCCTTCGACCCACGCGAGCTCGTTGCGCTGCGCCGCGCGGTCGTGGACGGCGACGTCGACCTGGCGCTCGGTCGACGCCGGCCCGTGTCCCGCGGGGTCTGGCCGTGGCACGCGCGACTCGGGAACGCGATCGTCGTGGCGTGGCTCCGCCGTACGGCGGGCTTCCCGGCGCATGACCTGGCTCCGATGCGCGTCTGTCGTCGAGCGGCCCTGATGGCGCTGGACGTCCGCGACCGGAGGTTCGGCTATCCGCTCGAGCTCGTGCGCAAGGCCGGGGAGGCCGGGTGGCGGATCGCCGAGTACGACGTCTCCTACCGGCCGCGGGCCGCCGGCACCCGGTCGAAGGTCAGCGGCTCGGTCCGGGGGACACTGCGTGCCGCGCACGACTTCTGGAAGGTGATGGCCGCGTGAGGGCCTTGGTCGTCGCGAAGGCGCCGGTGCCGGGCCGGGTGAAGACACGACTCGGCGCTGTGATCGGGATGGAGGCCGCGGCCAGCGTGGCCGCCGCCGCGCTGCTGGACACCCTCGCGGCCTGTCGCGACGCCTTCGACGAGTGGCACCTCGCGCTCGACGGTGACCTGCGCGGCGCCCGCTCCGAGGACGCGCTGCGGGACCAGCTCACCGGATGGACGATCCATTCCCAACGTGGCGACTCGCTGGGTGAACGACTGGCCAGGGCGCACGCCGATGCGGCCGGTCCGGGACCGACGGTGCAGATCGGGATGGACACGCCCCAGGTCACGGCCGGCGATCTGCGCCGGGTGGCCGCCGCCTCGAAGGACGGGAACGCCGTGCTGGGACCGGCCGCGGACGGGGGATGGTGGGTGCTGGCCCTCCGCGACCCGGCCGCGGCGAAGGGCCTGGCAGGGGTGCAGATGTCGCAGTCCGACACGCACCGCTCCACGCGGGAGGCCCTGGAGCGGGCCGGCCTGCACGTGGTCCCGGCCCCGATGCTGCGCGACATCGACACCGTCGGCGACGCCGACGCGGTGGTCGGGAGCGTGGTCGACGGGAACTTCCGTCGGGCCTGGCGCGAGGCGTCCCGATGACGGTCGTCGACGCCACGGTTCCGGTGGCGGAGGTCTTCGCCTCGGCCCTGCGTGGCCGACCCTGCTTGGTGCTCGACGCCGACAGTGTCCAGGGCGGTGTCCAGGGCCTGCTGCCGACCGATGTCTGGCTGCGAGACGCCGACCCGGTGGACGAGGCGTTCCTGCGGCTGTGCCACGGACCGACCGTCGACATCGGCTGCGG
>Ga0164241_10005540_pt1 | contig 11773 bp, 12 predicted proteins | sample OricomyardsoilBY_FD_108780 | JGI IMG/M metagenome (GOLD analysis project Ga0164241, IMG submission 108780) | Backyard soil microbial communities from Emeryville, California, USA - Original compost - Back yard soil (BY) | ecosystem: Environmental > Terrestrial > Soil > Unclassified | place: USA... | reverse complement strand
TCGTCGGCGTTGGTCAGGTAGTCGCTGGTGACGCCGAACCGGCCGGAGGCCACCTGCTTGATCGCGCTGCGGCGTACCGGGTCGTGGAGCCGGTCGGTGTCCTCGCCGCCCTCACCCGTGTTGGACTTGGCCCCGATCCGGTTCATCGCGATCGCCAGCGTCTCGTGGGCCTCGGCGCTGATCGAGCCGTAGGACATCGCCCCCGTCGAGAACCGCTTCACGATGGCGGAGACGGGCTCGACCTCGTCGATCGGGACCGGCTGCCGTCCCGTGGCGCCGGCGTCCCGGAACCGGAACAGACCACGCAGGGTCATCAGCCGCTGGGACTGCTCGTCGACGCGCGCGGTGTACTGCTTGAAGATGTCGTAACGCTTCGAGCGGGTGGAGTGCTGGAGCCGGAAGACCGTCTCCGGGTCGAACAAGTGGGGTTCGCCCTCGCGTCGCCACTGGTACTCACCGCCGACGGCGATCTCGCGGTGGGAGGGGCTGATGCCGCCGCGGGGGTACGCCGTGCGGTGCCGGCGGGCGACTTCCTCGGCGATGACGTCGAGGCCGACGCCGCCCAGCTTCGAGGTGGTGCCGGTGAAGTAGCGGTCGACCAGGGCCTGTGACAGCCCGACGGCCTCGAAGATCTGGGCACCCGTGTAGGAGGCCACCGTGGACACGCCCATCTTGGACATCACCTTGAGCACGCCCTTGCCCAGGCCCCTGATCAGGTTCCGAACGGCCGTCTCCGGCTCGACAGTGACGTGGTAGCCGTCGCGGGCGAGATCCTCGACGGACTCCATCGCGAGGTACGGGTTGACCGCGGCCGCGCCGTACCCGATCAGGAGGGCGACGTGATGGACCTCGCGCACGTCGCCGGCCTCCACGAGCAGCCCGACCTGCGTGCGGGTCTTCTCGCGCACGAGGTGGTGGTGTACCGCGCCGGTCAGCAGCAACGACGGGATCGGGGCCCGCTCCGCGGTGCAGTGCCGGTCGGACAGCACGATCACGCGCGCACCGCCGGCGATGGCCGCGGACACCTCGGCACAGATCTCGTCGATCCGATGCGCCATCGACTCACCGCCGCCCTCGACCTCGTACAGGCCGCGGCTGACGTGGGTGATGAAGCCGGGCATGTCGCCGTCGCGGTTGATGTGACGGATCTTGGCCAGGTCGTCGTTGTCGAAGACCGGGAACGGCAGCACGACCTGACGGCAGGACGCCGGGGTCGGCTCGAGCAGGTTCGCCTCGGGGCCGATCGTGCCGGCCAGCGAGGTCACCAGCTCCTCGCGGATGGCGTCGAGCGGTGGGTTGGTGACCTGGGCGAACATCTGCGCGAAGTAGTCGAACAGGAGGCGCGGCTTGTCGCTGAGCGCGGCGATCGGTGTGTCGGTGCCCATCGACCCGATCGGCTCCGCCCCGCTGTTGGCCATCGGGGCGAGCAGGACCCGCAGCTCCTCCTGGGTATAGCCGAAGACCTGCTGGCGCCGGGTGACCGAGGCGTGGGTGTGGACGACGTGCTCGCGGTCGGGCAGGTCGTCGAGGTGGATCAGCCCGGCGTGCAGCCATTCGTCGTACGGGTGCTCGGCGGCGAGCTCGCCCTTGATCTCGTCGTCCTCGATGATCCGGTGCTCGTCGACGTCGACCAAGAACATCCGACCGGGGTGGAGCCGGCCCTTGCGGACGATGGACGCCGGGTCGAGATCGAGGACGCCGACCTCGGACGCGAGTACGACGAGCCCGTCGTCGGTGACCCAGTAGCGGCTGGGGCGCAGGCCGTTCCGGTCGAGGACGGCGCCGATCTGCGAGCCGTCGGTGAACACCACGCAGGCCGGCCCGTCCCAGGGCTCCATCAGCGATGCGTGGAACTCGTAGAAGGCGCGACGCCGAGCGTCCATCTCACGGTGGTTCTCCCACGCTTCCGGGATCATCATCAGCACCGCGTGGGGCAGGCTCCGGCCGCCCATGTGGAGCAGCTCGAGCACCTCGTCGAAGCTCGCGGAGTCCGAAGCACCCGGCGTGCAGATCGGGAACAGCCGGTCGAGGTCGCCCGGGATCAGGTCGGAGTCGAGCAGGGCCTCGCGCGCCCGCATCCAGTTCCGGTTGCCCATCACGGTGTTGATCTCGCCGTTGTGGGCGATGTAGCGGAACGGGTGGGCGAGTGGCCAGCTCGGGAAGGTGTTGGTCGAGAAGCGCGAGTGGACGACGGCCAACGCGGTCGCGATCCGCTCGTCGGTGAGGTCGGGGTAGAACGCGTCGAGCTGGGCGGTGGTCAGCATCCCCTTGTAGAGCAGGGTGCGTCCACTCAGGGAGGCGAAGTAGACGTCCGTCTCGTGCTCGGCCCGCTTGCGCAGGCAGAAGACCATCCTCTCCAGCGCGAGGCCGGTGATGCGCAGGCCCCTGGCCTGCACGAACACCTGGCTGAACTGCGGCATCACCCCGCAGGCGCTGGCACCCAGGCTGCCGGGGTCGACCGGGACGTCGCGCCAACCGAGGACTGCGAGCCCCTCCTCCTCGGCGAGCTCCTCGATCCGCACCCGTGTCTTGGTGACCTGGTCGGCATCGCCCTCCAGGAAGGCCGTCCCCACGGCGTACGCGCCCAGCGGCGGCAGTTCGAAGTCGACGACGTCGCGGAGGAACGCGTCCGGGACCTGGATCAGGATGCCCGCACCGTCCCCTGAGTTCGGCTCCGCGCCGGCCGCTCCGCGGTGGTCGAGGTTGCGCAACGCGGTCAACGCCTGCCGGACGATGTCGTGCGAGGCCTCACCGCTCAGCGTGGCCACGAACGCGACGCCGCACGCGTCGTGCTCGAAGCGTGGGTCGTACAGGCCTTGGGCGGGCGGACCCGGCTGGAGCTCGCGCATCCTGTGCTCCCGTCGTCGGCGCCCGCTTGTCTGGTGACGATGGGCGATCGGGCGAGGCGTGCAGGGGACGGCGTTGGCCCAAGCGCGCTCAGGCTAACAACGGAGCTCGAACGATTCCGGTATGTCCTGAGGTGTGGACGGTGGGTGTCGGGATTCCCGCTTCACCCTGGGCGGCGAGATGGTCGCAAACCGCGGAAGAATCGCCGGTCACTCCGGGGGATCGCGCGGTTTCGTCCGCGGTTTCTCCACCACTGCTGTCGGATCGTCGTCGTCGAAGATCGAACCGGTGGTCGGTGCGCCGGCCGGCGCGAGCTCGGCCTCCCGCTGCGCAGCGGCGCGGTCGCGGGCGAGGCGCCGCTCGGTGTAGACCTCCGTCTCACGGCCCGGACGCCTGCGGCCGACGACCACGAAGTACGCCGTCGCCAGGCAGAACAGCACGATCGACGTCCAGACGTTGAGGCGCAGCCCGAGGACGTGCTCGTACTCGACGGTGTCGATCCGAAGCATCTCGATCCAGGCCCGACCCGCGGTGTAGGCCATCACGTAGAGGGCCAGCACGCGTCCGTGCCCGAGCTTGAAGCGCCGGTCGGCCCAGACCACGAAGACGAAGGCCGCCAGGTCCCAGATGCACTCGATGAGGAACGTGGGCTGGAAGGTGGCGTACTGCTCGTAGCCAGGGGGCCGGTTGGCCTCGTCGATCTTCAAGCCCCAGGGGGCCGTCGTGGGCTTGCCGAACAGCTCCTGGTTGAACCAGTTGCCCCAGCGGCCCATCGCCTGCGCCACCAGGACACCCGGGGCCATGGCGTCCAGCGCGGCCGGTACCCGGATGCCCTTGGACCGCGCCCCGATCCAGATGCCGACCGCGCCGAAGGCGATCGCGCCCCAGATGCCGAGCCCACCCCGCCACACGTAGAGAGCCTGGATGGGCGACTTCCCGTCGCCGAAGTAGAGGGCGTGATCGGTGATCACGTGGTACAGCCGGCCGCCGATGACGCCGAACGGCACGGCCCACAACGCGAGATCGGTGACCTCGCCCCTCGTGCCGCCCCGCGCCACCCAGCGCCGCTCACCGATCCAGATCGCCGCGAGGATGCCGGCGATGATGCACAGCGCGTAGCCGCGCAGCGGGAGTGGGCCGAGATACCACACGCCGTCGGACGGGCTGGGGATGAAGAGCGTGGTCACGGAGTCCTCGGGTCGTCAGGAGGAGAGCATCTGGTGGATGTCGTGGGCGAACTGCGGTGCGGTCTTGCCCAGGGTCCACACGACAGGGATCTTGTTCTTGCCGTCCATTCCGAGCACTTGCGTGCCGTGCGTGACGTCGTACCCACCGGACGCGAGGCGGCGGCCCTTCGCGACGGGTACGCCGACGTCGGTGGCGACCTTCTTGATGGTCGGCAGCGAGCCGGTGAGCCCGACGAAGGAGGAGGAGAAGTGGTCGAGCCAGTGTCGGAGCACGGGACGGGTGTCGCGCGCGGGGTCGGTGGTCACGAACACGACCTGGACGTTGTCCCGGTCGGCGTCGTCGAGCTGGAGCAGCGCCGACGCCAGCGTCGCCATCGTGGTCGGACACTCGTCCGGGCAGTGTGTGTAGCCGAAGAAGACCAGCGTGAGGCGCTTGTCGGTGCTGTCGGCGAGCGAGAACGGTTGGCCGTCGGTGTCGGTGAGCTCGGTGGAGGGCGCGTGGTAGGGCTTGGGCAGGACGGCGCCGGCGAAGGTGTCGGCGGAGCTCTTCGAACACGCCGTCAGCGCCAGGCCGAGCAGCCCAACCACGACCAGCAGGGCTGCCCTACGCACGGCGTACCCCTCGAGCCAGGTCGTCGGTGAGCGCGGCAACAGCGGTGAGCGCCTGGCGAGGATCGTCGTGGTCAAGCAGGCAACGCACGAACGCCGAGCCGACGATGACCCCGTCGGCGTACGCCGCGACCTCGGCGGCCTGGTCGCCGCTGCTGACCCCGACCCCGACCGCAACCGGCAGTTCGCGGTGTTGGTCCAGCAGGGACCGCTTCGCGCGGGCCACGAGCGGCTCGGCGAGCTCGCTCGACACCGCCCGCGCGCCGGTCACGCCCATCACGGCGGTCGCGTAGACGAACCCGCGACAGGCAGCCGCCGTCATCGCGATCCGCTCGTCGGTCGAGGAAGGGGCGACCAGGAAGACCTTGTCGAGGTCGTGCTCGTCGGCCGCCGCGACCCAGGCGCCGCCGCTGTCGGGGGTGAGGTCGGGCGTGATCAGTCCCGCTCCACCGGCAGTGGCGAGGTCCGCCGCGAACCGCTCGACGCCGTAGCGCGCGACGGGGTTCCAGTAGGTCATCACCAGCGCAGGAGTTCCGGTCGCGGCGATCGCCTCGACGGTGCGCAGCACGTCGCGGGTGCGGACCCCGCCGTCGAGGGCGCGCTGTGCGGCGGCCTGGATCGTCGGGCCGTCCATGACCGGGTCGCTGTAGGGCAGCCCGACCTCGATCGCGTCGCAGCCGGCGTCGACCATGGCCCGCATCGCCTCGATAGCGCCGTCGACGGTCGGGAAGCCGGCCGGGAGATACCCGACGAGAGCGGCGCGGTCATCGGCTCGCGCCTTCTCGAAGGCGGACGCGACGCTCATCTCACGTCCCCTGCGCCCGCGTCGCCGAGGTGGAACCACCCACTGGCGGTGTCCATGTCCTTGTCGCCGCGACCAGAGAGGTTGATCAGCATGATGTCGTCCGGGCCGTAGTCCTCGGCGACCTTCAGCGCGCCGGCGACCGCGTGCGCCGACTCGATGGCCGGGATGATCCCTTCCGTGCGGCTGAGCAGGGCCAGTGCCGTCATCGCCTCGGCGTCGGTCACGGAGGTGTACGACGCCCTGCCGGAGGCGGCCAGGTGGGCGTGCTGGGGCCCGACGCCCGGGTAGTCGAGCCCGGCCGAGATCGAGTGCGACTCGATGGTCTGGCCGTCCTCGTCCTGGAGCACGTAGGTGCGCGCGCCGTGGAGCACACCCGGGTCGCCGGCCTGGATGGTGGCGGCGTGTCGGCCGGTCTCGAACCCGTCGCCTCCGGCCTCGAAGCCGTAGATCTCGACGTCGTCGTCGAGGAAGGCGGTGAAGAGCCCGATCGCGTTCGAGCCGCCCCCGACGCAGGCAGCGATGCCCCGTGGCAGCACGCCGTACTGCTCGAGGCACTGGGCCCGCGACTCGTCGCCGATGCCGCGCGTGAAGTCGCGAACCATGCTGGGGAACGGGTGCGGCCCGGCCGCCGTCCCGAACAGGTACGCCGTGTGGTCGACGCTGGCCACCCAGTCGCGGAGCGCCTCGTTGATCGCGTCCTTGAGCGTCGCCGAGCCGGAGTCGACCGGGACCACCTTCGTGCCGAGCAGCTGCATCCGGGCGACGTTGAGCGCCTGTCGTTTCACGTCGACAGCACCCATGTAGACCGTGCAGTCCAGCCCGAAGTACGCCGCCGCGGTGGCGCTGGCGACGCCGTGCTGGCCGGCGCCCGTCTCGGCGATCACCCGGGTCTTGCCCATCCGGCGGGTGAGCAGGGCCTGACCGAGCACGTTGCGGATCTTGTGGGCGCCGGTGTGGTTGAGGTCCTCGCGCTTGAGCAGGACCTTGCAACCGACCTGCTCGGACAGACGGCTCGCCTCGTAGAGCGGGCTCGGCAGGCCGGCGTACGCGCGGCCGATGGTCGCCAGCTCGTCGGTGAACGCCGGGTCGGCCATCGCCTCCCGCCAGGCGACCGTGAGCTCGTCGAGCGCCCGGACCAGCGCCTCCGGCATGAAGCGGCCGCCCCATCCCGCCTCCGAGCCGCCGAACCAGCCACGCTCGTCGGCGTTCCAGTCCGGACGTCGATCGAGCATGTCGGGAGCCGGCTCGCGGTCGGTCATGCCGTGACCCCCGTCATCGCGCGGACCGCCGACGCCGGGTCGCCGTCGCGCACCAACGCCTCGCCCACGAGCACCACGTCGGCGCCCTCGCCGACGAGACGACGAACGTCGGCGGCGGTGGCGATGCCGCTCTCGGCGACCGTGACGGCGTCGTCGGGCAGCGCCGGCGCGAGCTTGCCGAAGGTAGCCGGGTCGACCTCGAGAGTCCTCAGGTTGCGGGCGTTCACGCCGATCAAGGACGCGCCGAGCTCGGCCGCACGCTCGGCCTCCGGCTCGTCGTGGACCTCGACCAACGGGGTCAGACCGAGCTCCAGGGCGCGGTCGTAGAGGCTCGGCAGCCGGTCGCCCGGCAGCGCTGCCACGATCAGCAGGACGAGGTCGGCGCCGTGGGCACGCGCCTCGAGGAGCTGGTAACGGTCGATGACGAAGTCCTTGCGGAGCACGGGGAGATCCACGGCCGCGCGGACCGCGTCGAGGTCGGCCAGGCTGCCCCCGAAGCGGCGCTCCTCGGTGAGCACGCTGACTGCTGCTGCTCCGCCCTGCCGGTACGCCGTGGCGAGCGCGGCCGGATCGGGGATCTCGGCCAGGTCGCCCTTGCTCGGGCTGCGACGCTTCACCTCGGCGATCACCGAGGAGCCGGCGCGTCGGAACGCCGGGAGCGGGTCGAGGGCCGGCGGAAGGTCGAGGAGACGAGCCCTCAGGTCCTGCTCGGAGGCCACCGCACGCCGTCGCTCGAGGTCCTCACGCACGCCCGCGACGATGTCGTCGAGCACGGACATGACGGCGCCTCCCCGGCTTCTGACCAGCTTCTCCGATTGCGCCGCCCAGCCTCTCACGCGGCCCCAACGCCGCCCCCAACCGCCCGTCGTGCAGACGCGGCCCATCCATCTCTGTAGGGTCGCGGCTCACGGTCGCCGCTCGGAGGCCGACGACAAGGGGCAGGACAAGGGACACAGAGATGAGCTACGACGCACCTCCACCGCCGCCGCAGTCGCCGTACGGCAGCGGTTATCCCCAGCCGCCGGCACGCAGCAGCAACAAGCCGGTGTGGGCCCTGGTCTGCGGGATCCTCGGCATCTTGTGCTGTGGCCTGCTCGGCATCCCGGCGATCATCCTGGGTCGCCAGGCCGCCGCCGAAGGTCAGCCGGGTGGCATGGCCAAGGCCGGCGAGATCCTCGGGTACGTCGCGGTCGCGCTGTTCGTCCTCGGCATCATCCTGTTCGCCGCGGGGGTCATCAGCGTCGGCAGCAGCGACAACAACTGACGGGAGCTGAGAGGGGCAGCTCGGCTCAGGGTGCGAGCCAGCTTCCCGGGAGGTTGCGGGCGACGGTGAAGACCAGCGCGACGACGATCAGTGCCGTGGTGAGCGCCCTCGGCAGGACCGGGATCGCCCGCACCTCCCGGCCGGTCCAGGCGCCGTAGGACCAGCGCGCGAGGAACGCCACGGCGAACGGCAGCGCCAGCACCAGCAGCAGGTTGCTGGAGGCGGCCTGGGCGACATGCCCGTTGGTCAGGTCGTTGACGCCTCGCAGGCCACCGCAGCCCGGACAGTAGATGCCGGTCAGCGCGTAGAGCGGACACACTCCCCAGGAGTGGGTGACGTGGGGGTCGCGCAGGTGCAGGGCCGCGGTCGCGGCGGCCAGCGAGGCCACCGTCAGCACCGGCGTCCTGAGGCGCTCCGACCGCGGCCGGGCGTCAGCAGGCGCTGCGGTGGTGGTCATCAGTGACCCGGGCCGTTGAGCCCCATCTTGGCCATCACCACGAACACGACCCCCGCGGCGCAGACGAGCGCGACGCCCACCCAGAAGACGGGTCTGCTGATCGGGTCGAACATCAGCCCGACCCCGGCGACCACGAACCCGAGCATCGCGACCGCCACCGCAGCCCACGCAGCCGGGGTGTTGCCGTGGTTGTCAGACATGCAGGGGCTCCTCAGCGGGGTCAGCAGTGGTCAGCAGGGTCCGAGCGGTTCGGTGACCCGCATCCTAATCGGCACCGGGGTCGGTCGGGTCGCGCCCCTGGTCGATGGCGCGCCACAGGTCGACGTCCTCCATCTCGGCCGGGTCTCGGGAGTCGGGCGCGCCGGCCGGGGCGTCGTACCGGCTGCCCATCTCCGGCCAGGTCGCGACATGCCGTACGGCGACGGCGCACGCCGCGAGCGCGAGCACGGCGGCGACCAGCGAGACCCACCACCAGCCCGTGATGTGGGCGCCCGCGGGCGTGCGGCCGAGGTCGACGGTCGCGTGCCGGGCCGAGTCGAGGGCCGAAGCGCGGCCGACCACCGCCGTCGCCACGAGGCCCACCGCGACCAGCGCTCCCACGACGGCCAGCACCCGACGGACGCGGCCGCGCGTCACCAGCAGGACGCCCCAGCAGGCCAGGCCGGCGAGACCGAGCGCCGCGGCCAGCGGCACGTGCCCGCCGGTCTTGTCGGCCAGGGTCGAGCCGGCACTGCCATCGGGCGCGGCCCAGGGCTTGCCGCCCGCGAGCGCGCAGATCCCGGTGCCGGCGACGCCCGCGAGGACGGCCGGACCGAACCAGCGTCGACCCTCAGCCACCGGCACCTGCGTGTGCCTCGCTCTCCCAGACCAGGCCGTCGTCGAAGCAGGTGCGCGTCCCGGTGTGGCACGCCGGCCCTTCCTGCTCGACCTGGAGCAGGACGGTGTCGCCGTCGCAGTCGAGACTGACCCGGCGTACCCACTGGCGATGACCCGAGGTGTCGCCCTTGGTCCAGTACTCGCCGCGGCTGCGGCTCCAGTACGTCGCGCGACCGGAGGCCAGCGTGCGGGCGAGCGCTTCGTCATCCATCCAGCCGAGCATCAGCACCTCGCCGGTGTCGTGCTGCTGAGCGATCGCGGCGACGAGCCCGGCGTCGTTGCGGGTGAGCCGGGCCGCGACAGCGGGGTCGAGGTCCATGCGACCAGTCTTCCATCCGCGCACGAGCCCCCCGGACACTCGGTCGAAAGGTAAAGAATTGCCGCTCTGACGCGGGCTACAGCCCGAGCCTCCATCAAGTTTTTGCAAAGTGACCACCGGCCGCCTGACCGCTCGCTACCTTGTCGAAAAGTGGCCACACCCCCCAAGCCCTGGCCACGACGAACGGCGCTCGCGCTCTCCATGCGGGCGCCGTTTGGGGTTTCAGGGCAGGTCGGCGGCTCGGTAGAGCCCGGCCCAGTAGCGTCCGCCGCACCCGTCGAGCACGCGCTCGGCTGCTGTCAGCAGGGGTTGCCGGTCGCCGTCCAGCGCGCGGTGCAGTGCGTCGTCGAGCTCGTCGGTGAGCCGGGTGCCGTGCCGCGCGTCCAGCTCTCGTAGCTCGCGCACCAGCCACTTGCCGGTGCCCTGCCAGGTGTCGGCAGCGGCGAGCGCCAGCTCGGCGGCCGCGCGCCACACGCCGATCGCGACGGCGGTCGCCTCGGCGCCCGACCCGGCGCCGACCAGGTCGTCGAGGAGGTCGGTGAGGCCGTAGCGCATCAACTCCAGGTCGGCCTCGGGCACCGGGCCCGGTCCTCGCTCGAGCACCTCGACACAGCGCCGGCGTACGTCGGCCCCGCCGTCGCTCCGGGAGTCGCCCAGCAACGGGACGCCGGACGCGACCAGGCGGGCCATCGTCGGGTGGCGCCGGGCGAGGTCCTTGGCCACGAAGAACTCGATCGAGGCTGCGGTGTGCACGAACAGCTCCACGGGCCAGCCGTCGTACTCGAGCGACTCCCGATGCACCTCGGCCCCGACATCCAGCAGCACCGTGATGTCGAGGTCCGAGGTCTCGGTCGCCCGGCCGGTGGTCGTCGACCCGGCCAGCCAGGCCTGGATCGCCTCCGGGTACCGCTCGGCGACCAGCGCGCGAGCCGTCTCTGCGGCAGGAGGTCTCATCTGGTCATCCTGCCGAGGCTGCCGAGATCCGCTCCAGCGATTGGCGCGGACGCCCGCGCAAACGAGAGTGCGTCACCGAACCGCGTTCCCGGCCTCGGACAGCGCGGACTTCACTTCGGCGATCGAGACGATCCCGAAGTGGAAGACGGTCGCGGCGAGGACGGCGTCGGCACCGGCCTCGACAGCCGGCGGGAAGTCGCTGGCGGCACCGGCCCCGCCCGAGGCAACCACGGGGATCGTCACCGCGGCCCGGACCAGACGGATCAGCTCGAGGTCGAAGCCGGACTCGGTGCCGTCGGCGTCCACCGCGTTGAGCAGGATCTCCCCCGCGCCGAGCTCGGCGCCGCGGGCGGCCCAGGCGATCGCGTCCAGCCCGGCGCTTCTGCGGCCGCCATGGGTGGTCACCTCGAACCCGGAGTCCATGCCGGCCGTCCGGCGCGCGTCCACCGACAGCACCAGCACCTGTCTGCCGAAGTGGCCGGCGATCTCGCTGATGAGCTCGGGCCGTTGGATCGCGGCCGTGTTGACCACGACCTTGTCGGCGCCGGCTCGCAGCAGCCGGTCGACGTCCGCGACCGAGGAGACTCCGCCGCCGACCGTGAGCGGGATGAACACCTCCTCGGCGGTGCGCGAGACGGTGTCGATCGTGGTGGCCCGGCCCTCGTGGGACGCGGAGATGTCGAGGAAGGTCAGTTCGTCGGCGCCCTCCGCGTCGTATCGCCGGGCGAGCTCGACAGGGTCACCGGCGTCGCGGAGGTTCTCGAAGTTCACGCCCTTGACCACTCGGCCGGCGTCGACGTCGAGGCACGGGACCACCCGGACCGCGACGCTCACGTCGCCCCGCCACCGTCGGTCGAGCTTGTCGCCTGTCCTGAGGAGCCGAGGGACGAGGCGTCTCGAAGGGAGACCACGACCAACGCCTCCTCGAGCGTGAACCGCCCCTCGTACAGGGCGGTTCCGATGATCGCGCCCTCCACCCCGGTCGGCACGAGGCCGGCCAGCGCCTCGAGGTCCGCGAGATCGGTGATGCCACCACTCGCGACGACCGGCCGCGCGGTCGCGGCACACACGTCGCGGAGGAGCTGGAGGTTGGGGCCCTGCAGCATGCCGTCCTTGTTCACGTCGGTCACGACGTAGCGTGCACACCCCTCGGAGTCGAGCCGGGCCAGCACCTCGTAGAGGTCGCCTCCCTCGCG
>Ga0164241_10005539_pt1 | contig 11773 bp, 7 predicted proteins | sample OricomyardsoilBY_FD_108780 | JGI IMG/M metagenome (GOLD analysis project Ga0164241, IMG submission 108780) | Backyard soil microbial communities from Emeryville, California, USA - Original compost - Back yard soil (BY) | ecosystem: Environmental > Terrestrial > Soil > Unclassified | place: USA... | reverse complement strand
GTGAACTGCCCGGAGTTGGGCGACTCCGCGCCCAGTGCCAGGTTGAGCCCGATCGTCACGAAGTGCACGGCCAGCGGTACGGCGATCGCAACGACGTACCAGACCCAGCGGACCCGCCACCGGATCACCCGGCGGCCGATGTCCTTGAGACCGGCGACCCCTTCGGTCAGGGCGACGATGACGACGGCGGCGATCAGGGCACCGGGGGCGAAGAAGCTGCCGAACGGCACCGCTCCCCAGGCGAGGAGGTAGGCAAGGGCGAAGAAGCTGACGACGGGGTGCTTGCGGATGAAGTTCATGATGGCTCTCCTGACGGATGAATGCGGGCCGGCTGGCTGCTCGGCGGGTGGGGGCTGCCTGATCGAGGTCGGTGTGCCGTCGTCGGGCTGGTCCTGCATGATTCGGGTCTTCACGGGTGCCTCCAGGGATCTACCTCGAGACTCGCGCCGCCGGGCGCGTTCGGCAGACCGGGCCACCGGTGGAGCAGGGGTTCGGGTTTCTGGTGTGTGCCGTCAGGCGCGCAGGTAGAGCAGGACGGCGAGCACCCGGCGGGATTCGCTGCGGGTGGACGGGATGCCGAGCTTGGTGAAGATGCCGGAGACGTACTTCTCCGCCGCCCGCAAGGTGACCACGAGGTCGTCGGCGATGCCCTGGTTGGAGGCGCCGGTCGCCATCAGTTCCAGCACCTGGCGTTCACGCGGGGTCAGGAGGTCCAGTGGATCGTCGCTGCGCCGTCGCTGCAGCAACGTGGACACGATCTTCGGATCGATCGCCGAGCCGCCGCCGGCGACCCGTCGTACCGCGCCGGTGAAGTCCTCGACGTCGCTGATCCGGTCCTTCAGCAGGTAACCGACACCTTCGGCCGACTCGGACAGGAGCTGCATCGCCAGGCCGAGTTCGAGGTACTGCGACAGCACCAGGACACCGACGCCGGGATGGCGCTCGCGGATCTGCAGGGCGGCGCGCATGCCTTCGTCGTTGTGGGTCGGAGGCAACCGGATGTCGAGGATCGCGACCTCCGGCGGGAAGCCGCGGACGAACTGCAGCAGGTCGTCGGCGTTGTCGTACGCCGCGACCACGTCCAGCCCGGCGTCGCCGAGGATCCGGGTCAGACCCTCGCGCAGCAGCACGCTGTCCTCGGCGATCGCTACCCGCATGGAATCTCCGCCTCGAGCCGGGTGCCGCCGTCGACGGGACTCCAGATCCGCAGCCGGCCGCCGATCGCCTCGACGCGGTCGGCCAGACCCCTCAGCCCCGACCCGCGTTCGGTGTCCGCTCCGCCGACGCCGTCGTCGACGATCTCGACCACCAGAAGCTCGTCCGACCGCGTGACGCGGACGGAGGCCACCGTCGCGTGGGCATGCTTGCCGATGTTCGCCAGGCTCTCGTTGACGACGTAGTACGCGGCGACCTCGACATGCTCGGGCAGCCGCCCGCCGTCGGTGACCTCCAGCACCACCGGTACGGCGGCCTGTGCCGTGAGCGACTCCAAGGCGACGGCCAGACCGTGTCCGGTGAGGACCGCGGGATGGATGCCGCGGGCCACGTCACGGAGTTCGTCCAGGGAGTCGGTGACCTGTTGCTTTGCCTGCATCAGGCGGGCCTTGGTGTCGGCATCGCTCGCGGACCGGCCGGCGATCAGTCCGAGTTCGAGCGCCAACGCGACCAGGCGCTGCTGGGCGCCGTCATGCAGGTTGCGTTCGAGCCGCTTGCGTTCCTGCTGACCGGCATCGATGACCCGCGCCCGTGAACCTTGCAGTTCGAGGAGCCGGGCCCGCAGGTCCGCCTGCAGTCGACTGTTCTCCAGGGCGATCCCGGCCGCCGCGGCGACAGCGTCCAGCAACTCGTGCTCGTCCTCGAGCGACCGGTCGAACTCGAGCGCGACGACGGGTTCGTGGTCGCGGTAGATCACCCGCGTCGCCCGCCCGCCGGCCCCGCCGGGGAGGGTGACGGAGTGCCCTTCCGAGTCGGACCAACTGCCGTACTTCGGCAGCCAGAACGCAAGGGTCAGGGACGGATCGTGCAGCGCTCGCGCCAGCGGTTCGCGCAGGTCGCCGCCCGGATGTGCACGCAGTTCCATCAGCAGTGCGCCGACATCGGTGCGTGCCAGCCGGGCATCGAGCAGTCCGAGCAGGAACACGACCGGTGCCAGCCCGAGTACGGCGAACGTGACGTGCCGGACCGTTTCGACCTGCGGCCAGCCACGCAGACCCGCGACGAACAGCAACGCCAGCATGATCAGCGCCAGCCCGAAACTGTCCACCAGCAACGCCACCGGCCGTCGACGCGCCAGGCTCGGGGACGGTCGTCGTACCAGCAGGAGTACGGCGCCGACCAGCAGCAGGACGCTCATGGTGACCAGCTGGACCTGCTCGATCCGGCCGGCCAGGACCGGCTTCGTCGTGATGGTGAAGAGGCTGTCGGGATTGATCCCCAGCACGATCTTCGCGAGCTGCAGAACCACCGCGGTCGCATAGCCGCAGACGACGACCACCTGGCGCAGACGTCCGACCACTCGTCCGGTGGGGTAGGCGAGGAACACGTGCAGGAACATCGCCGCCGGCACCAGGTCGAGCAGATGACCGATCGAGAACAGGACAGGGATCGTCGACCACTGCAAGGCGGTCAGGGCCATCACGAAGCCGGTCGCGATCATCAGCGGACCGAGCCGGCTCTCCGGGCGTCGCCACCAGGCGATGGTCCCGCTGATCAGGTACGGCACGGTGATCCAGTTGAACAGCAGTGCCTGCAGGCCGGGCCGGACCAGTTCGTCGCCCGCGAGCGCGAGGGCGACCGAGACGACCAGCGTGCCGAACCCCGCCACGACGGTCGTCCACAACGCCCACGGCCCCGGGCCGCGGGCCGGTTCTGTCAGGGCCCCCCTCGCCACAACCGGTCACCCACCCTCTACCGCCAGCCTGCGCCCGTTCACCGGCGCAGGCAATGCGTGAGGTGCCTAACGACAGGAGGTGGTCCCGTCGGTGACGGGACCACCTCGCTACGTGAGCCTGCGGTAGTCCGGCCGGCCGGACTACCTCCTGTCCTTAGGTACGGCTGCTACTTCGTGCCGAAGGTGTAGACGGTCGTGGTGGCGTAGGTGTCGCCGGGGTTCAGGACCGTCGACGGGAAGTTGGGCTGGTTGGGGGAGTCGGGGAAGTGCTGGGTCTCGAAGGCGAAGGCGTCGCCCTGGCGGTAGGCCTTGTTGCCGATCCCCAGGAAGGTGCCGTCGAGGAAGTTGCCGCTGTAGAACTGGGCGCCGGGCTGGTCGGTGTGCACCGTCACGGTCCGGCCGTGCTCGGGCTCCCAGAAGCGGGCGGCGAAGCGGAGGCCGTCGTGCCCGGCCTTGCCGCCGAGGACGAAGTTGTGGTCGTACCCACGCCCAACCACCAGTTGCGGGTGGTCGTCGCGCAGCCGCGCGCCGATAGCGGTCGGCTTGTTGAAGTCGAACGGCGTACCCGCGACCGGGGCGATCTCGCCGGTCGGGATCAGGCCGGCGTCGACCGGGGTGTACGACGGGGCGTTCAGTTCCAGCACGTGGCCGTCGATGGATCCGCTGCCCTCGCCGGCCAGGTTGAAGTACACGTGGTTGGTCAGGTTCACCACGGTCGGCTTGCCCGCGACAGTCGCGTGGTAGTCGATCCGCAGGTTGTCCCGCCGGTCCAGCGTGTAGGTGACCGTGGTGCTGAGCTCACCGGGGAAGCCCATCTCGCCGTCCGGGCTGACGTAGCTGAACGCGACCCCGACCGCGTTGTCGTTGCGGACGGTCTTGGCCTTCCAGACCTTCTTGTCGAAGCCGATGGTGCCGCCGTGCAATGCGTTCTCGCCGTTGTTGACGGGGATCTGGTACGTCGTCCCGTTCAGCGTGAACTGCCCTTTCGCGATCCGGTTGCCGTAGCGGCCGATGGTGGCGCCGAAGTACGGGCTGAGGGCCGCGTAGTCGGGCAGGTTGTCGAAGCCCAGGCTGATGTTCTTCGTCCGGCCGCGCCGGTCCGGGGTCTCGACCCGCTGGATGGTGGCTCCCCAGGTCAGCATCGAGATGGTGACCCGGCCGTTGGTGAACGTGTAGACGTCCACCGCCACACCCTCGGGCGTGGTGCCGAACGGGTCCTTGCGGATCTCGAGCTTGCCGTGATGTGCGCCCATGGCGGCCAACTTATCCGGCGCACCAGCGGCCGAACCGGCCTGGGTGGCGGCCTCCGCGGTGCTGCTCAGAGCGCCCACGGCGGCGGCACCAAGGCCCAGGGCGCCGGCCGTGCGCAGAACCTGGCGGCGGGGCAGGTGGTCGGGCATCGGATTCCCCTCACTGATCGACGGTCAGGTCGGCGAGAGCGTTCCCACGCCGACCCGGGCACGATAAGCACGGGTGTCCAGTGTTTGGAATAGTTCGTAACGGTTTGAATTCGTCCAACGACTGCACGGGAATCGAAAGGTTCCGCCGCTCCTGACCGGATCGGTCCGGTGTGGGCCCCGATCAGGTCTTCTGCATACGGCGGCCAACCGGGAGCATGGGCGCTATGACCGCAACCGCACTGATCGTGATCGACGTCCAGGAATCGTTCCGGGTCCGCGAGAACTGGCAGGCCGTGAACCACCCCGACATCGCCGAGCGGGTGGACCGGCTGGTCCGCGCGGCACGCGACAGTGGCGACCTGGTCGTCTGGGTGCTGCACACCGAACCGGGCACCAACGACGCGTTCGACCCGGCCAACGGTCACGTCCGGCTGATCGAGGGCCTGCAGCCGATCGAAGGTGAGCCGGTCATCGAGAAGACCTCGCACAACGCCTTCACCACCACGAATCTGCAGCAGCTCCTGACCCAGCACGGCATCACCGAGCTCGTCATCAGCGGCATCCGCACCGAGCAGTGCTGCGAGACCACGACCCGGCTCGCGTCGGACCTCGGGTACGACGTCGTGTTCGTCACCGAGGCGACCGCGACGACCCCGTTGCCGCACTGGACGATGCCGGCCGACGCCACCTTGGCGGAGGTTCTCGCCGACCCGCGGACACTCGGCCCCGAGATCGTCACGGAGCGGACCGAGTACGCCCTGGCCGGCCGGTTCGCCACCATCCGGACACTTGACGAGCTGACCGGCGTACCCGTGTCATCCTGACCGGATCATGAGGAGTACTCGGGTCGTCTTCCTGCTGGTGCCGAAACTGCACCTGCTGGATCTGGCCGGGCCGGCGCAGGTCTTCTCGACCGCGAACGATCTCGGCTACGGCTACCAGCTGAGTTACGTCGCGGAATCCGAGGAGATCGCCACTGCACAGGGGGTCCCGATGCGGGCCCAGCTGGACTGGCCTGAGCTCGGTTGGGACGACCTGATCGTCGTGCCGGGCTGGCGGTCGCCGCGGTTGTCGCCGGTGCCGCCGATCGGGCCGGAGACCAAGCAGCGACTGCGCAGCCACCATGCGGCCGGCGGTTCGGTGGCGAGCGTGTGTTCCGGCGCCGACGCGCTCGGCGCGGCCGGATTGCTCGACGGGCGGCGGTACACCACGCATCACGAGCTGACCGACGAACTCGCCGCGCGGTACCCGCGAGCGACCATCGTGCGGGATGTCCTGTACGTCGTGGACGATCGCGTGATCACGTCCGCGGGAATCGCGAGCGGGATCGACCTGGCCCTGCATCTGGTCGCGGTCGAGCGCGGAGCAGAGGCGGCCGCCCGGGTCGCTCGGGAGATGGTCGTGTACGCCCGGCGCAACGGCGACGAACTGCAGGAGAGCGCGATGCTGCGGCACCGCGGTCACCTCAGCGACCTGGCCCACCGGGTGCAGGACGTCATCGACGCCCGGTACGCCGATCGCCTCCTGCTGGCCGACCTCGCGCATCAGGTGGGCGTGAGCGAACGGACCCTGACCCGGATCTTCACCGCCGCGACCGGTCTCACCCCGCTGCGGTACCAGCAACTCCTGCGCCTCGAGCGCGCCGAACACCTGATCGGCCACGGCGTCACCGTCGAGGCCGCCGCCCGCGCAGTCGGCTTCGAGGATGCGCGGATGCTCCGCCGCCTCCGCTCGCGGACCGTGGAGGCGGTGGCCGGGTAGACCTAGGTCCACCTGGCCGGGGACTCAGCGCTCCTGAGATCCGTGCGCCGTCCCGCGAGGCTCGTTGTGTGCGAAACACAACGAGAGGTGGGGACAGGGTGAGCGGTGGTGGCGTGACCGTGCGCGTCGCACGGTGGAGTGCGATCCATCCATGGCGGGCGATCGGCCTCTGGCTGTTGCTCGTCGTCGTCGCGGTCGGGTTGTCGGTGGCCATCCCGAAACAGCAGACGCAGAGCAAGGACGAGTGGGTCGGTCAGTCGGGTCAGGCGGCCGAGCTGATCGAGAAGGCCGGACTCGGTGACCGGCCGAGTGAGACCGTGCTGCTGACCGATCCCGACGGTCCGCTGGACAAGGCCGCCGCGACCACGGTGATCGCCCAGTTGCAGCAGAAGCTCGGGGCGCTGGACTCGGTCCAGGCCGTCGGGCGACCGGTCTGGTCGGAGAACGGCCGCGCCGCGCTGCTCCCGATGGAGCTGAAGGGTACTGCGGACGACGCCTCCGACAACATCGAGAAGATCGTCGCCACGACTGCCGAAGTACAGCAGGCGAACCCTGACCTGACGATCGCGCAGGCCGGCAGTGCATCGGTGGACGCGGGGATCTGGAAGCAGGTCGGCTCCGACCTGGCCAAGGCCGAGAAGCTCAGCCTGCCGATCACCTTCGTGCTGATGCTGGTGGCGTTCGGTGCGTTGATCGCGGCCGGGATCCCTGTCCTGCTGGCGTTCTCGGCCGTCGGCGCGGCGCTCGGCTTCTACGCACCGCTGTCGTACCTGTTCCCGGACGGCGGCTCTGTCGCCAACGTGGTCCTGCTGATCGGTATGGCGGTCGGCGTCGACTACTCGTTGTTCTACCTGAAGCGCGAACGCGAGGAACGCCGTAAGGGTCGCAGCACCCTGGACGCGGTCGAGATCGCCGCGGCGACGTCCGGGCACTCGGTGGTCGTCTCCGGTCTGGCCGTGATCGTCTCGATGGCCGGTCTGTACGTCGCCCAGGACGCGACCTTCGCGTCGATGGCGACGGCAACGATCGTGGTCGTCGCGGTAGCGGTCCTCGGCTCGCTGACCGTGTTGCCGGCACTGCTGGCCAAGCTCGGGCACCGGGTCGACCGGCCGCGCGTTCCGCTGCTGTGGCGGCTCAACCGCCGGATCGGTCCGGGCGGAATCAGCCGCCGCATCCTGGCTCCGGTCCTGCGCTACCCGCGCGCGGCGCTGTCACTGTCGGCCATCGCCGTGGTGGCGCTCGCCGTACCGGCGCTCGGGATGAAGACCGAGCCATCCGACCTGAACACGCTGCCGCAGAGCATCCCCGAGGTGCGCACGCTCAAGACGCTGCAGGAGAACTTCCCGTCCCAGGGCGGCCTCTCGTACGACGTCGTGGCGCAGGGCCCAGGTGCGGTCGCCGGACTGACCGAGTTGCAGGACTCCGCGGTGCAGAGCGGCAAGTTCGTCGTACCGCAAGGGGAGGCGATCCGGCAGGCGAACGGTACCGCGGTGCTGACGCTGGTTTCGGTGTTGCCCGAGAGCAGCAAGAACGCGGAGACGGCGCTCGACCAGTTGCGGCAGGAACTCGCGCCGGCCCAGCTCGGCTCGGTGCCGACGTGGGCGGTCGGCGGGGAGTCCGCCGAATCGGTTGACTACGGCAACAACCAGCGCGACAAGCTGCCCTTCGTGATCGCCTTCGTGCTCGCGCTGACCCTGGTGATGATGGCGGTCACCTTCCGGAGCGTGGCGATCGCGGTGGTGACGACGCTGCTCAACCTGGCGTCGGTGGCCGCCTGCTTCGGCGTGCTGTCCCTGGTGTTCCAGAACACCTGGGCGGAGGGTCTGCTCGGCTTCACCTCGTCCGGGTTCGTGGTGTCGTGGATCCCGCTGTTCCTGTTCGTGATCCTGGTCGGCCTGTCGATGGACTACCACGTGTTCGTGCTCGGCCGGATCCGTGAAGGCGTGGCGGCCGGGCTGTCGCCGCGGGACGCCGTACGGAAGGGCATCACCGAGTCGGCCGGCGTGGTGACGAGTGCTGCCGCGGTGATGGTGTCGGTGTTCGCCGTGTTCGCGACCCTCGGCATGCTGGAGATGAAGCAGATGGGCGTGGGCCTGGCGGTCGCGGTGCTGATCGACGCGACCCTGGTCCGGATCGTGATGCTTCCGTCCATCATGGTCCTGCTCGGCCGCAAGGCCTGGTGGCCGAACCGGCTGCACCGGCAGGAGCCGGCACAGCCCGAACGGGAGTTGGTCACGGTCTGACGATCGTCACCTGAGCTTGTAGGCCGCGGTCAGCTTGCTGATCGCGGTCTGCAGGTTTCCGGTCAGCAGCAGATGCTCGGCGTCCGAGGTCAGCTTGGACGCCGGCTCCGTGACGTTCTGGCCGATCTGGTTCTGGGCGATCCAGCGGGCCACGCCGACGACCGCGTCGTCCTCGGCGAAGGTGTCGGCCTTCGTGCGCTCGAGGTACTTGGCCGACTGGGCGACAGCTGCCAGTGCGATGGCTGCCTGCGGCCCTGACCAGTCCTTCGTCTGCAGGGCTACCGAGGCCGCGACCCCCGCAGCCAGGGCGTACGGATCATCCTTGTGCAGCAGGGTGTTCCGCGCCTCCGTCAGCTTCTGCCGGGCTGCAGCCTGGGTAGTCAGGCCCCAGCCGAACGGGTACTGCGGATCGTAGGAAGCATCGCCGACATTCAGCGGTTCCTGAGCCTCGGTGCGCGGCCAGCTGACCGGGAGCCGCCCGGTGAAGGGGCGCTTGCCGAACAGGACATCCGCGACGCCGGCGCCCTCGGTGCCGGGAAGCCAGGAGGCGACCAGCGCGTCCATGGTGCCGAGTTGGTCGGCGATCACCTGCGGCCGGCCCGACACGATCAGGACGACGCACTTCATCGCGCCGCACACCTTGTCGACCGCGGCCTTGTCCGCGTCGGACAGCAGCAGGTCGTGACCGTTGCCGACGTCACCGATTCCCTCGGCGTACGGGCGTTCGCCGACCACGACCACCCCGACGTCATGCCCTTCGAGTGGGGCCGACGCGTCCGCGCTGAACGTTGCCGTCGGCACCACCTGCTTGATCCCGTCCAGGATCGTCGTACCGGTGGTCGTCGTACCGGAGCCGCCCTGCCAGGTGATGCTCCAGCCACCCATCTGGTTGCCCAGGTCGTTCGCGTTGCTGCCGGCCACGTAGACCCTCGAGGTGGATGCCAGGGGCAACAGGTTGCCGTCGTTCTTCAGCAGCACCTGGGACTTCGCCGCCGCCTCACGACCGACCGCGCGGTGAGCGGCGGATCCGATCGAGTCCTGCCGCGATGTGTCGGCGTACGGGTGCTCGAACAGGCCCAGCCTGAACTTCTCGGTCAGGATCCGCCGGACCGCGTCGTCGATCCGGGTCATCGGGACCCGGCCGGCGGCGATCTCGTCGGTCAGGCCCTGGGTGAAGCCCTGGTAGTTGGTCGGCACCATGATCATGTCGAGCCCGGTGTTGATCGAGGTCCGGATGTCGCCGGCGTAGTCGCCCGGCAGCTGATCGATCGCCTGCCAGTCGCTGATCACGAACCCGTCGAAGCCCATCCGCTGCTTGAGCACACCGTCGATGAGCTCGGCGTTGCCGTGCATCTTGACCGGCGCCTGGCCGTCGACGGCGACACTCGAGTACGACGGCATCACCGTGCCGATGCCGAGATCGACCGCGGTCTTGAACGGCGCCAGGTGCAGCGTCTCCAACTGCTGCCGGGTGACCTCGGTGATCCCCTGGTCGATCGTGTACGAACCGGTGGTCGACGATCCGTACGTCGTACCGCCGTCGCCGACGAAGTGCTTCGCCGTCGCCAGCACGTGGGTGTTCTGCGCGAGCTGGCTGCCGTCGGCCTTGCCCTGCATGCCGGTGATCACGGTCGCCATCGACTGGACCAGCGCCGGGTCCTCGCCGTACCCCTCGTACGCGCGACCCCACCGGTCGTCGCGGACCACGCACACGCACGGTGCGAAGTCCCACGGGATGCCGGTCGCGCGGACCTCGGTGGCGGTCACCTCACCGGTCCGGCGGGCGAGATCGGGATCACGGGTCGCGCCGAGGCCGATGTTGTGCGGCAGGATCGTCGCGCCGACCACGTTGTTGTGCCCGTGCACCGCGTCGACGCCGTAGATCAGCGGGATCTGCAGCCTGGTCGCCTGTGTGTTCAGCTGGAACCCGTTGATCATCGCGGCCCAGCTCGCCGGGGTGTTCGGTGTCGGCACCGAGCCGCCGCCGGACAGCAGCGAACCCAGCGCGTACGACGCGATGTCGGTGCGCGAGCGGAGTGCGTTGCGCTCGGCCTGGGTCATCTGGCCGACCTTCTCGGCCGTCGTCATCCGGGCGAGCAGGTCGGCGACCCGCTTCTTCACCGGGAGCTTGCTGTTGAGGTAGGGCAGGTCGTGCGCGTTGATCACGACGACCGGCTGGGTCGACGGTGCCTTCGCGCCGGTGACGGTGAGCTCCAGCGGGATCGTCTCGGCAGCCTCCGCGGTGCGGTCCTTGCGGGTCGTCACGGCCACGGTCTGCACGGTGCCGGACGCCGTACCGGCCGGGAAGGTGATCGTGCCGGAGACCGGGTTGTAGTCGTCCGCGCCGGCGGTTCCGGTGCCGGTGCGGTAGTCGACGGTCACAGGCTCCTCGAGCGGCGTACTGCCGGTGGTCGCGACGGAGATCCTGACCTGCGCGGTGCCGCCTTCCGCGACCGGGTAGACGGCGGCATCCGTGACCACGCTCGCCTTCAGCGCCGGATCGGCCTTGCCGTAGACCTCGACCTGGTCGATCGCGAACTCACCGGGGGAGCCGACCGGCATGGTGATCGCGTAGCCCCACATCTGCGTCAGGTTGAGGACTTGGTCGATGCCGCCGACCGGCTGGTAGTCGCTGCGGTAGACCAGTTCGCTGAACGGGATCTCGACCAGGTGCCAGCCCTGCCAGTCGTCGGTGAAGCTGGTGTTCCACAGCTCCGACGCCTCGGCGTTGGCGCCGCCGTCCTTGATCTCGAAGAAGATCCGCTTGCCCGAGCCGGGTGGCAGCGGCGCGGTGTTCTGGCCGTACCACCAGAACCGGATGCCCTTGTGGGTGGACCAGTCGCCGGGGTTCTGGTCGAACGTCACGTCGTGGCTGAAACCGCCGTACCCGCTGATGTTGTACGTCCCGTGCAGCACCTTCTCGCCGGCCGGCGCGTCGGCCCGCGCCTGCAGTTCCATCGTCGGCGGGTCGTCCGCATCGCTGCCCCAGCCGAAGATCCCCGCGTTCGGCGGTGACGCGAACGGCTCGGCCCCCTCGAACGCGGCCAGCACGATCGGCGCCGGGTCGTCGGCCGCCGCCTGCAGCGGCAACAGCCCGGTGATCAGAGCAGCCGCCGCGACGAGCACTGTCTGACGTAAACCACGCATGGCCGACTCCCCACCTCCGCGCGAGCCTCACACCCGCGTCCGGCCCGACTCTCAGCTCTCCCCCTGCCCAGGTCAAGACCTCACCGATTCCGGAACTAGAGCGCTCTCACGCCCTTCAGCACCTGCGGTCGCATGAGCGGTCGTGGGCCTGCCGGGCAATGGTGGAAGCGGACGAGTTCGGGGGACGGGACGGTGACCTCGCCGGCGGTGGTCGAGCGGTGGTTGCGGACCCACTCGACCAGTCCTTCGGGGTCTGCGATGTCGGTGGTGAAGTGCAGCAGGTTGAGGTACCAGATGTCGCGGCGGCCGTGGGGGCGCTCGAACCAGTCGTC
>Ga0164241_10005538_pt1 | contig 11774 bp, 10 predicted proteins | sample OricomyardsoilBY_FD_108780 | JGI IMG/M metagenome (GOLD analysis project Ga0164241, IMG submission 108780) | Backyard soil microbial communities from Emeryville, California, USA - Original compost - Back yard soil (BY) | ecosystem: Environmental > Terrestrial > Soil > Unclassified | place: USA... | reverse complement strand
CATTCTCATGGGCGACGAACCTACCGGTAATTTGGACAAAAAGAACAGTGAGATTGTATTTGATGTCTTTCAGTCCTTGGCAAATGACTACAACCAATCCCTTTTGATCGTGACTCACGATAACGAATTTGCAAGCCGCACTGGCAGGATCATAGAAATGGAAGACGGGAAAATTATTCGCATGTAATAGCACGAGAAGTGTGTCGACTTTTTTTGCCTCATTCACATTTGCTTCCCTTTCAATAAGTAGTCTAGTCCTCAACAGGAGACACTACTACCTGAGTACCGTAATTTTCTGCGTATTGCCCTCTTTTTTAAAAACGACATACGTGCCCAACGGCACTTCAGCACCTTTGTCGTCCCTTCCGTCCCAATAAGTAGGCAGAATGAAATGTTTGACGATCTTACCTTCTTTGTTTACCAACTCTGCTGGGCCGCTGCCTTCCAATAAGATTTCGTCCAGCACTCCATCGCCATTAGGACTAAATACAATCGGACACTCTTTGGGGCGAAGTACCTTTAGCGCATTCGATTCCTTGGCCTCACAGCTCTTTCCTCCACGTGCGAGAAGGTGGTATGTGCCTTCGGGCAGGGCCAAAGTTTCGTTCATCAGCAAATGAAATGTGTCGCCTGTAAGAGCGTTTTCCAAAGTCAGGGCAAACGGCCAATTCGTGTTGCTCAAAGAAAGATGTGTAAGCGTTACTAAAGTTTGTTCACAGCTGGATTGTTTACTGAAGTGTGATGCCAGGATCCTTTGGCAATCATTTACTTTGACCAGTATGTTACCACTTCGAACTGTAATTCCTGAAAGTTTCGGATTGTTTGATCTTACTGTTACTGAATAGTTTCCAGAGTCACTTTTTTGGACATTATCAATGATGAATTGATTGGTAGAAGTGGAACGGTACGAAACATTGTTTTTGTACCAGAGATAAGTAAGGCCTTTTACGCCCTCATCTATCGCCACTTTTAGCACGAGTTGACTTGTTGAGTAAGAGGAAATAATGGTGTCGTTAGTCAATGGCCGTTGGTCCCCCAAAATAAAGCCACCATCGTCATTAGAGATGGAACGGTTGGCTACAAATGGAATGAAATCCTTGAAAGAAAGGTAATTGCCCGAAACATCAAAACGCTCAATGCGGCCACAGCCGTCCAGATTAGGTAAACTTCGCAGTAGGTTACCTTGCATGTCCACATGATGGAGGTTGGTTAACTTTTCTAAACCTGTCACTTTGGTCAAAAGATTATTCGAAAGGTCCAGCGTGATCAGTGTGCTCTTTAGTGAAGAAAGGTCTGGCAGTTGGGCCAGTTTGTTGTTTGCTAAAAGGAGGCTAGACCATTTGACAGAATTGTTTATTGAAGGAAACGTTTGCAGCTCATTGCCAGATAGATTGACACTACTTAGGTTCTTGAAATAGACAATTTCCCGTGCATCTTGTACCTTTCTTTGGCTAAAATTCACATAGTATGTAATGCCATTGGCAGCGGAGGTATCCATTTTTCGACACGAGTAATCTAAAATGGAAGGGCACTGTGCGCACATGCTGGAGGCAAAAGCGGTATCCTTTATCGAAATGAATTGCCCTTCTGCCTGCCTGTAGGAGAGGGCAAACAGCAATCCTATTACTATGCGATATGTGCCGAACTTCTTGGGCATTTGTTACTTATTGAAACAAGGTTACCGAGGCAACACATGTTTCTCCGTTCTGATAGTTTATAAATACCTTATACAATCCTGTTGCGGCTTGTCCACCGGTTTTTGTTGCTCCTGTCCAAGTCGTTTCGGCTGCGAATGGGGCTGCCCAGTCAAAAACAATGCTTCCGGTTTTGTCTTTGATAATGACGGAAGTGGCTTCTCCTTCTCCAATTGGTAGTATCCATGGAGCATCATAGTTTGGGGAATATGTTTTGGGATATTCATCGACGCACCATGTTTCTCTAACATATGTTACTCCCAGTAAATACACACAATTGCTCTCCTCCTTTGCGTATACGGAATATTTGTCACTTGCAAGGTGTTCAAAATAAGGTTCTTTTACAAACTCTCCCCCAGGATCCAACGCATACAATACACTGCCGGACACATAGTTGTAGAGCTTTATTTGAATGACACCTGTCTTTTGGTTTTTTTGGCTTGCTTTTGTGGTGAAGGAAGCCTTCAATTGCCCATTTCCACAGGGATCTTTCCCTGGAGAGAATGCAGAATCTTCTTTGGAAAATAGTTTGGATGAATTTTCGGCCTCTTTCCCTATTTCCAACCCTAATGGATTTTTATTAGAGGTGTCCATCAAAAGCTGTTGCTCTTTTAAAGGTGAATACTTCCTTTCATTCTCGCCTTTTTCGTGTTCGCTGTGCGGAACAGTTCCATCAGTGGAAGGATCTGTCACATGTTCATCTAGCTCTTCGCCAATCGGTTCCCTTTTTATATTCTTTTGTGACTCGCCTGGTATCTGTACTTTTGAAATACGAGAAAGGCTCTTGTTCGTCAACGAATTCACATAAAAATAAGCCGCACCCGCAGCTAGAAGGATCACGGCTGCAATGGCCACATATTTTTGTAGGGTCGCACGCCGTTCTATCTTTTGGATCTCTCCAGCCATTGTCTGGCGGATATCGTACAGCTCTTTCTCAAGTAAGAAACGATGCAGCAATTGTTCACGCTCAACAGCTCCTTGCAGTTCGGGATCTGTCTGCAGACGTGTTTCAAAGTTTTTCCTTTCTAGATCGGATAGCCGATTGGTCACATAGGCTTCTATCCATTCCGATATGTCCTTTTCGCTCCTCATGTCTTGTCAGTCAAAATTTTCACCAGTTGAGGATGTTCTTGAATCAAGTCCTGCAATTTGTTTTTGCACCTGTTTTTTGCCGTCTTCACTACATCGGTCGAAGCCATTTCCAACTCTAAGGCAATTACCTCTGGCTTCAGTTGCTTGATGTAAACGAATCGAAGTAACCTGGCACATTTATCCCCTAGCTTTTCAAAGACTCCCATCAGTTGGGCTTCTCTTTCTTTCATGTCCCATTGGCGCTGAATATCAGCTTGGTCGTCTACTCGATCGGGCATGCGTTCTACATGCATCATTTTGCTGTCTTTTTTCATCTTGTTCAGCCAAATATTCCGACAAATGGTATACAGGAAGGCATCAGGGTTCTCTAACTCCAAAAAGTCACCCAATTTGATCTTCCTGTACATAATGACTACCCCATCTTGAAATACATCTTTGGCATCGTCCATGTTTCCACCCAATTTGCTCACCAAGCTTTTGATCTTGGGCAGGCAGGACTTATAGAGATAGTTCAGTACTTCACGGTCGTTTCCGCGTAGTAGTTCATGAACAATTTTCGACTCCTTCTGGCCCTGCATTTATCGTATCACAATTTGGAGCGCATGATTGTAAACAAATGCGTCAAAAGTTAATGTCAGCACTGATTTCATAGATATCAAATCGATACCCTCCTTTGCCCCATAAGTTCAGCATGGTGTAATTGAAATGGAGACCCACACTCGTTTCGTCGTTCAGGAACATGCGCCCACCTGCGTATACGGATGAGTTCCCGAGGTTGTCTGTTAGAATGCCCAAATGGAGGTTTTTATAGATTTCTATGGCAATTGAAAGCTTGGCCTGATTTTGGCGATCTGCATAAGCCCTTGCTTCAGCCACATACAACAAATCGCAATTTTCTGTAATTGCCTGTCTAAATCTTGCCAACAACACGTAATAGCGCCTGAGCACATAATCATATGCCAAGGGCTTAACCCTGGATTGGGGTAATTGAAATGCATTGACCCCGATAGAGAACCGTTTTGAGGACAAGGCAATGCCCAGGCTGGCATCCCATTTCAGGTCATTTCCACCCACTCCGGAAGAAGAAGCACCAAATTGGTAGCTGACCATTCCTGCCATCATTCCTGCGGACAAGTGGAGTCGTTGGTTCAATGGGATCCGCAAGGCATAATTGCCATAATACCTTGTCTTCTTTAAAAATTCACCTTCTGTCTCGCTTACCACAAGAGCTCCCAACACATGCCTTTCTTTCCATTTCACCGCAGTGGAAAAATACATCGCATTTACATCACTGTACACTCCATTCCGCCCTTGATACAGCGCAATAAACTCCCCTCTCTCACTTTCCAAGATGGGAACAGGAGTATTGAGCACCCTGCTTTGATAAATGGAAAAAAAATTGCCTTGGTATTCGGAAATCGATTGGGAACAAAGTGAAAAAGGGCAGAGCAGGCCAATGCATAGCCATCTCAGTCCCGCCACTAGTTTATCACCACAGCTATTCATTTTGATTTTGCAACAACAGATAGCCCCAACCTCTTTTTTAATTATCCAAGTGTGAAATAGGACAAAATCGGGCTTAAAAAACAATGACTTTAGTAAGTTTTTTTATAAACTCATTTTCAAAGACGTATATATAGCGTTGAAAACCAATATTTTATATATTTTTTAAGTCTTTGTTTACAATTTATTCTTCTCAATTGTCATCTCACCAAAGACCTGTTCACACTTTAAAATCGGGTCATGCATTTTTAGAACAATGGACTCTCAATCTCTTTAAAAAAATTCTAGGTATGAAAAAAACGTTTATCCTTTCAGTCCTGAGCATTACTGCAGTTTTAATGTATTCCAGTAAAAAGGCTTATACCGACGAAACAGGTAGGTCGGGCAACAGTGGTGCTCCTGGGGAGTCTACTTGCTCACAATCAAGTTGCCACGGATCAGGTGGCGGAGGTCTGGCTGACAATGCAGGACCCGGTACTATCAAACTGACGAGCAGCAACATGCCCAATTGGAACTACGTACCAGGCCAAACGTACCATCTCACGGTAACAGTGACAGATGCGAGTAAAAAAGGATATGGGTTTTCTGCCACTGCGCTCAATACCAGCAACGGAAGCATCGGGACCCTCGTAGTAACCGATGCTGCCAAAACCAAAACAGGTGCCAAAACCATAAGTGGTGCTTCACGTTCATACATCGAGCACAAAACACCGAATTTGACCAAGCCAGGTGTGTTTAATTTTGACTGGAAAGCCCCTGCAACCGCATCTGGGAACATCACCATTTACTTTACTGGGGTAGCTGCCAACATGGACGGTTCGGAAAACGGTGCCGACAATGTGTACAAGGGCACCCAAGTGGTAACTGTAGGCAACCCGAGTGGCCTCGAAGAGGAAATAATAGCTCCGAGCGAAATAGCACTATTTCCCAATCCAGCAAAATCTACCATCCGTATCCGGCTAAAAAACAGCGTGGCTCCCGAAACGCAGTACACCGTGTATTCTATCCATGGAACGAAAATGATCGAAAACCTTCCCTATGCGCCAGGTGCCGAGGTTTCTGTGGAAGGTTGGTCTTCTGGCATCTATTTCGTGCAAATGAACATAGGAGGGAAATCTGTCACCAAACAATTCATCGTCGAGTAACATGACCCGTGTATTCCTATTCTGCACCCTCGCCATTGGCCTAGGGGCAATAGCGTGCAGAAACAACAATTATGAGGCTACCAAATTGGAATATGCCCAAAAGCAAAAGGATCAAGGAGGGGCAATAAGCTTGGACACATCCCAAGTAATGAGCTTCCAGCGCGACATTTTACCCATTATGCAAAGCCAATGCGGGGCAGGCGATAATAATTGCCATACCGCAGAGGCGGTAGCAGGTGGCTTGACCAGTGTATACTTATACGATTATGTGGGTGTTTCCCAAGCACAAGTGCCTGATGGGCTTTTTTACAGCTCCATTATTTGGGACGGCAATGCCACCAAAATGCCAAGGAAAAGTAAAACTCAAATAGACCCGCTGTACATCGGAGCTATAAAAAAATGGATCGACAACGGTATGTTAAATAACTAATTAGATGAATCGTCTTTTTCCTTTACTTCTCTCGTCCTTACTCCTCGCCTTTCACTCCTCCATCTGTCAAGACATGATGGACATGTTGAACAAAAGCACAACACCCAAGAAGGAATATACAAAAGCCACATTCAAAGCTACACGGCTGGTGAACATGCAGACAGTGGAGTCCTTGGGGCCCAGGAGTCTTGACTTTCGCATTTCACACCATTTTGGCAATCTAGGATCTGGGCCTGAGAGCTTTTGGGGTCTGGACAATGCAGCAAGTATTCGCCTTGCATTGGAGTATTCCTATGATGGACGCCTGATGGGGGGCATCGGAAGAACCTCGCAGGGAAAACTGATGGACGGGTTTTTGAAATACCGCCTTTTGAAACAGACCGTAAGCGGCTCCATGCCGATAAGTGTCACACTCTTCAGCTCGGCTTACTATACGCTGGAAAAAGACAACAATGCCGCCTCCAGTGGCTTTGACCGGTATCATGACCGAGCCAACCGCCTTTCGTATTGTACCCAGATGATGATAGCACGTAAATTTTCGGAGTCCTTTTCTTTGCAATTGAGTCCTACCTATCTGCACTTTAACCAAGCCGAAAGTTTGGGGCAGCCTAATGATGTATGGGCAATAGGAGGACTATTACGCTTCAAAATGACAAAACGGAGCGCTCTGTTGCTTGAATATGTCTACAACTTCAACCTCTTTCCCGACCAAGGCTCTATTCGATATTACAATCCTTTTGCGATTGGTTATGAGATTGAGACAGGAGGCCATGTGTTCCAAATGTTTTTTACCAATGCTTCAGGAATTACCGAAACCCAAACCATTACCAATACCATTACCAGTTTTGAGAACTGGGGAATTGGCTTAGGTTTTAATATTTCACGTGTTTTTGCGCTTTAACAACTTCAAATTATGATGTATATTCTCTTCACTGCTCTACTGACGCTGACATTTGCATCGGAAGCACAGCTATATAAGAACAAAGACAATGGCCTGTCTGTAGATTTTTTCTCTGAAACACCAGTTGAAAACATTCAAGCCCATAACCAAAAGGTTACCTCTCTGATCAATTTACAGACCGATTCATTGGTGTTTAAAATCACACAAACCGATTTTAAATTCAAGAATTCGTTAATGGAGGAACACTATAACGAGAATTATGTCGAATCGGAAAAATATCCCTTTTCAGTTTTTCGAGGCAAACTAGACCAGAAGATAGATCCTAAATCAAACAAAGTGTACAAAGTAAAAGTAAACGGGATTCTGGACTTGCATGGGGTAAGGCAAAAGAGGGAAATCGAAGGCACGGTAGAAGTAAAAAACAATGTGGTGAAACTGCATTCGGAGTTTTTTGTAAAACTGGTAGACCACAAGATAGAAGTGCCAAAACTGGTATTCGAAAAAATAGCAGAAGCCGTTAAGGTGACGGTAGACGGTGAATACATGTTCTTCAAAATGAAGTGAAATCAATCGTAGCAAGCTGTGGTGTGGCTTCTTCTATCGAAGGGGTCAACGACAAATTGGAACGCATTAGAAAAGGGGAATTGGATAGATATTCCAAACATTTGTCCATTCATGAAGCAGAAATGCTGGAAGATGTAACCAAGAAAATGATTCTGCGCATAGTGGCCTTGTCCACGTCCAAGGTGAAACAATGTGCCGAAAGTGGAAACCAACAAAAAATGGTAGCTCTACTCCACCAATTGTTTGATAACAATGAGATACACTCTTTTTCATAGTAGATGTTTTTGAGCTTACAAAAGAAATGCTCTCGGACAATCATCTCCCCAATTAAGTGTTTACTGGGTGTGGAATGATCGGTATCTGGCAATCTGAGCACCCTATCTTCGAGGTAGGCCCCCTCCTAGTCCAAGTCTTCCAAATAAAGCAGTACCCTAGTGCATTCTTAGCTTTAGCATGACTTGTACTTGAATCCTGTAGAGGCGGGTGTTGTATTGTCGGCGGAGGAATATTTATACAGCAGTGCCAAGAATTATGCAGGGCTGGAGGAGAATCCTTTAGACGTGATTCTCTTAGAGGTCTCGTAAGTCTGAAGACTTGCAGAAAGACAGTCACAAGTCTCGCTTTGCTAAGACTTGCGCCAGGGAAGGGGATGTGCTGCCACTTAAAGATCCCTCCTTTGGTCGGGATGACAGTCGGGGCTGAAGGCTTTGAACATTACTTTATCTCTGCTCCTTGTTTTTAGATCCTTGCAGGATGACAGAAAGGGGGGAGGTAGGGCTTCGATGAATGTTTCTGATTCATGTGAGCGCAACGCTACTTGGACGGGAAAAAAGGAGGGTGTCGGGTGATAACACCTGACACGGCGGCGTTTCTGCTTCGGAGGGGATGTCGTTTTACACGACTGCAAGGTCGCGTGTACCATGTTGGAGCATCTCTTGTAAGAATGGAAACATCTCTTAGCCCAAACAGATCCTTCCTATCGTCAGGATGACATTCGAGGCAGTAAGCGCTGAACATAGGAAAACAAAAACCCTAAATCGAAATGAATCTTCCAAGTGACAAAAGGGGAGTGAAATAGCAGAAAACAATCGGGTCCTTTCCCCTCTAAACTCTAAACTTTGAACTACTATTCCGGTATCCCAATCCGCAAGGCCTTCAATCCTGTGACCCCTTGCAGTTCCTCCAAGTCCAAATACTCCAAGTCCTTGCCTAGGATCTTTTGCTCTTGCAGATAGTAGATGTGCTCCACATACTCTTGAATGTCTTTGGTGTTGAAATAGACGAGGGCAATGGTATTGGGTTGGGTAAGGCGCTCGCTGCTGCCTTTGATGTTGACTTTGTCGATGCGCTTTTTGATGACTTGGTAGCGGATGTTGTAGGTGCCTTCCACATCGAAGCGCCGCTCGTCATTACGGAAACTAATGTCGATAGGGTTGGAATGCACAAAGATGAGCTGCGTGGTATGCAATTGTCTCTCCATCTGGGGCAATAGGGCCTTGGTAATGCTGGCGATGGTGGCCATGGCGGTGAGCTGCCAAAGGCGCACGTTCTTCAGGTAGAGGTAATTAAAGGGATGATTTGGTGCGATGGATTGTCCGAGGTAGATATCGTATTCCACCCCATCGGTTCTGAATTTCTCGAAGTAGCAGGGATACGTTTCTTGGATCTCCGTTTTCCAAAGTTCCAAGTACTGGCTTACTGCACTGGTGATCGTTTGCATGGAGGTTTCCAAGGCGCGGCGATTTGCAAAGGCGGCCCCGTCTTCTTCTCGAATGCAGGCGAAATATTCCTGCACGGCAGGGCGCAGTCCGGGGTGACTGTCATTAAAATGTTGCAGGAAAGGATGCACTTCTATGTCCAGAAACTCTTTAATCTTCATCTGTTCATGGTCGACATAGGCACTCTGTGCCGCTGCCGCCCATTGTTTGCATTTGTAGATCAGCTCGTCCGTGAGGGCAATGTTCACTTTGGACTTGATGGTAGTGAGTGTCCCGATCAAGAGTTCAAACTGCACCTGCAAATCGGCCGTCAAAGCACTGTTGCGCTCGATGGTCGAGTTGCGGATATCTACGGCTCCGTACAAAGGATACACTTCCTGAAACAGAATGCTCTCTACCGGTATACGTTGGGTGCTGAACTGATTGTCTTTTAAGTAATGCCAAGCCACTTCGTTGAACTTCCACTGCACGGCAGGTTGCAGAGAGGTAAACTTGTCTTTGACCGTTGCCTCTATTTGGGCGTTGAAGTCTTCCAGATTGTCTTCCAATAGTTGGGCGAGGTAGGGCTTGGCCTCCTCCAGTTTTCCAAACAAGTTGGCACGGAGCAGATCTTTCACCTTGGTGTACACTTCTAAAAAACCAACTACCGTTCCGTTGTAAATGATGGGAATAAGGGCAAAAGATTCTACGCCTTGGGCTTTGATGTTTTTCACAACGGGAGCATCCTTAGTGTCTTCTTCTGTGATGGTCGGGTAAAAGAGTAGCCTAGGTTTTTGAGTGAACTCTTCCGCCCACCTCACATAGTTGTCGCCCGACACTCCTTGCTGGGAAGTGGCGTTCATCACAAGGCTGTAGCCATAGGTTTCATCGTGGAAAACAGGTTTCCCGTTTACAGTGTGTACAGGAATCAAGCCAAATTCGATCTGCGGCTCTCCTATCAAAGTCTTCAGCGATTCCACCACCTTGTCGAAATAGGACCTGATGTGGTTGTCTGTGCGGTTTAGGATGATGTTCTTGATGTTCTCGATGGCTTGCCGGGAGGTAGTGTCCGTGACCGAGATGACGGTAAACCCTTCGAACTTAAATTTGGAGAGGGGCAATTGTCGTTTCAGTGTGTCCCATTTGCTCTCTTCCTTTTCCATTTCACCCCGTATGGTATTGATGTCGAGCTTAGGGAGTTCCCCTTTGGCAGATATTTCCACAAAGCGGCCATCGATGGTGATCTTGCTGTATTTGATCAATCCCGTTTCAGGGTCTACTTGATTGATCAGCATCTCGTTGTTGTTCAAGCCAGAGAACCCGTACAAGCGTTCCAAGATCAAGGTGTAGATGATTCTGCTGGGCGATTGCTGTTGCATGACCTGCGTTTCGAATTCACAGGCTTCCTCCATGTCGGGGTTCATTCCATACAGCACCTCGTAAAACGCATCCGTACCATAAAACAGGGTAGGAGTAAGCGGAACTCCCAATCCCCATAGGTTTTCCTTTTCGTCCACGATGGCAGGCACCAGCAAACTATAGAGCAAGCTCAGTTCGTCTTTGTACGCATCCACGTTGGCAAGGCTCAGGTCTCCGACTTCCGCCTGTTTGGCTTCCAGCTTTTGCAAGACAAACTCGAAGAAGCCTTTCTTCATGGTCGTTTCCTCTGCCTCCCTCTTGCGAAGGTGCGCCATAAATGGTTTCAGGGAGAGCACGATCTCGGCCTCCACCAATTCAGGCTCTTGCTCGGAGATGACGACGACGGTAGTTTGCATCCTTTTGGTTTAGAGTTTAGTGTTGCGAGTACGGGGTTGTGCCACTGTCTATTCGCAACTTAAATCTTCGGTTTAAAGTTCTTTTTAAATATAGATTGATAACAAGAAAGATCGGATCATTGGAGCCTAACTCTGGACTCTAAACTCGCAACTCTGAACTAGAATCTAAACCCCATCGTCACGTACGGATACCAGCCTTCTTTCGAGTATCCTGCCACCACTTGGAGCAACACCATTTGTGCGGGGGCGAAATAGACACCACCGCCCACACCTTGGTGAATGTCTTTGCTGTTGTAGCCTTCGGCCCATACTTTGCCAATGTCGTAAAAACCCATGATGCCCAGTTGTCCGGGCAAAATGTAGCTGCCGATTTGCGCGAGTTTAATGCGTAGTTCAAAGTTGTTGTAAAGCATCTGCTCACCTGCATACCGATACTGTTTGTAGCCCCAGAGGTTTTCTTGTCCACCGAGAAAGAGCGATTGGTAGAAGGCAGTTTTCCCAATGGTGACACCACCCCCGATCCTATTGGCAATGACCACGTTGCTGTGCTTGTCGAGCCGTTTGTACACCGCTATTTCGGGTATGAACTGGGCGAAGGACATCGCATATTCGTTGGCTCCATAATAGGCTTGCGTACGCACGTTGATGTAGCCGCCACTCGTCGGTAGGAGCGGGTGGTTCCGGCTGTCTTTTGTGTATTGAACAATTAATCCGGGGAAAAGTTTGTCCTCCGCCACCGTGCTGCTGTCGTAGGTATGGAGCTCGGAAGTTTGGTTAATGAAGCGGCCCACGTTGTCTTCCGCCTCGTAGCGATAGTATTGGAAACTGACTCCTGCCGAAAGCGAATTGCCCCTGGGGAAGCGCCAGCGTAACATTGGATCCATTTGGTAAATGCCGAAGCGAGTGCGATAATAGGTGGTAGAATGTTCCGAGCGATTGTATTCCGTGTTATTGCCCAACCCAAAAAAGTTCT
>Ga0164241_10005537_pt1 | contig 11774 bp, 8 predicted proteins | sample OricomyardsoilBY_FD_108780 | JGI IMG/M metagenome (GOLD analysis project Ga0164241, IMG submission 108780) | Backyard soil microbial communities from Emeryville, California, USA - Original compost - Back yard soil (BY) | ecosystem: Environmental > Terrestrial > Soil > Unclassified | place: USA... | reverse complement strand
CGTCAGCGCGAAGACCTCGTCCGTGGCGCCAGCGCTGGCCGGGGCAGACGCGGCGAGGGCAGGGCAGCCGACCGCGCTGTAGTCGTCCTCGGCCGCTGGCTTCGAGAGGTCGCCGGTCGCCGTCAGCTTGCCTCCGCTGCCCGCCGTGAACGTCAGGGGCAGGCTGCAGTCGTGGCCAGGGCGCTCCTCGCACAACGCGCTCGTGCACTGCTCGCCCGCGCCGCAGGTGCACGTACCGCCGCAGCCGTCGTCGCCGCAGGCACCCACCGTGCAGGTCGGCGTGCACAGCGCCTCGACCAACACCGTGTAGGCGCCTGCCTCGCCCGCGGCATATGTATCGACGACAATCCAGTGTGTCGTGTTGGCGGCCAGCGACAGCGTCACCACCTCGGCCACACCGTAGCCCGCCTCGTCGCTGTAGCCGCGGCACTGCGCGCCGAGGCAGGTCGCGCCCGACATCACCTGGACGAATACGTCGCCGTCGGTCGGCATGACTGTGATTCTGTAGTTGCCGGTGGTCGGGACCTGGAGTGCGAAGACTTGATCCTCGGTGTCGACTCCGTCGGGACGGAATGGGCTCGTCCCGAGCTGCGTGCACGAGCCGACCTCGAACTCGTCCGGGTCGCTCGGCGTCTGGTCGACCAATGACAGATCGCCGGCGCCAACCCAGGTGCCAGGCATCGTTCCGGGCGTCAGCTCGAACGGCAACGCGCAGCCATCGCCCAGCACCGGGGCCTCCTCGAGCGCCGCCACGCTCACGCTGTATCTGCCCGCCGATGCCACGCTGCGGGCGTCGATGGCGAGACGGTAGCTGCCCGCTACGAGCTGGATGTCGAGCGTGTCGGGTGCCCCGGCGATGCCCGTGTCGACGGCACCGACACAGCTCGTGCAGGTCGTGTCGGAGAACAGCATGAAGTAGGTGTCGACGCCCGCGCTCGGCGTGACGGTGATGCGGTAGCGCGCCGCGCTGCTGACCGTGAAGCTCCAGAGCTCGTCCGGCGTGCCGACGCCGCTCGGCGGGGATCCGGCGAGCGTCGGGCACGTGCCGGTGGTGATGTCGTCGGCCCGATTGGCCGCCAGGTCGCCGCTGCCGACGAGCGCACCCGCCGCGCCGATGGTGAGGGGGCGCGGGTCGGTGCAGGTGTCGCCGGGCGTCGGAGTCACGCATTGATTGGAGATACACTGCTGATTGGCGTCACAGCCGCAGGTGTGTCCACACCCGTCGTCCATTCCGCAGGCATTGCCGGCGCACTGCGGCACACAGACACAGCTATTGCTGGTGGTGTCGCAAGAGAGGCCATCGGCGCATGGGCAGCGCTCGCCGCAACCATCGTCGGCGCAGCTCCCGACCGTGCAGCTATTGGGCGTGCAGCCCTGCACGACCTTGAGCACGTACTGTCCGCCGGCGTCCGGCTCGAACGCGTCGACGACGATGAAGATTGACTCATTGGCAGCGAGCGTCACGGTCGAGCGCTCGATGCCGCCGTCGCCGAGCTCGTCGGTGAAGTCGCTGCAGGTGTCGCCGCAGCTCGCGTCGCGATGGAAGTAGATCATGGGATCGGCGCCGCCGCTGGGCGTCACCGTCACGTCCCAGTGACCGGCCGTCGGCGCGGTGAACTTCCAGACCTGATCGGCGACACCGTAGCCGGTGAAGACATCACTGCACGCGAGCGCGTCGGCATCGTCATTCAGCGTCGTCGTCGGACCATTGTCGCCCGCGCCGACGTATCCACCGGGCCCGGGCTGGAGCACGATGGGGGTGCTGCAGTCGTCGCCGAGCGGCGCGGGGCGGCGCGGGTCGAACACCAGCTCGTAGCTGCCGAAGCCGGCCGGCGTGCTCTCGTCGACGAAGCTGTCGACGACCACGCTCACCGTCTGGTTGGCGGCTAGCACGACCTTGGCGATGTCGGTCGCGTCGACGCCCTCGCCGATGGTGTCCGCGCCGCGCACGCACGTGCCGCTGCTGCTGGCGCTGCAGTCGGCGAGCACGTAGAAGGCCAGGTCCGCGGTGTCGGCGCGCAGTGTGATCTGATAGCTGCCAGCGGTCGGCGCAGTGAAGCTCCAGACCTCGTCGGGCGCGCCGTCGCCGAGCGCCCACTCGACCCCCGCGCACGCGCCCTCGGCCACCGCGTGGTCGTCGGCCATGCCGGTGGTGTCGCCCGTCACCGTGATGGGCGCGGTGAAGCTCGCGGGCACGGTGACCACACGCGCGTCGTCGCAGCGCTCGCCGCTCGGCGGCACGACAACATCGACGTCCTCGGGTGCGCTGGTGTCGGTCGCGCTGGTGTCGTCATCCACGACCTCGGTCGCGGCGCTGTCGTCGAGCGTGTCGATCACCGCGTCGGAGTCAGGGGACTCAGTGCTGTCGGGGACGCTGGTGTCGGTCGTGGCCGGCACGTCCTCGAACGACGTCTCGAGCACCGACGACGCGTCGGTGGTGGTGTCGGGTGTGACCTTCTGGCCATCGCCGCCACACGCCGCCAGCAATGCAATCATCCACACCGACGCGATCGAGCTGCCGTGACGCATGAACCCTCCCAGCCGCGGGAAAGCTAGCGTACGGCAAGGCCCGCCACAACCGCGCTCGCGCGCAGGCTCAGTAATCCTGGCCCGCGTCCCACACGCGCTGCAGCTCGGCGGCGAAGGCCGCGATGAGCTTCGGGTCGGTCGAGACGACGCAGTTCTCGCGGTTCTCGGTTCCCGCGCTGCGGGTCCAGTTGTACGAGCCGTTGAGCAGCAGGCGATTGTCGAAGATCGCGAACTTGTGGTGCATGTGCGCCTCGCTGCGATCGACGCGCACCTTCATGCCGGCGTGCGCGAAGCGCCCGATGTCGCTGCCGAGATCGCCGCTCTTGAGGTCGTCGCTGATGACTCGGATCTTCACGCCGCGGCGGTGCGCGGCCAGCATCGCTGTGGCGATGCGATCGTCGGTGATCGTGAACACGCACACGTCGACCTGCTCGTGCGCGCCGTCGAACGCGCGCACGACCAGTCCACAGACGTCCTGGTGGGGTGCGAAGACGACGTCGGCGTGGGCGTCGTGGTGCGGTGCGACGACCTCGTCGGAGGTCGCGCGCACGACACCTTCCAGCCACTCGAGCACGCCGTCGATGTGCGCGTGCTCCTTCGCGACGCCGAACGCGATGGCACGCATGCGGCCTACGAGCGCAGCGTCACCATCCACGAGCTGCGCCAGGGCCTTACGCTCGCCACGCGAGAGCCGGTGATCTTGCCAGCTCAGGCGCAGCACATCCGCGAGCTCTTGGTCGTTCACGATGCCCCGTTCAGGGCTTTGGCTCGAGCTTCATGTCGAGGTTGATCTTGAGCGACATGTCCTGCTTCTGCCCGGCCTGATCGACGGACAGGTTCATGGACATGGTGTTCTTGCCCGTCGTCGTGACCGGCAGGACCTTCGACAAATCGAGCGTCGCCTCGGCCATGCCGCTGCCCGACATCTCGTTGAGCTTCGCGCCCATGCCGGCCGGCATCTGCGGCATCTGCATCGTCTGCGGCGGCGCCGAGAGCTGCACGGTGAACTTCAGCTTCACCATCTTGCCGTCGATCGCCACGACCTCGTAGGTCGCGACCTGATCGATCTTGATGCCCTGCTGGTCGAGCTTGGTCGTCGACTGCCACTTCGCGCCGATACCCACCGGCTCAGTCGGGAAGGGAATCGCCATCTGATTGAGCGAGCGCTGGAAGTTGTCGACGATCTGCGTGAGCTCGGCGGGCGCATTGTCGGGGACCGCGAACTTGGCTTCCTTGACGACGCCGTGCTGGTCGATGACCGACGCGCCGGTCATGCCCACGATCTTGCCGATCGCCGTCTTCATCGTGTCGACCACGGCCGGCATCACGCCGGTCGCTTCGCCGACATCCGCGGACTCGACCTTGAACGTGAACGCCGTGTCGCCATTGGCGCGCACCTCGTCGATGGTCGTCGACACGCCCATCATCATCGGCGGCAGCGCCATCGGGATGTTCTGGCCGCTGATGGCCATGGTGGTGTCCATGGTCATCGTCATGAGCGCGGTCTGCTTGTCGCCGGCCGTCGGCGAGAGCTTCAGCTCGACGCGCGGATCGGCGCCCGGCTCGAGCAGCTTGGTCGTCGTCTCAGAGCCGGTGTTGGTCGGCGCCTCGGTCGGCGGCGCGGTCGTCGCGGGAGGCGCCATGGTCGGGTCGGCCGGCTTCTCGGTCGGCGCGGCGTTGGGATCCGCGGGCTTCTCGGTCGGCGCCGCGGTCGGCTCGGCCGGCTTCTCGTCGGGCTTGGCGGTCGCCTTCTCGTCGGGCTTGGCGGTCTCGGCGGCCGGCTTCGGCTCTTCCTTCTTGCCGCAGGCGGTGATGCCGCTGGTCCCGAGCAGGGCGAGCGCGACGAACAGGGCCTTCATTCGAATCATCATGAGCTACCTCCGCGGCGGCCTTAACGCGCGCTTCCTACGGGTGTCAATGGGCTCCGCTGGGGCAGCGGGCGGCTGCGTGGCGCACGCCTCGGCCGCCTCGATGACGCGCTTGGGCGGGATGACGCCCTTGAAGCGCACGAGGCCGCCGAATGCGTCCAGAGCGGACAGGCCTGCGCGCTCGTCGCCGGCGTCGAGGCCGCCCTTCTCGGCGAACGCCACTATCAGGTTCGGCGGGCCATGGCGCTGCAAGAGCTCGAGGCGCTTGGCGAAGCCGGCACGGCGCCACGCGAAGACCAGCTCGAGCAGCGCCTCGCGCCCGTCCGCGTGCCGCAGGACGAAGTCCGGCAGCAGCACGTCGCGCCCGTCGAGGTCGACCAGCGCGGCGCCGCGCTCGAGCGACCAGAGCGAGCCGAGCGCCTCGAAGCCACGCACGAAGTGCTCCTCCTCGGCCGAGATCCAGGTGCCGTCGTCGAGGTGCTTGCGCTCGACCTCGAGCGGCGAGTCCTGCGACAGCTCGAGGCGCGCGCTGCGGCCCTTGCCCGGGCCCGCGAGCGTCACCTCGGCGGCGAGCGTCCAGCGCGTGCAGCGCACCAGCGCCGGCAGCAGCAGCGCGAGCTGCAGGCCGTAGCGACTGGTCTGCTTGAAGAGCGACAGCGGCCCATCGAGCGTCAGCTTCCAGCCATTGTTGGTCGGCGCGACGCGTGTCAGTAGGCGGCGGAACTTCAGCTCGCGAAAGAGCGCGCGCGCCCGCTTGGCGTCCAGCTCGGTGAGCTCGACCTCGACCTCCTTGGCGCGCAGCAGCGCGGCCTGGGCCAGCGCGACGTTGTAGTTGCGCAGCAAGGTCGGCGCGTCGATCGGCTCGAAGGCCGTGACCCATTGCTCGTGCGCTCGGTCGGCATAGAGCCCGCTCTCGACCTGCTCGACCGTCAGCGACAGCTCGGCTGCCACGCGCTCGAGGATGACCGCGCGTGGGGTCGCCGGCGGCTGGCCGATCGGCCACGCGGCGCCCGCCGAGCGAAACACCGCGGCCCGGATCTCGGCCGGCGGCGCGGCCGCGCGCGTCTCGGTGGTGGTGCGGTCGAGCAGCAGCTTGGCCAGGCCTTTCCAGAGGATCGGCTCGGAGCGCGTCTGGGTCAGCTCGGCTATCGCCTCGTCGAGCACGAATGCCTGATGATTCAGTGATGACTCATGCGCCAGAATCATGTCGCTGGCGCCGGCCAGCAAGCGCTCGTCATCCGGCGCGATCCAGCGCAGGTGGGCGACCCCCTTGCGCACCGTCGCCCGCACCAGGTCAGCGGTCAGCACGCCAGGCCTCGCTCAGCGGTACGCACCGTGCTCCCGACGCCGGTCCGACACGTGCTCTTCGGCCGTGCCACCCGTGATGATCTCGTAGAGGGTGGCGGTCTTGTCGCCCTGCTTGCGCAAGAGGCGCCCGAGGCGCTGCACGTGCTCGCGCACGGTGGCCGTGCCGGCCAGCACCACGCCGATCTGCGCGGTCGGCAGATCGACGCCTTCATTCAGCACGCGTGCCGTCACGACCGCGCGGATGCGGCCGGCGTTGAAGTCTTCGAGCACCTGCTTGCGCTCGGGGCCAGGAGTCTCGTGGGTCAGCGCCGGCACGAGCCACGTGCGCGAGATGTGGTGCACGGTGTCGTTGTCGGCGCAGAAGATGATCATCGGCTCGTGCGCGTGCTGCACGAACAGCGACTCCAGCACGCTCAGCTTCTCGCTGCTGCGGAGCGCCGTCTGACGCTGCGCGCGCCAGGCCGAGAACGCCGCCCGCCCCTCCTGGCCGGTGCGCGCGACCGTCTGCAGGAAGCGTCCCCAGCCCTCGGGCGAGCCCATCGAGATGCGGTGGCGCTCGACGAAGCCGCGATAGGTCGCGCGCGCTTCGTCGTGCAGCTGGCGCTCGCCTTCGGTGAGGTCGACGCGCACTCGAATCGTCTCGTAGGCCGCGAGGTACTCGCCCTTGAGGTCCTGGATGTCGCGTCGATAGACGGTCTTGCCGACCAGCTCGACGAGGCGCGACTCGGAGCCGTCGCCGCGCTCGGGGGTGGCCGTGAGGCCGAGGCGGAACGGCGCCACCATGCCGTCGGCCGCGAGCGCGTAGGCCGGGCTCGGCAGGTGGTGGCACTCGTCGAAGACGATGAGCCCGTAGCGATCGCCGAGCGTCTCGACGTGCAGGTGCGCCGAGTCGTAGGTGGTCGCGGTCAGCGGCTTCAGGTCGTAGGTGCCGCCGCCGAGTGAGCCGACCTGCTCGGGTCCGAACGCCGTCTGCAGCAATCCCACCCATTGATTCATGAGATCAATCGTCGGGGCAATGACCAGCGTGGAGCGCTGCACACGCGCGATGGCCATCTCGGCGACGTACGACTTGCCGGCGCCGGTCGGCAGCACCACCACGCCGCGCCGCCCGCCCGCCATCCACGCCTCGATCGCCTCGGTCTGGTGCGGGTGCGGCGTGCGCGTGCGGCGCGCCACCAAGCTCAGCTCCTGATAGCCGCGCGCCTGGTCCTCGACCTGCAGGCCGGCGCGCACGAGCGCGGCCAGCGCCAGGCGATACATGCGCGCCGGCGCGCGCAGGCGATTGGCGATACGCGCGTCGGGGATGAATCCGTAGGGCGCGAGCAGCGCCGCGCCCGCCTCGTCACCTTCGTAGAGGATGGTGCCTCGGTCGTAGCGCAGCGCGGCGGTCACTGGACCTCGCGTACTTCGAGCGCGTCCTTGCGCGCGTCGGCGGCGAGCACCAGCAAGCGCACCTGCTCGCCCGCGTGGCGCCGCTTACGCAGGTGCACCAGCTCCTGCAGGTTCAGCTTCTCGACCTCGATGAGGGTCTTCTTGCCGACCTCGCGCAATACGCGCGCATCGAGCGTCTGACCCGGGTTCTGGGCCAGGTAGCGCAGCGCGAAGAAGCGGCGTGAGTCGGACTCGACGCGCTTCACGAGGCCGGCGCGCCGCCCGATCTCGAAGATCATCGCCTCGAGGTTCTTCGCCGAGTAGACCGGTCGCCCAGTTCGTAGCCACGCGACCAGCTGCTGGTGCATGAGCAGGTCGGCGTAGCGCCGGATCGGGCTCGTGAGCTGTGTGTAGGCGCTGACGCCGAGCGTGAAGTGCGAGCTCGCGTTGGTCGTGAGCGCGCTCGGCTTGAGGCGCCGGAGCAGCTCGTACTGGCGCGCGGGATCATCGATGCGGCCGGTCTTCGGATCGGTGGCCGGCGTCGGATCGTCAGGCGCCGCCTGCGTGCGATAGAGGCAGGGGATGGCACGCTCGACGCACAGCTCGGCGGCCGCGGCGCAGGTCGCGACCATCAGCTCGGAGACGAGCTGGCGCGCGGGTCCGAGCGGGTCGCCGACCTTCGGTCGTACGGTGCCGTCGGCCTCGCGTACGTAGTACACCTCGGGCCGCTGGAAGGTGATCGCGCCGCGCGCGTGACGTGCGTCGCGGTGGCGCGCGATGACCCGAGCGATGGCGCGCAGGCGCTCCGCGAGCGGCGAGTCCTCGCTCGTGAGCAGCCGGTCGGCGACGTCGTAGGTCAGCGTGTGCACGACGCGCACGCGCGCGCGCACCAGCTCGAGGTCGCGGATACGCCCATCGGTCTCGACGCGGAACGAGAACACCAGCGCGCCGCGCGGCTCGCCTTGCACGAGCGAGGCGGCGTCCTCGGCGATGCGCGACGGCAGCATCGGCACCTTGCCCTCGGGCAGGTAGAGCGTCGAGACACGCTCGAACGCCGCCTTGTCGATGAGCGAGCCGGGGCTCACCCACGCGGCCGCGTCGGCGATCATGACGTGCAGTCGATCGGGATCGTTGGGATCCCAATGAACGGCGTCATCGACCTCGGTGGTGTCGGGGTCGTCGATGGCGATGGCCTCGAGGTGCGTGAGGTCCTTCAGCGTCGGCGTCGGTGGCGAGGCGACCAGGCGCTCGGCCTCGGCCAGCACCTCTGGCGCGAACACCAGCGGGACCCCCGCCTTGAGCGGCGCCAGGTTGGTGTCGGGCGCGAGCTGGCCGAGGCGCACGAGCAGCTCGAAGGCGACCTGCGCGGGCGCGCTCAGTGGTATGGCGAGTGCTTTGGCGAGCGGCTCGACGAACGTGTAGTGCGTGCTCTCGCGACCATGCAGTGCCAGGTCGAGCCAGCCCGCGAGGTAGTCCGGGTCGAGCGTGCACGGCGCGCCCGCGAGCCCGCTCTTGAAGCCCGCGACCGCCGCGTCGAGGCGCGCCTGCGCGAGCTGCGCGACGCGTCGCTTCTCGAGGGTGTCGGCGACGGCCTCGTTCGACTCACGCACCAGCTGCCGCTCCTTGATGCGGAAGTAGGTGCTGTCGCGGAAGATGGCCAGCGCCACCGCGTCCTCGGCGGCCGCGCCTTCCTTGGCGAGCGCGTAGGTCGCGACGGTGCTCATGGTGGTGTCGGGCGCGTCGCGCCAGGCGCGCTCGAGGTCGACGGCGCCGACCAGCGCCTGCACCTCGGACCAATATGCTGGCATCTCCTCAGGGCTCGCCAGGACCTCACGACCGACCCAGAACAGGCGCTGGGGGCTGACCGCGAAGCGCTCGCCGATGAGGTTCTGCAGCACGAAGCGCACACCCTCGCGCGCCGCCACCCACGCGGGGCCGAGCTCGCCGCGCTCGGCAAGGAGTACGACCGTGCCGGGTGAACCGTCGCTCATCGTGCGAGCCTTGCCACGAGCGGGCCAGCGCCACAAGCTGATTCCTCCGCGCTGCCTCGGCGACGAACTCATCGGGGCGCAGAGTCGATCGGCGTCATGGGCATGGCGTATGGCCACCACAGCGAGCGCCTATTGGCGTCGACCGCGACGCGCGCGGAGGAGCGAGGGAAGGGGCGTCATCCATCTCGCCCGCAACAGTGACCACGCTCACGGTCGACCTCAGCAAGCTCTCCTGCAGGCGCAGCAGCCGTACGGCGGCGCCGCCAAGGCGATCGACGAGCCGTCGACCCTGCGCTTCGCCGCGCACATGACCGCTCGCAATCCGAGCTTGGTGCTCGGCGACGCTGGCTCGACCTCACGCCCGAGGACACGACGAGAGCCCGGGTCGCACATGCGGCCCGGGCCCTTCATTCAGAGGCGCTTGATAGGTAGCGCCTACTTCAGATCGCCGAGCCAGATCTCCACGCGCCGGTTCTTCGCGCGGCCAGCCTCGGTGGCGTTGGTCGCGACCGCGCCGCGCTCGCCACGACCGAAGGTCACGATGCGCTGCTCGCCGACGCCGTAGCCGACCAGCACGGCCTTGACGGCCTTGGCGCGCTGCAGCGAGAGCTCGTCGTTGTACTGCTCGGGGCCCATCGCGTCGGCGTGACCCGCGATGACGATCTCGTCGTCGCCGTGGTCTTTGAGGATATTGGCGATGTACTCGAGCTTGCTCTTGGCGGTCTCCTTCACGACCGCGCTGTTGGTGTCGAAGAAGACACCCGAAGTGAGCGAGATGGTCATCAAGCGCTCGCCCTCGCTGACCGTGCTGAACTCACGGATGGCGCGCAGCCAGGCGGCACGTCCCGCCTCGGCCTGGAAGCGCGTGTTGCGGTCGGCCCAGCCGGTGCGCATGCCGTTGTTGCCCTCCATCACGACCATACGCAGGTCCGCGACCTGGCGCGCGTGATCGGCCTCGAGGTGCGCCCGGTAGGCCTTCTCACGGGTGGTGCGCGAGTCGCCGTTGTGCTCGTAGCTGCCCTCGGCCTCGGCGAGCGCCGCGCCGGCCACCGCCAGCTCGTCCGGCGCGTTGGTCGCCGCGCCGCCCTCGGACGCGGCCGAGTAGGCGATGCGCGCCTGGCGGAGCTCGCGCGGCGCGGTCGAGGCGCAAGCGGCGAGCGACAGCCCGGCGGTCCCGAGCACGAGCATGGACAGTCGTTTCCATGACTGGGTCATAGTGATCCTCTCTTGTTTGCGTGTGCGTGGCGTCGCCGCGCTACAGGTGCCTGAGGCGCGGTGACCGACGAACCGTCGACGCCGAGGCGGCCGATGGAAGAGGGGTGGCGTTCGTAACCGCGACCCGGCCCCTCGCTCGGGGGCGGCGAGGAGGTCTGGTATCACCCGCAAGACCGCGTAGGGCCGACGTCTCATCGGTCTCGCGTCAGGAGCAGTGTGCCAGCGACGACTCTGCTGTTGGGCTTTGTCCTCCAGATCGCATTCCCAGATGGGCGCACGCTCTCCGACCGCGAGGCGCTGTCGGTGCGGGCCCTGCGGAGCGCCGGCTGTGACGTCCACGCGCTCGATCGCGAGCGCCGCGACGCCATCGCGCGCGCCGCCCAGCGCGTGTCTGGGGCTCTGTCCGACGAGGCGGTGCTGCAGCTGATCGCTGACAAGCACGACTGGGTCGTCGAGACGCCCGACGGCGGCTGGACCACCGTCGCCGCGCTCGGTGACGGCCGCATCGAGGCGCTCGCGGAGGCGTCGCGAGTGGCGATCATGAGCTATGGTCGGGGCTTGGGCGCACCGTGTGGCGAGCCATTCGGCGATGACGCGATGAACGCGTTCACCAACATCGGCGAGCCGGTGGTGTTCTTCTGGGAGCCGTACCTCGATCGCATCGCCGCGCGCGGCGAGAGCGGCACGCGCGACCTGGCGCGCACGCTCGCCCACGAGCTCACGCACACGCTCGGGCACACCCACCACGACGGCGAGGCCGCGCTCGGCTCGAGCGCCTACGCCAACACGGTGCCGGTCTACGTCGGCTGCCTGGTCGAGCGCTGGCCCGACCAAGCGGCGATGGCGCGCTGCGGTCGCTGATGGTTGGGATCCCAATCATTGGGATCCAAATCATTGGGATCCCAACGAACGGGCGAGCGTGTCGACCAGCTTGAGCAGCGTCGGCAGGCGGTGTGGTCCGTGCATCGTGCGCACATGCTCGGCCGCGTCGGCCACGCCGTGGCTGGTGACCCACAGCGGTCGCTGGCTCGCGCCGCGCAGCACCGGCACGGCCGGCGCGCCCGTGCGCGCGCGCTTGGCCACGCCGACGACCGGCAGGCCGGTCACGTCGGCGAGGTGCTCGCCGAGGCCCGCCACGCCCTCGGCGAGCCACACGTAGCCGTCGACGATCAGCACGGTCGGTGCCACTGGCGCGAGCGCCAAGACCGCGACGAGCGGCGGCAGCTCGCGCTCGGCGAAGCGGCCCGAGACGTACGGCGCGATGTCCCGCGTCAGTGCGGTCCAGCTGCAGGTCGCGCGCTCGTCGGTCCAGCGCTCGAACGCGACCGCCGCGGCGAGCGCGTGGTCGTCGCGATAGTCGACGTCGAGCGCGACGATCATCGCGCGCGCTTCGCCAGCCTGGCGATCACGTCCCGCTGGTGTCGAGCTTCTCGAGCTCTTCGGCGCCCGGGAGCTGCGACAGGTCGGGCACCACGACGATCTCGATGCGGCG
>Ga0164241_10005536_pt1 | contig 11774 bp, 8 predicted proteins | sample OricomyardsoilBY_FD_108780 | JGI IMG/M metagenome (GOLD analysis project Ga0164241, IMG submission 108780) | Backyard soil microbial communities from Emeryville, California, USA - Original compost - Back yard soil (BY) | ecosystem: Environmental > Terrestrial > Soil > Unclassified | place: USA... | reverse complement strand
GAGCTCGCGCTCGCGGCCGACGGCGTCGCGCAGGCCATGGGCGGCAAGCCCATCAAGAAGCTGGTCTACGTCCCGGGACGCATCCTGAACTTCGTCGTCTGAAGCCAAGACGTCGAAATCGGGCCGGGCGTTGGCTCGGCCCGATTCGCGGGCGCAGCATGACGCGCATGACGAAGCGCATCCGCGGACGCGTCCTCTCCGTCGTGGCAGTCGCCGCGGCGCTCGCCGGTTGCGCCTACCGCGTCCCCGAGCCGGGCGTCGCGGAAGGCATGCCGACATTGACCACAGAAGACGTTCGCACCGCAGAGATCACCGTCCAGGACGACCACCACATCCTCGACGCGGAAGAGACGCGAGCCCTCCGCGTCGAGGCGGAGAGGATGCTCGGGATCGCGCTCGCGCCGACCCACGGGGTCGCGGGCGCGGGCGCGCGGATCGTGCTCCGAATCGTCGTCGTGTCGGGCGAGGGCTACGCGGAGAACGCGCTCCGCACCGACGGCATCGCGTTCGTCGGATTGTTTCCGGCGCTCTTCGGCATGGTGATCGAGAACGCGAAGGTCGCCGCCGACCTGCGCGTGGAGAAAGACGGTCTCGTCTTCCTCGGACACGACGTCGCAGAGCGGGACGGGAGTCTCTTCGCGCCTGCAGAGAAGCGCGCCCTCGGTCTCGCCATGCGTGGCGCCGTCGAGTCGGCGCGGCCCGCGCTCGCGAGCGAGTAGGTCTGGCGCGCGACGCTACCGCTTCGCCGCGGCGCTGTTTCTCGTGTGCAGCGCGAACGAGCGCTCGTGGCCGACAGCCCATGCCTCGCCTCGCATCCAGCTCGTCGCCGCGCGCGCCAAGCGAAAGTCGAAGCCGTCATTGATCGCGCGCGCGACGAGGTTCGTCAGGCATGGGTAGACGCGCAGATAGAGCACCGCGCGCGTCTCGGGGCCTCCGATCCGCCAAGCGTCGCCGTACATGCGCCGCATCGCTCGGTACTCGATCCAGTCGTAGACGTTGCCGGTGGTCGTCGACGGTACGCGAGCCTCGAGTCGTTGCGCCCACAGCTCGACGTCGGCCACGATCTCCTCGGCGACCTCTTCGCGTACTTCGGCAGCGATACCTCTTTGCGGCAAGAGCTCGACCCAGTGCGCGCGCAAGACGTCCGCGAGGTCCGCCTTGATGCGCCGACGCAGCGCGTAGACCGCGGACCGGTCGATCCCGAGCTCACGGACGCGCGCGTCGAAAGCGCCCTCCGGGACGAGGACGTCGAACACGTGGTCCCACGTCTCGCACGCGCGGTGAAAGTAGAACGTTCGAGCCGAGCGGGTATCTGCGAGCAGCAGCCCTGCGTGACAGGCGACCGCTCGGTCGAGCGGATCGTTCGGCAAGCGGGGTTCGCTCACCTTCGAGGGGGCGAGCGTGTCGAATGGGATGCGTTCGAGATCGGGTCGACCGAGGATCCACTGCTCGACACGGCCGCGCGCGCGGCGCGTCGTCCGACCACTCAGTCGCGCCGCGATCGCTCGACACAGCGGATCGTCGCTCTCGGCGAGGAGAACGACGTCTTCGAGCTCACCGCGACGCAGCATGTCGAGCACGAGGAACTGACGCGCTGTTCTTCGCGCCTCGACGCAGCCTTCCGTCGTCTCGACGACCAACGCCTCGAAGAGCATGCGCGCAGTCGCCAGGTCGCCGTCCATCGCCGTCACGAGCCCGAACGCGGTCATCCCGATGGCCTCGACCGCCTTCGGCCTGCCCATCTTCGCGCGCACGTACGCGAGATCGGAGGGGGCGCGATCGGCTCGACCGACGAGCCATCGCGCGGTCATGAACGCCGCGCCTGCGCGCCACGAATCGCGCAGCTCGAACGGCCAGAGCAAGAGCGTCGCCCAATAGACATGCCATGGACGCCTCGCGAAGCGCGTGACGAGGAGCACGAACGGCCACGACCAGAGCGCCGCAAGCCACAGCGGCGTGAGCGCGAAGCCGAGCACGGGTGAAGAGACGAAGGTGACCGGCGCCACCGCCAAGACGCCACCTCGCAGCAGGAGTTGCGCCGCGACAGGTCGCTGCGGGCGCCGGAGGCCCATCCGCAGGAGCCAGAGCAACGGCAGCAGCGTGATCAGCGAGGTAGGTTCCAACCCAAGACCTCGAAGGCGTCGAAGGACGCGGGCGGAGTGACGTCGCGCGGTGCCGTCACCGCGCTGTCTTTAGGCAACAGCACCTCGTGCTGAAAACGCGTCTGTGGGTCGCGCAGCGAGACCATCGCCTCGCGCACCACGTCGACCGTTCGCGCCATCGGGCCCCAAGGCGTGCTGTAGGTCGACGCCTTCTTCGAGCCCACCTCGAGCTGAGCGATGAGCTTCCGCCCTTCGCGCTCGATCTCCGTCGCCGTCGCCTGGCTCGCGAGCCCGAGCACGAAGAACGGGTTCCTGCGCGGGTCGCTCGGAGAGACGGCCTGGGATGCGCGCTCGCTCACTTCACGCTGGAACCATGGCCGCGTCGACGCGCTTCTTCGCCGGGGCGCCGAAGCTCCCACAGCTCGACGACTGCGTTGCGCGCCGCGGCGTCGTCCTTCTTTCCGAGCGCGGCGCGCCCCTGCACGATGATCTCCTTCGCGCGGCGCGGGTCGGTCGTGCGCGTCGGGTTCGAGCTGTAGTAGTCGAGCTCGCCTGCGAGGTTCTGTGGATCCTGCAGGTAGAGCGCGTTCGACAGTCTCCGCATCGCGCGCAGCCGCTGGTCGAGCGCGCGCGCGTCATGAGCCGCCAGCGCGCGCTTGATGCCGCCGACGATCCCTTCGAGGAGCTGCCGATCGGCGCCGGAGCCGTGACGCGACACGTTGTGGGCCGCGAACGTCGCCTCTTCGAGCGCGGCCGACTCCAGCTCCGGCCACGCGCTGCGCGATTCGTAGTCGGCGAGCTCGCCGTCCGAGTCGGACAGCGTACGGCGTGCACGCTCGAGACCATCGGCGTCGCCGCCATCGGCCGCCGCGAGGTCTCGCTCTGCGCGTCCGAGCGCGGCGTCGATTCGCGAGAGCTGCGTGCGAATCGACGCGTCGGTCGACTTCGCGAACGCTTCCTCGACCCGGCGTTGCAGCGCCGCGTGACGCTCTCGAAGATCCGCGAGCGACGCTGTCGGAACGTCCACGTTCACGATCTGATCGAAAGACTGCCCGAGCGCTTCGACGCGCGCGCTCGCCGTCAGTCGACCGCCGCGATCGAGCCCGAGCGCCACCTCGATCGCCGAGCCCGCGGCCAGCGGTGCGCGCAGATCGCTCGCGGGGATCTCGAGCACGCCGACGAGCCGACACAAATGCGCGAGGCCGAATTCTCCCTGGACGATCGGCACCGAGAGCGCGAAGCCATGCGCGATCGGCGTCGCCGACTCGACCGTATGAAGCACGAAGCTACGTCGCGCGGGGAGCGGACAGCCTCGCTCGAAGTACGTTCGGACGTCGTTCGTCGCCAGCGCGATGCCGATCGAACGAGACAGCGGCGGGTCGGTGACGGTGAGGCCATGCGAGAGCGACGTCTCTCTTGGCGACACCGGAACGAGCTTGCCGTCCTTCGACCACGCTTCGATTCGAAACGTGCTGCGCGCGCGGACGGACAGCGACAGCTGCACGGTGAACGTCCCGTCGTCGTCGACCTCCTCGTCTGGCGACTCCCACGCGCCGTCGAGACGGGTGAAGCGGATCCGGTGGATCGGCGCGCCCTCGAGCGCACGTCCCACCACGAACGGACCGACGTCCGCCGTCACGCCCGGGTGTTGGAGCCAGAGCTTGGTCTTCGGCCCGTCGCTCGAAATGTTGCCCTGCTTCGACATGCCCGCGTCCGCGCGAGGAACGGTCGCCTTTGCGGAGAGGTCGACGGTCCCTGCGAAGATCGCAGCGCCTTGGGCGACGAGCGTCATCGGATCGAGCCCGACTGCGAACGGTGCGCCGAGCGCTGCGGCGACGCGCTCGCGGAGCGCGGGGATCGCAGTCGGACCGCCGACGAGGACGATGCGTCCGAGCGACCCGGCTTCCCGGCCGTGATCCGCGAGCAGCCTCGTGCACACCTCGACGACGCGATCGCATAGCGGCGCGACGACGCGATCGAACGTCGGGCGGTCGAGCTCGAGCTCCACGTCGAGCTCGTCGCCGTCGACGACGAGGCCGGCGACCGAAAACGGGGACGAAGACGCGCGGCTCAGCTCGATCTTCACCTCTTCGGCCGCAGCCTTCAGTCGACGAAACGCCTTCGAATGCGCCGGGTTCTTTCGGTCGAGCCGCCGTCCCTCTCGTTCACCGAGCTCTCTCACGGCCCAATCGACGAGCGCATTGTCGAAGTCGCGACCGCCCAGGTAGTTGTCCCCGTCGTGGCCCACGACCCGCAGCATGCCTTCGCGCGTCTCGAGGAGCGACGCGTCGAAAGTGCCGCCCCCGAGATCGAATACCATCCAAGCTTCGTCGTCGTTCTCGGCTGTCCAGCCTGACGCGATCGCCGCGGCGATCGGCTCCTGGATGAACTCGACGCGATCGATCCCCGCGAGGCGCGCCGCCTCTCCGGTCGCGGCGGTCTGGTGAAGCTCGAACAACGCGGGCACGCTGATCACGCACTGATCGACCTCGACGCCGACCTGCTCCTTCGTGCTCGCGAGCAATGAGAGCAAGACCTCTGCCGACAGCTCCTCCGGGGTCTTGTCGACCTTGGCCGCGGCGAAGCTCAGGCGGTGCGCGCTGCCCATGAGGCGCTTGAACTCGCCGCGCGCGTTGTCCGGATCGGTGTCGAGGTATCGCCTTGCGCGCGCCCCGACCATGACGCCGCCTCTGCCGTCGATGCGTACGACGCTCGGCGTGAGCGTCGAGCCGTCCGTTCCGCGAATCGCGTCGACCTTCGCGCCATCGAAGACGGCCGCGGTCGAGTTCGTCGTACCAAGATCGATTCCGACGAAGAGCTTGGGCTCGGCCATGACCGCCTGGAAGTTTACGCGCCGCGGACGAGCGCCGCGAGCGCCGCGACGTTTTCGTCCTCGATGCCGAGCTCGCGAAGCGCCCGCTCGAGCTCGAGCACGTAGTCGACATTTCGCCCGCTCGGCCCGATGGCCCCGCGCACCTGCCGCGCGATGTCGTCGAGCGGGGCGTCGCCGAGCCAGTTCGGGTTTTCCGGTGTCGCGACGTAGGTGATCGCACGCGTCAGGGGACGGCCGGATCCATCGACGAGCTCGAGGTCGAGGCGCGTGTACCCGCCGCGCTCTCTGAAGTCGAGACGCTCGAGGATCTCGTCGCGTCGATCGTCCGCGATCTCGAACGCGACGCCGCCGACCTTCGCAGCGTTCTGCGGGATCAGCGTCACCACACGCCCCGGTGCGCTGGGTACCCCACGATGATCTGTCGAGCCTTGAAAGAACCGGCGCTCGAAGCCGCGCACCCACGCGTTCTGGCGGCGCACGAAATCGAAATCCGGACGGAAGACGAGCGAGCCGTAGCCGAAGATCCAGAGCGAGCGCATGCGGATGGCCCCTCTCCAAAGGCCCGTGAGACGACGAGAGCCCCTCTCCCATGTTCGGGAAAGGGGCTCCATCGGTGTTTGCGCGTAGGCCTCGGCTCTTGCCGCTTGCCTCGCGTTCGGCGCGACTACTTCGTCGCCGGCGCCGGCTTCTTGTCCGTCACGATGAACTGCACGCGGCGGTTCTTCTGGCGGCCTTCTTCGGTCTTGTTGTCTGCGATCGGCACGTCCGGACCGTAGCCCTTCGCCGTCAGGCGGTTGCCGTCGACGCCGCGCTTGATGAGCGCGTCACGAACCGACTTCGCACGGTCATCGGACAGCTTCGCGTTGAGCTGCTTCGAACCGCGGCTGTCGGTGTGACCCTGAACCTCGATCTTGAGGATCTCGGGGTGCTCGGTGAGAACCTGCGCGACCGCGTCGAGGAGCGGGTTCGAGACAGGCTTGATCGTCGCTCGGCCGGTGTCGAACTGCACCTGCTCGAGGATGATGATCTCCTTGTCGGTGACGCGGACGCTCTTCGGGCAGCCGCGCTTCGACGGATCGGGATCGTCGACGCCCTTCTCCCGCGGGCAAGCGTCCTGATCGTCGCGGAAGCCGTCGCCGTCGGTGTCCGGCGGGCAACCGTTCGTCTTCGGATCGTCGGTCTTCACGCCAGGGATGTCGATGCAGGCATCGACGTCGTCAGCGATTCCGTCGCCATCCTTGTCGTTGACCGGGCAGCCGTTCTTCTTCGGATCGTCGCTCGGGATGCCGGGCTCGGTCGGGCAAGCGTCGACGTCGTCGAGGATGCCGTCCTTGTCCGTGTCCTTGTCCGGGCAGCCGTTCTTCTTCGGATCCTTGTTCGGCTTGCCGGGGACATCGGGGCACGCGTCCTTCGCGTTCTCGATGCCGTCCTTGTCGCGGTCGTTGTCTTCCGCGGGGCAGCCGTTCTTCGCCGGATCGTCGCTCTTGACGCCGGGGGTGTCGGGGCACGCATCGACGTCGTCGAAGATGCCGTCCTTGTCGCGATCGCCCTTCGCTTCTTCCATCGCCGGCGTGTAGGCGAACTGGAAGACGACGCGGCCAGCCGGAGTTCCGATGCCGGTGGTGAGACCGGGACCGCCAGCGAGGCCGAGCTCGAGGAAGTCGGCGAAGGGTGCCATGCGCCACTTGATCCCGGCGAGGAGCTCGGCGTTCGTCGAGCGCTTGTCCGGGTTCTCGATGTCGACGCCGCCGCTCGACTCGAGGCCGAGCTGGAGGCTGCGCTGCTCGAGGAGCAGCACGCCCACGCCGACGCCCCAGTCGAACTGGTGGCCGAGCGTGATCGCGCCGAGGTTCGTCGTGCCGCGGAAGGTCGGGCCCGCCATCACCGAGTAGATGAAGCGGTCGGCGCGGCCACCGACGAGGAGCTGAGGCTGTCCGCGGACCGTGCCGTCGCTGACGTACGAAGCGTCACCGCCGGTCGGCACCCAGACGTAGCCGCCCACGCCGAGCTGGAACGCGTCGAAGTAGTCGCCGAAGATCCGCACGCGAAGCCCGAGACGAAGATCGCCGAGCGCCGCGCCAGACGGCGCCGGGAAGCCCAAGCCACCGCCAGAGGGGGCATCGCCCGTGCTCAACACGGCGAAGGGCATGTCCGCGCTGATCGCGAACCTATTGATGATCGAGAAATTCAGTCCGATGTGGACGAACATCTGGTCGGAGACGATGGGGCCGATGTCGTCGCCCCCGTCGTGCACGAGCACGAGCGGCTCGCGCGCGTAGTCGAGCAACGCCATCGCGTGGAGCGTGGCTTCACCTGCGGCGAACGGAGAGGGAACGCCGAAGAACCGATCTCCTGCCGGAGACGGATTGAATTTCGGAAGATCCACCTGCGTGGTCTGTGTGGATGCGCTCTGCGCCGACGCGTCCCCCGCCCAAGCCCCGAGCGCCAGAAGCGCCGCAGAGCAGGCGAGCGTCAGGCTCAACCTACGACCAGCAAACATTGCAACCTCACTCGTTTCCGAAAGGTGAAGAACCGGCGCATCCTACTTAGGGCGCCTTCCAAGTCAATTGCGCTCAGTGTCTGGAACCGTCGACGTCATCATTCGACGCCGCCATTCGACCTGGAAATCGAGCCCAATATACGCCGCAAGAGCGAGGCCAACTGCGCACTCGGTGATCGCGCGGAGGATCAGATGTTTCGCAGCGCGAGCGAGCCGATGAGAGAGCGAGTCGATCGCACCTCAGCGAGCCGAGCCGTCCTCAGTGTCGGCAGCGCGACCCACGTTGGGTCTGGACAACCGTATAGGGTGCGCGCTAATTCGGGGCTCCTCCATGAGCGAACAAGGCCAGACTTCGTCAACGATTCCCTACGATCCCGTCCCCGCGATTGCGGAAGAGCTCAGCTTGCCCGTCGCCAGCGTCGCGGCGGTCGTCAAGCTCCTCGCCGAGGGAGGAACGGTCCCGTTCATCGCCCGGTATCGAAAAGAAGCCACCGGCGACCTGGACGAAGTTCAGATTCGCGCGATCGAAGAGCGCCGAACTTATCTGGTCGAGCTCGAAGAGCGACGGCGCGCCGTCCTCGCCGAAATCGAGAAGCAGGGAAAGCTCACCCCATCACTGGAGAAGTCAATCCGCGCGGCGAAGACGAAGGCCGAGGTCGAGGATCTCTACCTTCCCTACAAGCCGAAGCGCCGAACGAAGGCGACGATCGCAAGAGAGCGCGGCCTCGAGCCGCTCGCCGATCTCATGTGGCTGCAGGGCGCGAGCGACGCACCCGAGGCGGCCGCGATGGCCTTCGTAGATGCTGCGAAAGAAGTCGCCGACGTGGCCGCGGCGCTCGCCGGCGCACGCGACATCTGCGCGGAGCGCATCGCGGAGACCGCAGAGGTCCGCAAGCTCGTCCGCGACACGATGACGGAGACGGGCCTCCTCACCGTCGAGAAGACGAAGGAGCACGCCGACGCTGCGACGAAGTTCGACACCTATGCTTCCTACGAAGAGCCCCTGAAGGCGATGCCGTCGCACCGCGTCCTCGCGATTCGTCGTGGCGAGAGCGAGGGCGTTCTCCGCGCGAAGATCGCGACGGACGTGAAGAAGACCGAGACCGACATCGCGAAGCTCGTGGGGGTCAAGCCGGGCACACCGTGGACGCGCGAGCTCGAGCGAGCGGCGGCGGACGCGTATTCGCGCCTCTTGTCGACGACCAGCGAGGTCGACGTGCGCGTGGAGATGAAGCTCCGCGCCGACCGCGAGGCGGTGACCGTCTTCGCGCAGAACCTCCGCGAGCTGCTCCTCTCGGCGCCCTACGGGACGAAGGCGGTCCTCGGCGTCGATCCTGGACAGCGCACCGGCTGCAAGTGCGCCGCCATCGACGCTACGGGCAAGATGCTCGAAAACGATACGGTTTACCTCGTCCAGGGCGACGCCGCGCTCGACCGCGCGAAGAGCACGCTCGTCCGTCTCGCGAAGAAGCACGACGTCCGCGCCGTCGCTGTCGGCAACGGGACGCACGGTCGCGAGACCGAGGCGTTCGTCCGCGACACGCTCCGGGAAGCCGGCCTCGGCACGATCGTCGTCGTCAGCGTGAGCGAGGCCGGCGCGAGCATCTACAGCGCGAGCGACGTCGCGCGCGAAGAGTTCCCCGATCTCGATCTCACCGTGCGCGGCGCCATCAGCATCGCGCGTCGCCTGCAAGATCCCCTCGCGGAGCTCGTGAAGATCGATCCGAAGAGCATCGGCGTCGGTCAGTACCAGCACGACATCTCGCCGACGCTGCTGTCGAAGAAACTCGACGAGGTCGTCGAGAGCTGCGTCAGCTCGGTCGGCGTCGAGCTCAACACCGCCAGCGCGCCCCTCCTGTCTCGCGTCGCCGGCATCGGCGGCTCGCTCGCGAAACGGATCGTCGAGCACCGCGCGCTGAAGGGCGCGTTCAAGGGTCGAAAGTCGCTCCTCGAGGTGACCGGCCTCGGTCCGCGCACCTACGAGCAATGCGCGGGCTTCGTCCGCGTCGCCGGCGGCGAGCACCCGCTCGACGCGAGCGCCGTTCACCCTGAGCGCTACGCCTTGGTGGAACGCATCGCAGCAGATCTCGGCGTCCCGGTCGTCTCGCTGGTCGGAAACGCGGACGCCATCGCGAAGATCGATCCGAAGCGATACCTCGGCGGCGACGTCGGCGAGCTCACGCTCCGCGACATCGTCTCCGAGCTGAAGAAGCCGGGCCGCGACCCCCGCAAGACGTTCGAGCCGCCGGCTTTCCGCGACGACGTGCGGTCGCTCGAAGATCTGAAAGAGGGCATGGCGCTCGAGGGCATCGTCACGAACGTCACCGCGTTCGGCGCCTTCGTCGACATCGGCGTCCACCAGGACGGGCTGGTGCACATCTCGGAGCTCTCGGATCGCTTCGTTCGCGATCCGGCAGAGGTTGCGAAATGCGGTGACAAGATCAAGGTGCGCGTCCTCGAGATCGATCTTCAGCGAAAACGCATTCGTCTCTCGGCGAAGAGCGGTGCGCCGGCCGAGCGCCAAGGCGCTGGCGGCGGCGCGGCGAAGAGCGCGACGAGCGCAGATCGTTCACAAGCGTCGGGCCGGCGGCCGCCGGCGCGTGAGAAGGATCGCTCACCGCGCCCTGTCGACACCGGCGCGAGCGGCTTCAAATACAACCCGTTCGCCAAGCTCGGAAACCAGAAGTAGTCGGTCGCGCTCTCTGAAGGTGTGTGGTCACGACAGCAAGAGCGTGTTGAAATGGCCCAATGACGGATCCGCTCGTTAGCTGTCCGGAGTGTGGAGCGCGTGAGTGTGCGAAACCCTCGTGTCAGCTTGCGCAAGTTGGTCGTTTGGTTGGTCCACCGGAGACCGAGTTTGCGCATTTGGCCCAGCTCCCATCGCGACTTGACGCGGGGTTTTCTGGAGTGAACACGCGACTGGAAATCGGCTTTTCTCGCGTCTCTGCGCAGCTCGAAGCGGGCTTCGGACAGGTTGACGCCCGCCTCGATGGTTTGACGCAGCTGTCGAAACGACAGCTTGAGGTTCAGCAGCAGCAGCTCCACCTTCAAGCTCAGCATTTTTACGCCGAACAGCAGCGGCGTGAACGGGAGCGTCAGCTTCATGAGCTTTATGCTGACGCGGCCGACGTTCTCCATACTGAGACTCTCGCTGTGCGTGCAATCGAGCGGCAAGCATCCGAGCCGAGCACGGATTCGATCGCACTCTGGGCTCGGCTTCTGCTGGTCGAGCGACGCTCCCGAGCGCTTGAGCCTGCCCGTGTTGACCCGACGCAACGACGTGACCTCATCGAGCTTCGCGACGAGGTTGCGCGATGCGCCGAGAACCTTCGGCGCGCGTTTCAGGACCAGGAGGCCCGAGTCCTGCAGTGGGCTAATCTAGAAGCGGTAGCTCATGGGCTCCTGGGCGCCGTCAGCGCTGCTCTCCACCAACTCCGAGCACACCGCGACACAGAGAGCGATGGCGCACCCCTGCCGCAGACTGCTGAAGAGGCGACGAAACAGATCCACGCCGCAGAGGCGCGGCTTAGCGAGTTGAACGCGGGCTATCCCGAGCCAATGCCAAACGCGGTCGAGGTGTTTTGCCAGCACCTTGTTTCGAACGAAATCCTTCACGGCGCGACCTTCGATCCCGTCGGGCTTCGCCGGTCCGGAGTCAGGGCGCGGAGAGCCCTTCTCTCATCCCAGAGTGCCCCCAGACGCGCGCTGTTGCGTTTTCGATGGGGGACCACGCTCGGGTACGTATGGACCGTCGGAAGCGGAGCCTTGTTTCTGGTCGTGGCCGCACTTGCCCAAGTCTCGGCCGGCTGGGCGCTTCTTCTCGGAGCAATCATCGCGACTGGCGTACCCACCATGGGATGGGCTCTTGCCCATGTGACACGGCGATCCGCAATCGCCTACTACGAGTGGGTCGCGTTCGAGTCCGCTCGAGTTCATAAGGCAGAGAATGAAGTCGCGACGCTGCGCTACTCTCGCGTCGTGTTGGAGGACGCGGAGTGCTTCCGCAGCGCAGCAGATGGCGGGATCGCGTTGGGGATGCTGAACGAGGACCGTCCGGATCTCGTGGACCAGATCCGTACCGCCGCGCTTTGGTCGTAAGAGCCCGGAAGACCGACCGCTGGTGAGAATGGCACGAGTTGGCGCGCGGCCCACGCCTTGCACAGAGGTCGATCCGTTCGTAGATCAGTCCGGTGAAAAGGAGGCCCACGTGAACCAACCCGCGTACGGCTATCGCGTCACGGCGCGCCGCGCGGACATGAGCGACTCTCGAGATCGCTTCCTCGTCCGCACCTACAACCATCTCTTCGGCGCGATCGCGCTCTTCACTCTGATCGAGGTG
>Ga0164241_10005535_pt1 | contig 11775 bp, 11 predicted proteins | sample OricomyardsoilBY_FD_108780 | JGI IMG/M metagenome (GOLD analysis project Ga0164241, IMG submission 108780) | Backyard soil microbial communities from Emeryville, California, USA - Original compost - Back yard soil (BY) | ecosystem: Environmental > Terrestrial > Soil > Unclassified | place: USA... | reverse complement strand
TTCAACGACTTCCTGGTCCACATGGCGCCGGTCGTGGTTGTGGTCTTCGGGGCCTTCGTGCTGCTCACCCGCGTGCTGTTCCGGCGCTCGTTCCACTACAACCCGGACCGGGTCGCGGAGGTGATGGCGCTGCGCGAGCGCCGGGCGATCAAGGAACCGCGGCTGCTGGTGCGGTGCCTGGCCGTGCTGACGCTGATGGTCGTCGGGTTCTCGCTGCACTCGGTGCTGCACCTCGAGCCGTCGATCGTCGCACTGGTCGGCGCGGGCGCGATGATCCTGGTCACCCGGGCCGACGTGCCCACGGTGCTGCGCGAGGTGGAGTGGTCGACGCTGGTGTTCTTCATGGGGCTGTTCGTGATGGTGGCCGGCCTGGTGCACACCGGAGTTATCGACTCCATCGGTGAGTGGGCCGTCTCGGTTGTCGGCGACAACTATCTGCTCGCTGCGACACTGCTGCTGTTCGGGTCCGGGGTCCTGGGTGCCTTCTTCGACAACATCCCCTACGTCGCGACGATGACGCCGGTGGTCGAGGGAGTCGTCGAGCAGGCACCGGATCCCGACACCGGCCGGTCGCTGTGGTGGGCGTTCGCGCTCGGCGCCGACTTCGGCGGCAACGGTACGGCGGTCGCCGCGAGCGCCAATGTCGTTGCCCTGGGCATCGCTACCCGCGCCGGCCAGCACATCAGCTTCTGGCAGTTCACCCGCTACGGCATCGTGGTGACCGCCCTCAGCATCGGCATGGCCTGGGTGTACGTGTGGCTGCGCTACTTCACCTGACCCGCCAGCCGGGCGGCGGCGCGGAGACCGTGAACGGCAGTCGCTCCGGGACCCGCGGTACGACGAGGCACCGATCGATACCGGGGATGCGGACGACAACTCCACTGGTGGCGATCCGGTTGACCCGGCCGAAACGCAGTACGACGAGCCAGGTGCCGGAACGGGCCGGGCGCACCGAGGTCAGGGCCGCCGTCAGTACCAGCAGAACCGCGGTGACGACGAAGGGGTGCACCATCTCCACTCCTTGGGTGGGTGGTGCGGCGTGACGTCCGAGGATCCCTCGGTTCGCCGGACGCCCGCCGCCGTACCAGTCTCGCCGGGGCCGGGCGAGCGCGGTATGAGTGCTACCACCCACTTCCGGCTCGATGGATGGACACCGCGGAGCGTGGTCGGCGAGGCTGATGGGGTGAGATCAGGAATGGGAATGCCGTTGTACTGGCGGGTCTGCCTGATCAACGGACTGTTGTTCGTGCTCGGTACGGCGGCCCTCGCGCTGGCACCGGTGACCGTCTCGGCCACCGTGCTCGTGTCCGAGGCGATCGTGCTGGTGCTCGGCCTGACCGCGGTGGTCCTGCTCAACTCGCTGCTCCTGCGCCGAAGCCTCGCGCCGCTCGACCGGCTGATCCGGTGGATGGACAAGGTCGACCTGCAGCGGCCGGGGCAGCGGCTGCCGGAGACGGGCAGCGGTACGGCGATCCACCTCGTCCGCAGCTTCAACGCGATGCTGGCCCGGCTGGAGACTGAGCGTGGGCGCAGCAACGCCAAGGCGCTGGCAGCCCAGGAGGCCGAGCGGCATCGGATCGCGCAGGAGTTGCACGACGAGGTCGGGCAAGGGCTGACCGCGGTCCTGCTGAGCCTGAAGCAGCTGTCGGCGCGGATACCCGACGACCTGACCGGAGAGCTGACACTCGCGCAGGAGACCACCCGGGCGACCCTGGAGGACGTACGGCGGGTCGCCCGGCGACTGCGGCCCGGCGTACTGGAGGACCTCGGGCTGCACAGCGCGCTGGCCGCGCTGGCGACCGAGTTCTCGGCGCGGGGGCTGCCGGTCCGCCGTGTCTTCTCGCCGGGGCTGCCCGAGCTCGACGCCGAGGCGGAGCTGGTCGTCTATCGCGTTGCCCAGGAAGCGTTGACGAACACCGCGCGACATTCGGGTGCGACGTCGGCAGTGGTGTCGCTACGCCGCCAGGGCCAGTACGTCGTCCTCGAGGTGGAAGACGACGGGCGCGGGATGCGCAACGCGCAGGAGGGGACCGGCATCCTCGGCATGCGCGAGCGCGCCATGCTGGTCGGCGGAGAGCTCAGCCTGGGTCCCGGATCCCCCGCCGGTACCAGGGCGAGTCTGCGGATCCCGGTGGTGGACGCATGATCCGGATCCTGCTGGCCGACGACCACGCCCTGGTACGGCGCGGGGTCCGGCTGATCCTGGACGCTGAACCCGACCTCCAGGTGGTCGCGGAAGCCGGTGACGGGGCCGAGGCGGTCGAGCTGTTCCGGACGACGCCGATCGACCTGGCCGTCCTGGATGTCGCGATGCCCCGGATGACCGGTCTGCAGGCCGCGCGGGAGCTGTCGCGACGGCGGGAGCCGCCGCGGATCCTGATGCTGTCGATGTACGACAACGAGCAGTACTTCTTCGCGGCACTGAAGGCCGGCGCCTGCGGCTACGTGCTGAAATCGGTCGCCGATCGCGACCTGGTCGACGCGTGCCGGGCCGCCGGGCGCGGTGAATCGTTCCTCTACCCGGGCGTGATGAGCACCCTGGTGCGCGACTACCTGGAGCGGGTCCGCCGGGGTGAACGCGTGCCGGGTCAGGTCCTCACTCCGCGCGAGGACGAGGTGGTCAAGCTGATCGCCGAGGGGCACTCGTCCAAGGAGATCGCGACCGCCCTCACCATCAGCCCGAAGACCGTCGAACGTCACCGCGCCAACATCCTGCGGAAGCTGGGCATGCGCGACCGCACCGAGCTCACCCGCTACGCGATCCGGGCCGGCCTGATCGAGCCCTGACCCTCACTGCGTGCTCTCCGCAACACGTGCGCGGAACTCTCGTACGACGGTCTCGTCGCCGGCGGACTGGATCGCGGAGGAGTCGGTGCGGCCCCACAACCACAGGAACACGGCCTCGGGCGGGCCGAAGAGCTCGGCGGCCGCGTCGCCCTCCGCGCCTTGAGCGACGGTGATGCTGGTGCTGTCCGCGCTGATGGTCCACGAGCGGCCCTCGGCGGTGATCCGGACGGTCGCGTCGATCGGGTGAGCCGTGTCGCCTTCCTCCCACCACGGCCCGCCGAGGTTCGGGTACAGCAGCTCGTCGATGCCGTCGAGGGCGAGCTCGGTCGCGATCGGCGTGACCACGTCGTGCGCCTGCTCGACGTCGATCCGGTGCACGACACTCTCCAGCGCCATCCGCCGGTACCAGAAGCCCGAGGTGCTGTCGGCCGGGTTGAACGTCCACGTCTCCAGCGACGTCCCTGCCTTCTCCAGCGCGGCCACGATCGCCGCCCGCGCCTCGTCGTACCACTCGAGGGTGTCGCGCCCGGTGAAGTCCGGCGGCCACGGATCGGGCAGCGCACCGAGGCGCAGCACCTCCACCTTGTGCACGAACACCGTCGCGACATGGCGCAGCACGTCATCCACCGTCCACCCCGGACAGCTGGGCACCGGGGCCTGGAGTCCCATCCGCCCGACTTCCCCCAGCCGGGCGGCCTCGTCCCGCACGTGCCCCAGATAGAACTCGGCTTGCTCCGCAGACAACGTCATACCCCGACCCTCCCAGACCCGCCCGACACTTTCAGATACTCCGCTGTTTGAGTGCCGCCTCCCAGTCCTCGGTCTCGGTACGGCTGATCTCCACGACCCGTTCGGTCAGCAGCTTGGCCGGGTCGTCGACGGTTGTGTAGCGGCCGGCGCGCTGGACGTACAGCCAGGCCTCGTTCCGCAGGTCCTCGGCGGTGCGCCGATAGGTCGGATACGAGTCCTTGAAGCCGAACAGCGTCCGGATCCCCTCCGCCAGCGCGATCACGCCGCCGAGGGCCGGAGCGAACCAGGTGGGGGCGTGGATCGCGACCGAGACCGCGATGAACAGCGCCGCGACGAGTTGGATGGTGCCGAGCGCCCGATACGCGACCCGGGCGCGGTTGGCCTGGCGGTGGTACCAGCGGAAGCGCAGGCTGATCAGCTGTTCCGCGGGCGCGTCGGCGCCCAGCGCCGGGAAGTCCGAATCTCTGAGTGTCGCCATGGTGTGCCTAGTGTCCAGCTAATCTTCGGCTCATGGCGAGGAAGCGGGAGTTGCCGTTCGATCCGATCGACGAGGCGTCGCGGCAGTGGGGGCGGCGGTGGGGCGCCGTCGAGCAGATGCGGGCCGTGACGTCGCTGATGCGGGCCCAGCAGATCGTGATCGGGGAACTGGACGACATCCTTCGCACGCACGGGCTGACGTTCGCGCGGTTCGAGGCGCTGGTGCTGCTGACGTTCTCGCGCCGCGGGTCGTTGCCGCTGGGCAAGATGGGGGAGCGGCTGCAGGTACACCCGACCTCGGTGACGTCGATCGTGCGGCGGCTGGAGGCGGCCGGGCTGGTGACACGGACGCCGCATCCCGACGACGGCCGGGCGGTCCTGTGCGAGATCACCCAGGAGGGCCGGGACCTGGTCGAGCGCGCCACCGCCGATCTCGTCGCCGCCGACTTCGCCCTCAGCGGGCTGACCGACGAGCAGCTCAAGATGCTCTGGTCGGTGCTCGAACCACTGCGCCACAACGCCGGCGACTTCACCTGATTCACGCCTTATCCAGGGAAGGCCTCGTGTGACGGCCGCTTCCCAAGGTTCCCTAGTGCGTTTCAAGCTCCTGGCGCGACGTAGCCCATCGGGTCGACCCCCGCGAACAGATCCGCCGCCGAGGCCTACGCCTGGCCGGCCAACACCGGAAAAGCCTCGCGCAACTCGGCGAAGAACTCCTCCTCGCGCCCCCGGGCGAAGGTGTCGATGGCGACCACCAGCGTCAGGATCGCGGCTCTCAGCGGGTCCTCGGTGCTCGCCTCGAGGATCGCGCGGAGCGCCATCGACCGGCGCTCGAAGTTGTCGTACCTGCCGTCGGTGTACGGCAGGTCCACGTCGTCCCACACCCGGTCGGACGCCGCACTCGGATCGCTGAACGGTTCGGGCAACTCCGCGCCGCGATCGATCGCGTCGAAGCCGGCAATGATCCAGTCGTGCTCTGACAGCCGCGCGTTCTCGTACGCCCGGCGGGCGGCCCACCGGGCGATCGCACGCTGCGATCCGGCATCCGCCCGCGCGATGGCCGCGGACATCGACCTGTCCGGGAGCGCGAACCGGTTGGGCCGGTCCGAGATGCGAAGCGGTTCGCCCCATTCACTGACCGGGACAGCCGGGGCACCTCGACTGACCGGGCCCTGGCTTTGGAGCTCTGCCTGGCGCATCGCCTCGGCCCGCTCGTCCGGAGCTGTGGCCGGCAGTTCTCGCGCGTGCTCGTGCCAGTACGCCGCGATCTTGCTGGTCACCTTGACGACCCGGTCCGGTGCGGGTGGTGCCGGCCAGAACTGCAGCACGTACCGATCCGCCGCGGGCTCGTCGCGCAGGCCGGTGTCGGCTTCGTACGCCGCGTCCATCCCGGTCCCGCAGTACCGCACCCGGTAGTCGACGGTCCGCAGGTCCAGCGGCGTCTGCCACTCACCGCCCCACCCCGCCAAGGCGACCTTCTCGCCGACCGGGCGGAACGACGCCTCGACGATCTCCTCCCACGTCTCGTCGAGCGGCGGTTCGTCGTCGTACAGCTCGACCGAGAACCCGACCGTCCCCGTGTGCAGTCCGGTGATCAGGAACATCGCGCCAGGCACCACGGCGCCGCACAGCCCGTTCTGCTGCCCGCCGAAGCATTCGTCCGGCTCCGAGAAGAAGACAGACTCCGCGCTCTCGACGTACAGCTGCGTGTAGTGCACCCACGCGGTTCCCGTCATCAACGTCCGCACGACGTCCTCCCCAGATCGGCCGACGTGCATCATGCCACGGGCCCCGGGATTGGAAATAGTTGGACGTCCTAGTATTTTGGGACCAGTTTCCTAGGAGGTCTGACTGATGGATGCCGAGCAGATTGCCGCCGGCCGGAGCCGGTGGCAGCAGCGGTACGACGCCGCGCGTAAGCGGGAGGCGGATTTCACCACGCTCTCCGGCACCGAGGTCGAGCCGGTCTACGGACCTCCGGACGGTCTCGCCGACCCGCGGATGGAGCGGATCGGCTGGCCGGGGGAGTTCCCGTTCACCCGCGGCCTGTACGCGACCGGGTACCGCGGCCGGACCTGGACGATCCGCCAGTTCGCCGGCTTCGGCAACGCCGAGCAGACCAACGAGCGGTACAAGATGATCCTCAACGGCGGTGGCGGCGGTCTGTCCGTCGCGTTCGACATGCCGACGCTGATGGGCCGCGACTCCGACGACGCGAAGTCGCTCGGCGAGGTCGGCCACTGCGGTGTCGCGATCGACTCGGCCGCCGACATGGACCGGCTGTTCAAGGACATCCCGCTGCAGGACGTCACCACCTCGATGACGATCTCCGGTCCCGCCGTACCGGCGTTCTGCATGTATCTGGTCGCCGCCGAGCGGCAGGGCGCGGACATCACCAAGCTCAACGGAACGCTGCAGACCGACATCTTCAAGGAGTACATCGCGCAGAAGGAGTGGCTGTTCCCGCCGGAACCGCACCTGCGCCTGATCGGTGACCTGATGGAGTACTGCGCTGCGCGCATCCCGGCGTACAAGCCTCTGAGCGTGTCCGGCTACCACATCCGCGAGGCCGGATCGACGGCCGGGCAGGAGTTGGCGTACACGCTGGCCGACGGGTTCGGGTACGTCGAGCTCGGGTTGTCGCGGGGCCTCGACATCGACGTGTTCGCGCCGGGCCTGTCGTTCTTCTTCGACAGCCACCTGGACTTCTTCGAGGAGATCGCGAAGTTCCGCGCGTCCCGGCGGATCTGGGCGCGCTGGCTGCGCGACGAGTACGGCGCCAAGACCGACAAGGCGCAGTGGTTGCGGTTCCACACCCAGACCGCCGGGGTGTCGCTGACCGCCCAGCAGCCGTACAACAACGTCGTCCGGACCGCGGTCGAGGCGCTCGCCGCGATCCTGGGCGGGACGAACTCGCTGCACACCAACGCGCTCGACGAGACGCTCGCGCTGCCGAGCGAGGAGTCGGCCGAGATCGCGCTGCGCACGCAGTCGGTGCTGATGGAGGAGATCGGTGTCACGAACGTGGCCGACCCGCTCGGCGGATCGTGGTACGTCGAGGCCCTCACCGACAAGATCGAGGCCGAGGCCGAGGACATCTTCGCGCGGATCAAGGAGATGAGCCCGGACGGCTCGATGACCGCGGGCATCCTGCGCGGGATCGAGGACGGCTGGTTCATGGCCGAGATCGCCGACGCCGCCTTCGAGTACCAGCAGAAGCTGGAGAAGGGCGAGAAGAAGATCGTCGGCGTGAACACGCTGACCGACACCGTGTCCGGCGAGTTGGAGATCCTCCGGGTCAGCCACGAGGTCGAGATCGAGCAGTGCCGGGTGCTCGCCGCGCGCAAGACCCAGCGCGACGAGGACCGCGTCCGTCGTACGCTAACGGCTCTGGTGGAGGCGGCCAGGAGTACTGGCAACCTGATCGAGCCCATGCTGGAGGCGGCGCGTGCGGAGGCCACGATGGGGGAAATCTGTCACGTTCTTCGGGACGAGTGGGGCGAGTACCGAGAGCCCGCCCGGTTCTGACGGCAGTACCCTCGACGGCGACGGCGGGACCGCGGAGCTCAGCACACCCACCCAGGCCCGGGACACGATCGGACCGGCCGACGGGCGTGGTGTGGTGGTGTGCGGTTCGGACCGCACGATGCTGCGGGTCGTCACCGAACTGGTGGGCTCGGGCGAGCGCGTGATCGCGATCGTCAACCCGGCGTCGCGGCACTACGACCGGATCGGTGAGCTGGGCGCGCAGGTGATGGGCGTCCGGGTCATCAGCGAGTCGCTGCTGCGGCGGGCCGGAGTCGACGCGGCGGACGGCAGTCCGTCGACTGCGCGGGCCCTGGTGCTGCTGGACACCGATGACGTCCACAACGTGCACACCGCGCTGACGGCCCGCGAGATGGATCCCGACCTGCGCATCATCGTGCAGATGGTGAATCCGCGGCTGGGCAAGCAGTTGCACAGCCTGCTCGGCGACTGCGTGGTGATCTCTGGACCGTCACTGGCCGCGCCGGCGTTCGTCTCGGACGCCCTCGAGGACGACGAGCTCACCTGGCTGGAGATCGGCGGCAGGCGGCTCGTCGCCGGCCAGGCCGACCTGATCCGGGAGCCTCACCTGACCGTGCTGGCCGACACGACCTCGTCGGCGACGCCGGAGCTACTGCCGATCTCGAGCTCCGATCCGAGTGGCGACATCGTGCTCGGCACCGGCATCCGCAGTGTCTGGCGGACGAGGGACGTGCGGCGCGCCGGCTGGCTGATGGCGACCGCCGACATCTTCGACCGCCGGGTACGGCGGATCGCCGCGGTGATGGCAGTCCTGGTGGTCGCCATCACCGCGCTCACGCACTTCATCGCCAGGGTCGACTGGTTGCGTGCGCTCTACCTCGCGGCGGGCGCGGTGACGTCGGCCGGGATCGAGGACGACAGGTTCTCCGACGCCGCACCGTGGGCGAAGGTCGCGGTCGTCGTCGTGCAGCTGACCGGCATCGTGCTGGTGGCGTTGCTGACCGCGGTCATCGTCGACTCGTTGATCGGCGCCCGGCTGTCGCGGGTGATCGGCGGCGTCCGCGGGCGGCCGCGCAACCACGTGGTCGTGTGCGGCCTCGGCACGGTCGGCGCCCGGGTGCTGGAGATCCTCGCCGAGCGGGGAGTCGCGGTGGTCGGCGTCGAGCAGGACGACGACGCGCCCGGCGTACAGACGGCACACCGGCTCCGGATCCCGGTCGTGATCGGTGACAGCAGCAACGAGGAGACGCTGCGGTCGGCCGGTGTCCAGCGCTGCCAGTCGATGCTCGCGCTCACCGACGGCGACATCACGAACCTGGAGTCCGCGATGGTCGCGCGGGACCTGAACCCGGACGCGCGGATCACGATGCGGATGTTCGACCACGACCTGGCCCAGCGGGTCGAGCGGCAGCTCGGGCTCGGCCACAGCCGGTCGGTGTCGATGCTGGTCGCCCCGGCGATCGCGGCCGCGGCCGCGAACCGGCGCAGCCAGGTGACCGTACCGGCCGGCCGCCGCGTCCTCCTGCTCACCGAGGTCACCGTCGAGCCGGGCTCGGTCGCCGTCGGCCTGCGCCTCGGTGAACTGGACGAGGAAGGCGGTCTGCGGGTGCTGGCGCGTCAGGACGACGGTCGCTGGGACTGGACCCTGGCATACCACCGGACCCTTCAGGCAGGCGATCGGATCGCCGTGGCGGGCACCCGGAGCGGCCTGGCCAGGCTCCTCCTGGCGACCCGGGCTCAGCACGGTTCGGCCGCGTCGTAGAGGATGGACCTGTGAACGTAAGCAGTGAGCGCCATCTGGGCGCGACCGGAATGCGAGGGCAGTGGTGAGTCAGTCGAACTTCTCCCGTCCCGGGGCGATCGATCTGTCGTCCCTGCGCAAGCCCGCGGCCCCGCCGGCCGGCCCCGGCGGTGGTGCACCGGCGGGCGGTGGCGACGCGTCAGGGGCGTACGTCCTGAACGTCAGCGAGGCGACCTTCCAGAGCGATGTGATCGAGCGGTCCATCCAGGCACCGGTGGTGGTCGAGTTCTGGTCGCCCCGGTCGGAGGCCTCGATCGCGCTGAGCCCGATCCTGGCCCGGCTGTCGACCGAGTACGCCGGCAAGTTCCTGCTGGCCCGGATCGACGTCGACGCCAACCCGCAGCTGGCCCAGGCGGTCGGCGTGCAGTCGGTACCGCTGGTGATCGCCGTACTGCGCGGTCAGGTGGTCCCGCTGTTCCAGGGCTCGCTGGGTGAGCCGGAGGCCCGCGGGTACCTCGACCAGCTGCTCACGGTGGCGGTCGCGAACGGCATCAGCGGGCGGGCCGAGCCCGTCGGTCCGGCCGGTCCTGCAGTCGAGGACGAGGAGGAGCCGCCGCCGAACCCGCGCTACGAGAAGGCCGAGAACGCGGTCGGCGCGGGTGACCTCGACGGCGCGATCGCGGCGTACGAGGAACTGCTCAAAGAGACGCCGGGCGACGCCGAGGCGAAGGCCGGGCTGGCCCGGGTGCAGCTGGTCAAGCGGACCCAGGACGTGCCCGCCGACGTGCGGACCCGCGCGGCCGACAACCCGGGCGACATCGAGGCCCAGCAGCTGATGGCCGACGTCGATCTGATGGGCGGGCACGTCGACGACGCGTTCAACCGGCTGATCAGCACGATCCAGGCGACCTCGGGCGACGAGCGTAATGCGGTCCGGCTGCACCTGCTGGAGCTCTTCGAGGTGGTGGGCGCCGACGACGACCGGGTGATCAAGGCCCGGCGGCGGTTGATGGCCGCGCTGTTCTGAGTTCTTCCTGACAAGACCCCTCGGCCTGCCGGTCGAGGGGTCTTTCGTCGTGTGAACCGCCGGACCGATGTGAACTCTTGCAATTCCCGTTAGTTGGGTCTGAGAATTATTCACATGACCAGCGCCGTCGCCGCGACGCCACCGCCGAGCCTCGAGGCCCGGATCAACGGCCTGCTGCCCGCGCTCAGCCCGGCGCAGGCCCGGATCGCGACCGAGGTACTGCGCGATCCGGCGGCCGTGGCCTCGTCGACGATCGGACAGCTCGCGGCCCGGTGCGGTACATCGCTGCCCAGCGTCACCCGCTTCTGCCTCGCGCTCGGCCTGACCGGGTACGCCGAACTCCGGCTGGCGCTCGCGGCCGAGAGCGGGCGGAGCAGCCTCAGCTGGGAGCGGGGGACCGGCGCCGAGGTCCGGCCGGACGACTCGCTCGACGACGTACTGCGGACGCTGCTGCATGCCGACACCCGCGCGCTCGAGGACACGGTCGCGTCGCTGGACGTCGATGCGCTCGGCCGTGCGGTGCAGGCGATCTCCGACGCCCGACGGATCGACATGTACGCCGTGTCCGGGTCCGCGTCGGTCGCGGAGGATCTCCGGCTGCGACTGCACCGGATCGGGCGTGGCGCCAACACCTGGAGCGACGTACACAACGCGCTCACCAGCGCGGCGCTGCTCGGGGTCGGAGACGTTGCCGTGGGCATCTCGCACAGCGGCGAGACGGTCGAGGTCCTGGAACCGCTCGAGCGCGCCGGCCGGCAGGGCGCCACGACTGTTGCCGTGACCAACTATCCCCGGTCGCCACTGGCCCGGACCGCCGAGATCGTCCTGGTCACCTCGGCCCGCGACGTCACCTTCCGGACCGGCGGCCTGTCCGGTCGCCACGCCCAGATGATCGTGTTCGACGCCCTCTACCTCGGGGTGGCCCAACGCGACTACCACCTGGCCGAACAAGCCTTCGACGTCACCGCCGACGCCGTCGCGGACCACCGCCGACGGACCTGAACCCGCACGGCCTCCATCACCGCCCTCAACCGCCCTTGAAGGAGCACCATGCACAGCCCGCACCGCGCGTTCGCTCCCAGCCGTCGCACCCTGCTGCTGGGTGCCGGCGCCACCGCCCTCACCACCGCTACCGGCGTACCGGCAAGTGCCACCGCTGCCGGGTCCTCGGCGGACGTCGTACCTGCCGCGATCCCTTCACCGGATGAGCTTCCGCTGACCGGGGGACCGGAGTTCCCGATCGGGTTGTTCTGGCCGCCGCATCCGTACGCGAGCACCGCCGAACGGTTCAAGGAGATCAAGGACGGCGGGTTCGACTTCGTCATCTCCGGCAACTACGCCGGGGACGGCAACATCTTCCAGTACCAGCTCGGCCTCGCCCGCACAGCCGGCCTGCAGATGCTGATCTCCGACGACATCCAGATCCGCAACATGTCGCGCTGGTTCTCGATCTCCGACAACCCCGCCGATTCCCTCAGCGTGACCC